>LXNI01000214.1_pt1 | contig 73181 bp, 60 predicted proteins | sample 809091 | NCBI WGS metagenome assembly LXNI01 (sample SAMN04870527, study PRJNA318959) | sponge metagenome | biome: 01000161; feature: marine sponge reef; material: water | host: Sarcotragus foetidus | place: Greece: Milos, Mediterranean Sea | collected 2013-05-29 | depth 5-7 m
TTCCCGGACCCAGCGTCTTGAACCAGTTCACCGTGTCGGCGGAAAATTGTCGAAGTCCGATTTGCATGACCGAACTATGACATATCATGCCACCCTAATCAAGTGTGAGATGTTGATAGGCCCGAGAGGGTGAGTGTGACAGCGGTTTCGGCCGTACAGGCGTCGGTGGGGCGTCGGTGATCGCGCTCATCGAAAGGAAACAACTTGGGTCAATCGGGCTTCTTCAACCTTATTTGCTCTCGCATCGGCTATCTCTTCGTCGGTGGATTCGGCGGTCAGGTCTTCTACGTTGCTGGAATGCCGTGATCTTGAATTTTCTTTCCTCCGTCCCGCTGGAGGACCGCACGGGGTTCGGGAGCAGCATGGCGGAGAGCCGTTGGGTGGTGGAGGCGGCTTACGGCCTACCTGTCTTCGGCGGACGGTTCACCGGTAGCCCGCATATGGGGCTCGGCCTTGCCACCGGCGCGCGCCCCTGCCGTCTCCTTCGGGGCACGGGCGACTAGGCGCGAGAGCGACGGGGCAGAGCCGGAGCATACTGTCGGGTTCGAAATCAACGCGCGGTGGTAAACGGCGCCTGCCCTGGACCATGGCGGGGGGTGACATTGCAATGACCTGGGCTTGGCGGGAGCCGCCCGGATCGCCCGACCTGCCCCCGCAGGTCGAGCAGGCGCTCTGGCTTGGCGTCGCCTCGCGCGTCCATGTCAATTTCAGCTGGTCGGACGAGGCCTGGGGCTATGCCGCCTTCCCGCTGTTCGGCTCCGATCCCGCAATCGGCGACCGGGCGGAGCTGGTGACGGACGATGCGAAGGCACTGCGCGAGCAGCTGGAGGAGGTCACGGGCGAGCGTATCGCCGCGCGGCAGGACCCCGCCCAGGCAGGCAACGGCGCGAATACAAGGACGTCTGGCTCCGACCCTTCAGAAAAGACTGGAAACGTACTCTCAATCGCTAGAATGTGCCGGATCGGGCCAACCCGTCACGGGTTAACGGAACGATTACCGACAACCGCATGCCACCACAGGTTGTCGGTCGGCGTCTTTGCCCGACCGCGTGCGACGGTCGACCACTGCAGCCGTCACGGATCGACGGAACGGACATGGACAAGCGGCGTTGGGAGTTTGTTTCAATCCGCTTGCGTTATGAAGACGGGAGGAGACGGGAGGAGCTAAAGAATTACTAAATATATTGTAAAATAATGATTAAATACTCCATTATGGGCAGAACATGACAAACCACGCTCCGCGCCCAAGACGCAGCTTCATCTTTGTTCCAGGTCTGCGACCGGACATGTACCCCAAGGCCCTGTCCTGCGGGACGGACATCGTCTGTATCGAACTGGAGGATGGGATTGCGCCCAGAGACAAGCCCGAGGCACGAAAAAAGGCGTTAGCGCTGTTTGAGCAACCGGATGGGGATGACGGGGTAGAGCGTATCGTGCGGATCAACTCGATTCGCGAACGGTCCGGCATCGAGGACGTGCTGGCGGTGTTGGAGACGGACCGGCCGCCCCCTGCACTGATGATGCCCAAGGTTTGCACACCAGACGAAGTGGTGCTGCTGGACCAGTTGCTTGGCGAAGCCGGGCACTCGACCCGGCTGCATGTCATCATTGAAACCAATGCGGGCCTGGAGGCGGCGTTCGACATCGCCAGATGCTCTGGCCGGATCGACGCCATGTTCTTTGGCGGTGTGGATATGGCAGCGGAACTTGGTTGCCAGAATGCCTGGGAACCGCTTTTGTATGCGCGCTCCCGGGTCGTGCATGCTGCACACAGCGCGGGTCTTGATGTGATCGATGTCCCTTATCTTGACCTTGATGACCCGGAAGGGATGCGCATAGAGGCCGAACGGGCCCGTGATCTTGGATTCGCCGGCAAGGGATCGATCCATCCCAAGCAGATCGCGATGCTCAATCAGGTGTTTACGCCATCGACCGAGCAGGTCGCCCATGCCCGCCGGGTGATTGCGGCGTTTGAGGCCGCCGATACCGGTCTTGTGGTGATCGACGGAAAGCTGATCGAAAAACCGGTACTGCGCAATATGTACCGTATCGTTGCCATTGCCGATCGGATGACAGGATAAATCACGGTTCCCCGGCAGGGGTCGCGCGACCCGCGGTACTGTGATGTGGTTGTCTGATTGCGCTGATGAAGCGCGGCGCCCCACGGGCCAGCCGCCGCCGACAGCCCCGGGGGGATGCATTGCATGCCATTGGGTGATGTCGAGAAGCGGTCGAGTCATTGCAATCTTCTCCGGTGCGATCAGTCGACGGTCGGCGAAATCAGGGTTCGAATCCGCTTGCCCCGACCCTGTGTTGCGATCTCTCAATTTAATTGGGATAGGGGATGTACCGGATGAGGGCTTTTACCGGCCAGCCATCCCCGCAAAAGGGATGGTGGTTTAAAATAACCGCCTTGCATCGTTATGCGGTGGCAAAGCGCGTCAAAATGGTGGGACAGGCCGATTTTTGAATCGTGGCACTGTGCAGATCGCCGGTATCAGTGGCAGTGTACGGCAACAGCTTGGTACACTCCGTAGCTGATTAATTTCATCATCCCATGAAAGCCCCCTTTCTTTCACGACTTTACGGTGCGGTCGTTTTCCTGTCAGCGGCGGTCCTCCTTGTATTGGAGATTGCGGCCGGGCGTCTGCTTGCGCCTTACATCGGTGTCTCGCTGTATACCTGGACATCCATTATCGGCATCATCCTGGCGGGTCTTTCCCTGGGTCACTGGATTGGTGGCAAGCTGGCCGATAGCGGTGCCCATCACGTTGAAGCCGGTATTGCGCTGGTCATTGCATCGCTGTCTACCCTGGGCATCCTGCCGATGCTGCTGATGGTGGGTGCCTTGGTGCAGCAGCATGATCTCGGGTTACTCAACGCCAGTTTCATTTTTGTGCTGACGCTGTTCTTCCTTCCGGCGGCCGCTATCGGCGTCATCGCCCCCCTGCTGACCACATTGGCGCTGAAACTTGAGTACAACACGGGAACCGTAGTGGGTCGGATGCATGCGCTTTCGGCTGTGGGCAGTATCATCGGTACTTTCATCTGTGGATACTGGCTGGTGCAGTGGATCGGAACGAGGGCCATCATAGGCTATTGTGCGGCCATACTGTTCACGATGGCGCTGCCATTTCTCAGTGGACGCAAGCGCGGGGCGGCGGTTCTGATTGCAGGGTTGACGGCCGCTCTCTTGCTGCTCCTGGTGACTTGGCAAAAGGACGGATTTGCAAGCCCCTGCAATGTGGAAAGCAGTTATTACTGTCTGCGGGTAGAAGACGAACGGAATTCGTTCGGCTTCATCCTGGGAAAGCGCCTGATTATCGACCACATGGCGCACAGTACCAACAGTGCGCATGATCCCGGATTGCTGTGGGTGCCCTATGTTCATGCCATGGACACCTTGATCCGGACTTATTTTGCCGACAGCCCCCCTGAATCCTTCCTGTTTGGAGGGGGAGGTGGCTATACCCTGCCCCGGGCCGTGTTGCACCGTGACCCGGCGGCCCGGATTACCGTCAGCGAAATCGATCCGGCCGTGACGACACTGGCCCGCAATGCACTTTACCTTGATGATGACACCATGCAGATTTACCATGGGGATGTACGCAATCTGCTGCGACAGACCCAAACCGATGCCTTTGATGTGATTGTCACCGATGTATTTCATGATATCGGCATTCCCTGGCACCTGACGACCCGTGAATTCAACCGCCAGGTCAAGCGATCACTGAAAAGCGACGGGATTTATCTGATCAACGTGATCGATGTGTTTCCCCGGAACACGCTGGTACAGTCGATGTTAAAAACGTTGCAGGAGTCATTTCCACATGTCGGTATCTGGATAGAGGAACCACCGAACGGGTCGCTCCGCCTTACGTTCGTGCTGTCAGCATCGCCTCGCCCCATTGGTGCCGACAGGATAGAATCGGTCTCCGGGCCGAAGCGCTACTGGTTCAACATTGCTGAATTCGTCGACAAGCAGGCCCGTGAGCGTAGTGCGACACTGATCACCGACGACTTTGCGCCGGTGGAGCGACTACTGCAAAAAATGCTGATGACGCGAGTCGGAAACTGAATGTGTGCTTTTTCTATCGGTTCCGTTCGAAAGGGCATTGGCAGAACAGGTCTGCCCGTCTACTACAGGATCAGCCCATCGAACCGTTCCGGGTTTGGCATGTGCGGAGCCTGTCAACAATCGGCGGGTCCGTTGCACACACGCTATCCTTAGGCCGTTTCTTCATCATCAACCAGCGGCTCGACCGGTCGATGCAACGCATTGGGAAACGACCTTGATGGACACCATTATTCAATGGACGCCAGCCCGTATATGCTTGATTAATTTCACCTTCATTAATTGATTGACCGCCCATCAGATTGTATAGTACAGTAGAACCGAGACGGGATATTATCCATCGATACCACCATTCTAAAACACCTCGGCCAACCTCCAACTGGCCCATTTGAGAAGAGAACGAGACGAGCTATGAAATTCAAACATCTATTACTGGGTATGATTGTGAGTGCGCTGACCTGTGCCAATGCTTTTGCGGCCAACGGCTCATCAGACCCCATCAAAATTGCGGTCAATGAATGGACCGGGCAGCATATTTCCGCCCATGTCGCAGGACAATTACTGCAGAAAGCGGGTTTCAACGTCGAGTATGTGACCGCCGGTGCGGTCCCGCAGTTTGCCGCTATTGCACAAGGCAACCTGCATCTGCAACCGGAGGTCTGGGACAATAACGTTGGCGAAATCTATCCCAAGGCGGTGGAAGCCGGAGATATTGTCAAGGTGGGTCCTTTGGGTCTTGAGCCGCGGGAGGGCTGGATGTATCCAGCCTACATGGCGGAAAAATGTCCCGGTCTGCCGTCGCATGAGGCGCTGATAGAATGTGCCCAGGCATTTGCAGGACCGGATACTTTCCCGAAAGGGCGCCTGATCACCTATCCGGCCGACTGGGGTACGCGGTCGAAGGACCTGGTGGAAGCCGCAGGCCTGCCTTTCCAAGCCATTGCCGGTGGTAGTGAGGGCGCCATGATTGCGGAGCTCAAGGCGGCCTATGCAGCCAAGGAACCGGCCTTGATGATGTTCTGGGCACCCCACTGGCTGCATGCAGAAATGGATATGGATTGGGTGGACCTGCCAGCGGCCCATCCGAATTGTGATACCGAGCCCGAGCATGGGTTTGATCCCGGCGTGACCAACGACTGTGGTTTTGCACAGGCCAGTATCGGCAAGATTGTGTGGAAAGGGTTCGGTGAGAAGTGGCCGGGTGCCCTGAAACTGATCGAGAATCTGGCCATTGACAATGCCACCCAGAATGTCATGATGCTGGAAGTGGATAATAAAAAACGTGCTCTCGAAGAGGTGGTGTCCGAGTGGGTCGACGCAAATGAGGAGATGTGGCAGCCCTGGGTTGCTGCAGCACAGTAGACCGTAGTTTCATTCGATGGGGCCAAAGGGGTCGGGGCATGATGTGCGAAAGAAAGCATGCTTCCCGACCTTGAAGAGACGGCAATCGCCGCTGTCGCACAGGAACAGACCGATTCTGTGCTGACGCCCGTCAAGCTTTCCTGTCGCAACGTCTGGAAAGTCTATGGCGAAACACCACATCGTTTTTTCGATCAGGGGGCTGGTCTGGTTCCCGACGCCACCGCTCATGCTGATCAAATCCGGCAGTCTGGGCATATCGTGGCTTGTGGTGATGTCAGTTTCGATGTGCATGTGGGCGAGATTTTCGTCATCATGGGATTGTCGGGATCCGGCAAGTCGACGGTTGTCCGCTGCCTCTCACGTTTGGTGGAATCCACGGCGGGGGAAATCCTGCTTGATGGGGAGGATTTGCTGAAAAAAAATGATGCCGAACTGATCGAAATTCGCAGACACAAGATGGGGATGGTTTTCCAGAGCTTTGGCTTGCTACCCCATCTGAACGTCATCGACAACATTGCGTTTCCACTGAAACTTCAGGGACTCGGCGTCACCGAACGTCGGCAGCGTGCACAACGAGTGATAGATCTCGTTGGCTTGACAGGTCGGGAAAAAAGCTACCCGAAACAGCTTTCCGGCGGCCAGCAGCAGCGAGTGGGTATTGCCCGTTCGCTCGCGGTGGAACCGGATATCTGGTTTCTGGATGAACCGTTTTCTGCCTTGGATCCATTGATCCGACGTGAAATGCAGAACGAGTTTCTCAATATCCAGAGCCAGTTGCACAAATCGATCGTCTTCATCACGCATGACTTTCTTGAAGCCCTGCGGATTGCGGACCGCATGATGATCATGAAGGACGGACAGATTGTGCAGATCGGTACACCGGCCGATCTCATCGTGAATCCGGCGAACGATTATGTCGCCGAATTCACCAACGATGTACCCGTTACACGGGTGCTCACGGCACAGTCGGTCGCCGGTGCGATGGACGATTCCGATCAGGATGCAGCGGATCTGCCGGAGGTCGATGCGAAATGTTGTATCGAAGACCTGCTACCAGTGCTTGCCGAGGCGTCCGCTATTCGGGTTCGTCGGGAGGATGGAACGACGCTTGGCATTGTCACCGCCGACAATGTTATCCGGGCACTGGCCCGGGAGAGCAATCTGGATGGTCGCTGAGCGCGCGGGCAAGCGGCTCTGGCTCGCCCTCATCGGACTGCTGCTGCTCACCCAACTCCTCGGAGAGAAGGTCGACTGGCTTATCACCTATCCTGATGCATGGGTGTTGCCGCTGGCTCCGATGCTGAACGGTGTCATGAATTGGACCATTGAATGGACTGGCTGGTTTTTCCGTGGTTTGTCGGATCTGCTTTCGGTGCTGATTTCCATTGTTCCGCAGTTTCTTCAATGGCTGCCTTGGCCAGTGATGTTGGTGGTGACAGCAACGGTTTCCTGGGCGGCATCGGGATGGAAGTTGGCGCTGTTTTCGACCATGGCGTTGCTCTACATGGTGGTCGTGGGCTATTGGCCAGAAAGCATGAACTCGCTTTCATTGATCATCATTTCGGTGCCGCTGGCTATCGCAGTGGGTTTCGGATTCGGCGTGTGGGGATTTCGTTCGGACCGCGCGGAAAAGGCGATTTTGCCCATGTTGGACATGCTCCAGACCATTCCGGCATTTGCCTACCTGCTGCCGATTCTACTGCTGTTCGGATTCGGACCGGTGGTCGGGCTGATTGCCAGCGTGCTGTTTGCTTTTCCACCGATGGTGCGTAATACCATGTTGGGCCTGCAGCGGGTTCCGGCGGAAATCATTGAATCCGGCCTCATGTCAGGCGGGACACCGCGACAGATCTTTTGGCAGGTACGGATTCCCTCGGCGTCGCGTCAGTTGCTGCTGGGTGCCAACCAAACAACCATGGCGGCTGTTTCCATGGTGATCATCGCTTCGATTATCGGTGGAACGGCGGATATTGGCTGGGAAGTGTTGTCGCGTATTCGCAAGGCACAATTCGGTGAGAGCATTCTGGCCGGTATCGTGATCGCCCTGCTGGCCATGGTGATTGACCGGATTACCTACGGGTTTGCCGGGGAGGAGAATCAGGCTTCCCGTGGTGACGACGGTTTTTTCCAACGACACCGCTACTTGGTCATCGGAACCGCTGCGGCCGGGTTTGCCTTTCTTTTGTCGACGGTGGACCCTGCATTTCGAGCATGGCCGCAGGAATGGGTGTTCTATCCGGCTGATATCATGAACCAGTGGTTGGAAAACTTCATTGTCAACTGGAGTGACTTCATCGGCACGCTGAAAACGATTGCATTTTACTACATCATGCTGCCGGTGCGGGTCGGGTTGATTGATACGATCAGTCCCTACTCCTGGGGCTTTGAATTTACCCTGCCGATGCAGTGGGGCTATGCCGTGGGGATCGTGGTTCTGAGCACATGGGTCTGGTTCAAAGGTCGGATCAACTTGGCACTGACCATCCTTTTCATGGGGGTATTGCTTTTCTTTGGATTGACCAAGCTTTCCTGGTTGATACTGGTGATGATGGCCGCGGTCCTCGGTTTTCAGCTGGGAGGCAGAAAGCTTGGAGTGGGTACCCTGATGGCACTCTTGTCACTGGTTCTTGCAGGTGTCTGGCCCCAAGCAATGCTGTCGGTCTATCTTTGCGGTATCGCGGTGATGATTTCCTTTGTCGTGGGAAGCCTGATTGGTGTGATTGCCGCCGAAGTGGATGTGGTCTCGAGAGTCGTTCGCCCCATCAACGACACCTTGCAAACCATGCCGTTATTCGTGATTCTGATTCCGTTTGTCATGATTTTCAAGATCGGTGAGTTCAGTGCATTGTTGGCAGTGGTTGCTTACGCCATCGTCCCTGCCATCCGCTATACCGAACACGGTCTCAGAAATCTCCCCGGGGATCTCATCGAAGCGTCCACCAGCATGGGTTGCACCCGTTGGCAGCAGTTGACGCAGGTAAAATTGCCCTTGGCCCTGCCGGTGATCATGCTGGGCCTGAACCAAACCATCATGTATGCGATTGCCATGCTGGTGATCGCTGCCTTGGTCGGGACCAACGGTTTGGGGCAACTGGTGTATGTCGGTCTCGGCGATGGTGATTTTGGCGTCGGGATCATCGCAGGCATTGGCATGGCGATCATCGCCATGGTGGCAAATTACTTCACCCAGGCGTGGAACGAAAAGCGGCAGGCTGCGTACTCTTGAGCACCGCCAGGCTTTATCCCGCCCCTCTCTGCCAACCCCTTTTGATTGCAGATCGTCCGATCAGGTAACAGACGCGGCCTATTTCCATTCGGGTGAGCATTGGCGTCAGGGGACTCACAGCATCAATACCGGGTGATCGCAGGTCGCCACGCAGTCACTGAAGTCCTTTTCTTGGAACGGCACTGTCGTATTGAATCTGTGGTCGGGGTGAGTGGATTCGAACCACCGGCCCCTGCCTCCCGAAGGCAGTGCTCTGCCAGGCTGAGCTACACCCCGATTCATAAATTGTAACCGATGCTGAGTCGTTCTCATATTGGATTGTCCTTTGATCCGGGAGCGCACGATGGTTGACCCTCCGAAAGAATCCCACTTGAACGCGTCAGGCGTAATTCAGACGCTGCCCGATTTGCAGTGTTTTTGCCTTGTCGAGCATGGCAACACCAAGGGCAATGTCGCTCGTGGACAGTCCTCGATGCCAGAACAGGATGGTTTCTTTATCCGATTCCCTGCCAGGTCGTTTCCCCGCTACAATATCCCCAATTTCCGCATAAACCGTCTTTGCACTGATTTTGCCGGCATTGATATGGGGGCGAAGCGCGCCAAAGGGGCCGACATGCATCTGTCCGGTGTCGTCGACAATCACCTTATCCATGATATCAGTGTGGTTCAGTTCCAGTGCGCTCATGGTGCCATAGGGAATCACCAAAGCGCCGGGCTTGACCCAACCGGTTTTAAACAATGGCGTGGGCCTGGATAGCCGCGAGGCCTCAACCATGATGTCGGCCCCTGACAGACAGCTTTCCCAGTCGTCGGTTACGCGGACCGCCTTGTCGAGATCTTGGGACAGTCTTTGTGCGAAACGGTTCCGACTGTGATGACGCCGGGAATGCACTCTGATTTCATCAAAATCATGTAAATGATCCAGTAACCGGACATTCCAGTACGCGGTTCCGCGTGCACCAATATGACCCAGAATCCTTGGATTGGAGGGGGCCAGATACTTGCTTCCCAATGCGGTCAGCGCGCCGGTGCGCATTTCCGTAATGGCCGTGGCATCAAGAATGCCGGTCGGCATGCCCGTCCTCGGATCAAACAGATTGAGGAGTGCCATTTCCGAAGGCAGTCCCAGTTTGTAATTGTTGATGTAGTCACCAACAATTTTTATTCCCGCCGTCTTCAGTGGCGCAATATAACCCCGAAGTACATTGAAATGGCCTTGAAATGCCGGGTCCGGTGTCAGGTGCATGCGCGGTTCGATCACGGTTTCTCCGTGCCCGGCCGCTTTGAGCCCATACTCTACGGCAGATAAAATTTCGTCGTTCGACATGGCCAGCTCCGCAATGTCCGGACCACTGAGATAGGTGATATCAATCTTTGGCATGCGGCCGTCTTACAGTTGAATGGCGCCGAGATTGAGCCCGTACTCTCGGGCGCACTGCTTGGCATGCTGATACCCGGCATCAGCATGCCTCATCACACCGGTTGCCGGATCGTTCCAAAGCACCCGCTCCAGGCGCTTGTCGGCCGCCGCCGACCCGTCGGCCACAATGACCAGACCGGCATGCTGGGAAAACCCCATCCCGACACCGCCACCATGGTGCAATGAGACCCAGGTGGCGCCACCGGCCGTACTGAGCAAGGCATTCAGCAAGGCCCAGTCTGAGACGGCATCGGAACCGTCTATCATTGATTCCGTTTCACGGTTCGGACTGGCGACTGATCCGGAATCCAGATGATCGCGCCCAATCACAATCGGTGCGTTGAGTTCTCCATTGCGGACCATTTGATTGAATGTCAGGCCGAGCCGATGACGGTCGCCCAGGCCGACCCAGCAGATTCTGGCGGGAAGCCCCTGGAAACGGATTCTTTTTTGGGCCATGTTGAGCCAGTGATGCAGGTGGGCATCATCGGGAATGAGTTCCTTGACCTTGGCATCGGTCTTGTAGATATCCTCCGGGTCTCCAGAGAGCGCAACCCAACGAAAGGGACCAATGCCGCGGCAGAACAGGGGGCGAATATAGGCGGGAACAAAGCCGGGAAAATCAAACGCATTTTCGACACCGTAGTGCAGCGCCTCCTGGCGAATATTGTTTCCGTAGTCAATCGTTGCAATACCCTTTTGGTGAAACCACAGCATTGCTTTGACATGTTGTGCGATGGACCGCCGGGCCTGTTCCATCACCAGTTGGGGATTGTGCCTGATTTCGGATCGCCATTTTTCCATGGTCCATCCTGCCGGCAGATAACCATGAACCGGATCATGGGCCGATGTCTGGTCCGTGACCAGGTCGGGGGTGATGCCTCTGTTGACCAGTTCAGGCAGCACTTCAGCACCGTTTCCCAACAGGCCCACGGAGATCGCCCGACCTTTTTTGCAGGCACGTTGTACCATCTCAAGGGCTTCATCCAGATTTGCCGCACGGTGGTCCAGGTAGCGAGTCTTCAAACGGAAATCGATTCGCTGCGCGTCACATTCGATGCACAGGATACAATAGCCGGCCATGGTGGCTGCCAATGGCTGTGCGCCGCCCATGCCGCCCAGTCCACAGGTCAAGATCCATTTGCCGTTTGTCTGCCCATTGAAATGCTGGCGGCCGGCCTCGACGAATGTTTCATAGGTTCCCTGTACAATGCCCTGACTGCCGATATAAATCCACGAACCGGCGGTCATTTGTCCGTACATCATCAATCCTTTCTTGTCCAGCTCGTTGAAGTGTTCCCAGTTCGCCCACGCGGGAACCAGATTCGAGTTGGCAATCAATACCCGGGGTGCCTCCGCATGGGTGCGGAAAACCCCGACCGGTTTGCCGGACTGGACCAATAGACTCTGATCGCTTTCAAGATTGACCAGACACCGTAGAATCTGATCAAAGGCCTCCCAGTCTCGTGCGGCCCGCCCAATCCCTCCGTAGACAATCAGGTCCTCCGGTTTTTCGGCGACTTCGGGGTCGAGATTGTTCTGGATCATCCGATATGCCGCCTCGGTCAGCCATGACTTGCAGGTTAGCCGGGTTCCCCGTGGGGCACGAATGGTTCTTGTCTTGTCGGTCCGGGTGATCATCTTGTCCGCTACTCTGTCATGGATGTTTGTCGGTCATATCCGGTTCGACACCCTCGTCATCCCAGCTGAAAATCAGCGGGTCGATATCGCATGGAGAACGCATCGCGATTGCTCGGGTAGGTCATGGTGACCAGTCCGCGTGCCCGGGACAGCAGTCCTTCCTGGGTGAGTTCCCGTAGCGCCCGGTTGACGGTCATGCAGCTGCCCCGGCACTGTTTGACCCGTTCATTTTCTGAAGGGAGTTTTTCACCGGACAGCCATTCCCTGCGGCGGATCTGTTGCTTGATAGGACGTTTTATGCGAGCGTAAAGCGGGACCGCAGCGTGACGGTCCGGTTGTCTGGCGGGCCATTCGATGTCCATCGGCATTTTATTCGGGGTACTTGAGCCAATGGCCATTTGCCATGACGCCACGGCAGGGATTCAAGCCGATATGATAAGAGAGCGTGGCCGGGTCGGTGGTGTCCCAGATGACGAGGTCCGCGGCCTTTCCTGCCTCAATGCTGCCGACTTCCTGCTCCATTCCCAGGGCCCTGGCCGCATTGAGGGTCACACCGGCCAAGGCTTCGGTCGGTGTCAGTCCAAATAACGTACAGGCCATATTCATCGACAGCAGCAAAGAGCAGACCGGCGAACTCCCCGGATTACAATCACTGGCGACTGCCACCGGAATGCCCTCTTTCCGCAACCCGTCGATCGGGGGGAGCCGGGTTTCTTTTAAGGTATAAAAGGCACCCGGAAGCAACACCGCAACGGTCTTTCCGTTTTGAATCAAGGGAACATCGTGCTCAGGGAGATACTCCAGATGATCGACCGAAAGGGCGCCCCGGCCGGCCGCCATGACCGCACCGCCGAGATGACTCAATTGTTCAGCATGTAGCTTGATCGGCAAGCGGTAGTGTTCGGCCGTATCGAACAGCCGATGGACCTGGTCCACGCTGAACGCAATATTTTCACAAAATGCATCCACTGCATCGACTAATCCGGAGGCATGGGCAGCGGGCAGCATTTCATGGCACACCAGATCCAGATACGGGTTTTTCCGGCCGTAAAATTCAGGCGGGATCGCATGGGCACCCAAAAATGTTTTTTTGATCCGCACCCCTTGCTGTTCGGACAATTTGGCCGCCACCGAGAGCATTTTTATCTCAGCCTGCGTATTGAGCCCGTATCCCGATTTGATCTCAACGGTGGTGACTCCCTCGTTGATGAGTGTCTTGAGTCGGGGGAGTGATTGGGCATATAACTCGTCTTCGGCCGCTTCCCGGGTTGCGCGGACAGTCGACACGATACCCCCGCCCCGGTTGGCGATTTCCTGATAGGTGGCGCCTTCAAGGCGCTGCTCAAACTCGTTTGCCCGGTGTCCTGCGTACACAAGGTGGGTATGGCAGTCAATCAGTCCCGGGGTGACCAGTTTCCCCCTGCAGTCCAGAACGTCGTAGTGGGCATACCAGCGATCAGGCACTTCACCGGTGCTTCCGATCCAGCTGATCCGGTGGTGCTCGACAAGGAGGGCACCGTTTTCGACAAACCCGTAGGAATGTGGGTTCTGCATCGTGGCAAGGCGTCCATTGGTCAATAGCATGACGTTGTCAATCAACAATTGGTATTCACTTGTATATACAAGTAAAATGGAGCGTAAGTGTTTCTTTCAAGTATTGCAAGTGAGCCGTTTGTCCCCCCCAAAGGACAGGGTGGGGTGGCGGTGAATCCGGTTCTCGATGGCCTGCGAGCACAAATTCGATTGGTTTGATAGCGTGTGAAAAAGGAAACAACCCATTCATTACAGTTGTGGTGCGAATCCGTTTTGCTCCCTGAAGGATGGGGAAGGGATGTCATGATTGGTGTGGATACCGCAGGGAATATCTGTTCAGTCAGGCAAGATGTGTCGTTGAAAGAGTGCGAAGGGCAATGTGCAGTCGTTCGGGGTACCGTCGTGCCGGGGGTCCCCAATTGTCATTCCCATGCCCACCAAAGAGCCATGGCCGGACTCGGAGAAACACGACCCAATGGGGCGCGGTCTTCGGGTATTGAGGACAGTTTCTGGAGCTGGCGGGAGGTCATGTACCGCTATCTTGAAAGAATCGAACCCCCCCATCTTTATGCCATCAGTCGCCAGCTGTATCTGGAAATGCTCAAAGCGGGTTATACCAGTGTCGCCGAATTCCAGTATCTGCACCATGATCCCCGAGGGCACGCCTACACGGAGCCAGCCGTCATGACGTTGAGTTGTCTGCAGGCCGCGTCGTCGGTTGGTATCGGCTTCACCGCATTACCGGTGCTGTACCGCTTTGGCGGATTTGGCGGGCAACCGCCGCTTGAGGGACAAAAGCGGTTTGTGAATGATCAAGACCGGTTCTGCACGATCGTCACGGCGCTTGTGCAAGCCACGGAACAACACGATGATATGGTGACCGGGATCGCCCCGCATTCGCTCAGGGCGGTCACCGCTCCCCTGTTGCGTGATGTCCTCACGGCGTTGTCGCAAGCAGCGCTGTCGGTCATTCACCTGCATATTGCCGAACAGGTCAAAGAAGTCGAAGACTGCATTGCCTGGAGTGGCCGACGGCCGGTTGAATGGCTGTTTGACCACTTTGAGGTAGACCCGCAGTGGTCATTGATTCATGCGACCCATATGAGTGAAGCGGAAACCGGTCTGTTGGCAAGAAGTGGTGCCGTGGCAGGATTGTGTCCGACCACGGAGGCCAACCTCGGGGATGGATTTTTCAATGCCCCGACATTCCAGGCCGAAGGCGGTATCTGGGCCATCGGTTCCGATAGCCATATCTCGATGAGCCCGGTTGAAGAGCTAAGATGGCTGGAATACGGGCAAAGGCTGTTGGGTCAGCGACGGAATGTCATGCAGCATGCCACTGAACGCCATACCGGAACGGCTTTGTATCGTTCGGCTTTGTTGGGGGGAGCCCGGTCATGTGGCCGAAAGATCGGACAGGTTGCACAGGGATTCAGGGCGGATCTGGTGGTGTTGAATACCGATCACCCGCGATTTTCAGGTCGAGCAGAAGACGACCTGATGAACAGCTGGCTGTTTTCCGGTAATGAAAACCCGGTACAGGATGTCTATATCGGCGGTAAGCAGGTGATTGCCAATGGACGGCATCACGATGAGGAAAGCATCCGGACCGACTATCTGCAGTCACTCCACGGCCTGGCGGAATAGAACCATGGAAGTGACCCCCGGTGCATTGAATTTGGCGGCGTTGGAACAGATCTACCGTTTTTCTCCCAGTGTCCGGTTAACGCGCAATTGTCGGTCTGTCGTCGACATCGCTGCCGACATAGTAAAAAGAGCGGCCGAGGGCGAACAGCCGGTGTATGGCATCAATACCGGTTTTGGAAAACTTGCCCAGACCCAGATTGCGGCGGATGGAACCACGGTATTACAACGCAATCTCATTTTGTCTCATTGCGGTGGCGTGGGGAAACCGTTGGCGGACAATATCGTCCGACTGATCATCGCCATCAAGCTGGCTTCATTGGGACGGGGTGCCTCCGGTGTTCGATGGCAGGTCATTGAGCGACTCGAAGCACTCCTGGAACGGGGGATTACGCCGGTCATTCCTTCAAAGGGATCGGTCGGGGCTTCCGGTGATCTTGCCCCACTGGCTCACCTGACAGCCGCCATGCTCGGTGAGGGCAGGGTCAGGTACCACGGTCAGGAGATGGACAGTGCACAAGCCTGTTCCCGTGCGGGTCTGGAACCGCTGGTTCTGGGACCCAAGGAAGGACTGGCGATGGTCAATGGGACGCAGGTATCGACGGCGCTGGCGCTTGCCGGGTTGTTTGATGGCTGGCGATTAATGCAGTCGGCGCTGATCACCGGTGCGCTGTCGTGTGATGCACTGATGGCATCGACGGTGCCCTTTGATTCAGCGATCCACGCACTGCGGGGTCATCCAGGCCAACGGGATGCCGCCGTCAGTTTAAGGTCACTGCTGGCCGGGTCGGAAATTCGTGCCTCCCATCGCGAGCATGATGAACGTGTGCAGGATCCTTATTGTTTTCGCTGTCAGCCGCAGGTCATGGGGGCGTGTATTGATGTGCTTAGACAGGTTGCCAGGACCCTGGAAATCGAAGCCAATGCGGTGACTGACAATCCATTGGTCATCCAGTCCGATGGACGGATACTGTCGGGTGGCAATTTTCATGCCGAACCGGTGGCTCTGGCTGCCGACCAGTGTGCCCTGGCGATTGCCGAGATCGGCTCCATCACGGAAAGACGGGTCGCGACGTTGGTGGACCCCGCGCTCAATTATGGGCTGCCTGCCTTTCTTTCCCCCAACCCGGGTCTGAACTCCGGTTTCATGGTGGCCGAAGTGACCGCCGCTGCCTTGATGTCGGAAAACAAGCAAAAAGCGACGCCCTGCTCGATTGACTCCACGCCGACCAGTGCCAATCAGGAAGACCATGTCTCAATGGCCTGTCATGGGGCCAGACGGTTGTTGGGCATGAATCGCAACCTTGCCGGGATCATCGGGATTGAATATCTGACCGCTGTGCAGGGGGTGGAATTTCGAAGACCCTTGCGCACGGGCAAGCGACTGGAGCAATGCATCGGCTTGCTCAGGGATCAGGTGGCTCCATTGGAAGATGACCGCGCGCTGTCAGGCGATATTGAAAAGGCGCAAGGGCTGATCATGGATGGTCAACTCAATGGTATTGTCGACCCGACGTGGCTGCCGGTACTGTAAGCGCCCGTTTTGACCAGCCGGTCCCGGTGGTCGGAATCGACGAGGGCGGGTGAAACGCAATCCAAAAGCCAATCAACGGTTCCCAGCCGGATCCTCTCCAAACCGTCTGCCATGCCCGACCGTCACAGCGCACCGGCCTCGCCCCGGCGTCGTTGATCAATCCGGTGTAACACCGAACACTTTTGTTCGCGTGACATGATCATCCATTCCCTGATTTCATCGGCATTGCGATAACAGCCGCGACAAAATGGTTGGCCGTCAAACTGGCAGACGGATACGCAGGGGGAGGGTATCGACGTGTCGAACTGATTTCGACCGGAGCGGGTTCGATTGCGTCTACGTCTAGCCATCGTCGATGATCATCTTAAGAAAAGCCCTATGCACTTATCGGCCGGTTGCTGATCAAACAAGCCGCAGCGAAGAACGGCGGTTGCGATGGGATGGCAACCGCTTGGTTTATCTTATCAGCAGCGTCCAGGTGCTTGCTGCGCCGGTAATGAGCAGTAAAATCATTTGTGTGATATTGATAATGATGCTTCGTTTGTGCAGTTTCTGGAAGCGGGTCTTGTGCTGGACGGAGTCGCTGGCCAGCCATTCGTCTTTCGCCTTGTTCAGTTTGGCCATCAGGACCTGCCGGCTATAGACAAACCCGAGCAGCACAATGAGCAGCATGATCGTTGTTGCAGAGCGCGCCCCCAGTGCAAAAAGGATGGCCAGCGTGGTCATGGCGATGCCCCACAGATAAAAACGCGGGAAGAGTTGGCGGATGAATTGTCCGGACACTTCCTCGTCGAGAAAGCGATGTACCGCGGGCGTGACAATACCCGTCAAGAACAGCATCGACCCGAGCAATATTGACGAACACAGCGCAACCAGAGCGAAAAGACTAAGCATTATTCAAGACCTGATATCTGCTTACATGACCGATAGTATAGCAGTAGGCGACATTGATAAAGAAGGCCATTTCGCCTAAAGTGCCGGGTGACGGAACATCGCATCAGCCGTCAGGCGGTGCGCCACACAGGGCGGATTCAAATGCGGCGGTGTCCGCATAGACCTCATAGGTGGTGATCTGGTCATTCTCTACGGTGAATATGTTGACCATGCTGCCCTTGATCCGTGTCTGATTGGCCTTGAGCAACCAGGTTCCCCGGCATTGCATGACCGCCTTGTTTTTATCATAGAGACGGTCATGGATGACGACCTCGACAATATCAAGACGGGACTTGATGATTTCAAAAAACCGGTCAAATCCCTCAATGCGGTCAAACTGGCCCGCCCAGGGCAACCGGCTGTTTTGCGCATGATAGATCACTTTGATCTCGGGTGACAGCAGTGCCCGCAATCCGCGCCTGTTGCGCTCCTTGAGCAGCCGGTAGTAGCGGTCAATGATCTCTTTTGTCGCGGTCATGCAGAAAGCCTCCCGATGGGATGGGGCTTGAGGTCAGCACGGGGAAGGCGGGCGGGATCGAAATCAAACAATTTTTCTAAAAATCCATTGAACCAGATACCCTGGGCGGGCTCGGCCGAAACCATCAACCGATCTTGCTGTTCCCGGGTCTGGGCGCCAAATGCATTGAAAAAAGCCCATTCGGCACCCTGCCATCGCCTGAAAATCGTTGCGCTCACTTCGGGATGAAACTGCAGCCCAAACACGGTGTCACCGTACCGAAAGGCCTGGTTTTCGAATGGGTCACCGGTGGCCAGACGGATTGCGTTGTCGGGAATATCGAATTCCTGAAAATGCGCCTGGGTAACCAGAAAAGGATCCGGAATCCATCCATCGGCCTGTGCGGTGGGTTTGATTTCATAGTACCCGAATTCACATCGCCCATCTTCTCTTGGCCCGACCCGGGCACCGAGCGCATGGGCCACAAGTTGTGCGCCAAGGCAGATGCCCAGAATCCTCACGGGTTTTTTGAGACACTGCTCAAGCCACCGCAGTTCCGTTTTGAGGAAGGGGAAGTGTGCCATGTCGGTCACATTCATGCTGCCCCCATAGATCACAACGCTCTGAATCTCGTCGGTCAATTCGGGCAGGCGCTGCCCCTTGAACGGACAGATCATTTCCCACTGATACCCCCGTTGTCTCAAGTATGCGGTAACCCGGTCATCACCGGGGTTGTCATGATGGTCAATTAACAGGACGCGGGACATGGTTCATCGGAAAATCAGTTGACCGGTCACGTGTTCTTGGGGAACGCCCAGTGTTCAAAGAGGGGACGAAGGGCCGGTTTGTAATGGCAGATTTCATCAACGGTCAAGCCGTTCAACTCATAGGGCAGCACCAGCCACTGATTGGTTTTGTGGATGTAAAAGTCGGGAATTCTGCCGGTCTTGTTTTTGGTCGGCTTGTACCAGGGAACCGCAATACGGATATCATGCGGAAGATTCCTTCGCATCTTGTTTTGAAGACGCCTGATGACGGCTTCAATATTCAGTCCACTGCTGAAGACATCATCGACAATGAGCAATGCATCATCCGCATTCATGTGCTCAAAGAGATATTCCATGCCATGTACGCGAATTGCCCCGCTTCGTTCAATCAGGTGGTGATAGGTTGATATCCCGCGGTAGGAGGTTCGAATCGCAATATGGTCCGTGTGAATCCCCAGATATTGGAGACACTCCTGCACCACAATACCGACGGAACTGCCACCGCGCCATATGCCGACGATAAAATCCGGTCTGAAGCCAGCGTCAAATATCTGCCTGCCCAAGCGGAAACTGTCGAGCATCAGGTCCTGCTCTTGTATGAAGCATCGGGTCGAATTTACCGGATCAGTCAAATTAAAATTAGGTCGTTACAGTGATTGACAGGACTGATATAGTACCTCGAACACACGACACGATCCATGATCATCGCCTGATTCAAAAATATTATGTCCGAAAAGTTGTACCTATCGGCCCAGGGTTTGCTGGAGGATTCATTCAAGCTGGGCAAACAGGTGGTCGAAAGCGGATTCAGGCCCAACTTGATGATTGCGATCTGGCGTGGCGGGACGCCGGTCGGCATCGCGGTGCAGGAAATACTGGATTATGCGGGTATTGAAACGGATCATATCGCCATCAGAACGTCCTCCTATGAAAGTACGATTGACCAGAGAAGCACGTCAATTCGCATTCACGGCATGAGCTATCTGTTGAAACGGGTCCGCTACGAAGACCGGTTGCTGATCGTGGACGATGTCTTTGACACGGGACATACCCTGTTTGCCGTGATTGATTATTTGCGCTCTCACGCCCGACTGAACACACCGCAGGAGATAAGAATTGCGGTGCCTTACTACAAACCAAGTCGCAATCAAACGGATCGGGAACCGGATTATTTTCTGCACGAAACCGAACGGTGGATCAAGTTTCCGCATTCACTGGAGGGTTTGACCAGAGAGGAAATCAAACAACATCGACCCGACATCGACCGGATTATCCATGGATGATCTGCAAAGGTGCGGTTGAGGGGGGCTGTGCCGGTCCAGGGGACGCATTGATTTTGGGAAACGGAAAGACCGGCCGGTCAGACGGATCAACACGGCAGGGGGCAGTCAGTGCCACGCGTTACGCCGGGGGGTTATGGGTCAAAGAAAAATGAAATGTGTGGTTGCCGGAGCCGGAATGATCGGGTTGAGTTGCGGTATCGAGTTGATCAATCGGGGATTTGAGGTTTGTTTGATTGATCCTGATTCACCCGGCAGTCGAACCTCTGCAGGCAATGCCGGCGGCTTTGGCGTGACGGAAATCATGCCGATGGCCGTTCCGGGCATCATCGGCAAGATGCCGCGCTGGCTTTTCGACCCCGATGGGCCCCTGTCGGTCCGCTGGCGGCAACTGCCGGTCCTGTTTCCCTGGTTGTGGCGATTTTATCGGATGAGTTCAGCGGTCCAGACACAGCGCATTGCCCGGGTACTGGCGAGCTTGTTGCAACAATGTACCGAAGACAGCCGCCAGTTGATCGGCCAGGCGGGGCTGCAACATTTGCTCCGTGGGGAAGGCGCAATGACGGTCTATCAGTCGAAAGCGGCGTTCGAAGGAGACCGGCTGGAATGGGAGATGAAACAGCGTCACGGCATCCGTATTGAGCGACTGGACGCACGAAAGGTGCGCGAGCTTGAGCCCGCCCTGAGCGGTGTGTGCGGCGGTTGGTTGATGCCGCAGTGGTTCAACACCGTCGATCCTTATCAGCTGGCGGCCGGTCTGGCGGACCGGTTTCGGCAATCAGGTGGCACAATCCGGCGCGATGCGGTACAACGTTTTGCCATCACGGGAAAAACCGTCGCCGCGGTCAAGACGAGCCAGTTGCAGAACATCGAGGCGGACATGGTCGTGATCGCGGCGGGGGTCTGGTCAAAAGCGCTTTGCCGTCAACTCGGAGAACGCGTGCTGATGGAATCGGAACGGGGCTACAATGCCACGCTGTCCGATCCTGGAATCCGGTTGAAAAGACAGATCATTTTTGGGGAGGAAAAATTTGTTGCGACCAATATCGGCGACCGAATACGGATTGGCGGGGCGGCTGAATTTGCCGGTTTGCATGCCCGTCCCCGATATGACCGTTGTGTACGGCTGGTCAATATCGCGAAACGGTACCTGCCTGGACTGAACAGTGAGCAGGCCGAAAACTGGATGGGGCATCGCCCGTCAACACCGGATTCGCTACCGGTCATTTGCCGCTCAGGCCACTATCACAATGTGTATTATGCCTTCGGGCACGGGCATCTCGGACTGACCATGGCCGCCACGACGGCCAAGCTGATCGGCCAGTTGATGTCGGGTGCCCAACCCGCCATGGCGTTGGAAGCCCTTCATATTAATCGTTTCAGTTGAGGGTCATGGGCAAACAGACATTCCAGTGCATTGATGCACATACCTGCGGCAATCCGGTCAGGGTGGTGATTGGCAACAAACCGGTGTTGCAAGGCGAGACGATGATCGAAAGGCGCCACTATTTTTTGTCTCACTATGACTGGATAAGAACCGGATTGATGTTTGAACCGAGAGGCCATGATGCCATGTCGGGATCCATTGTTTATCCGCCGATACAGGCGGACAGCGATCTTTCGGTGCTGTTTATCGAAGTCAGTGGCTGCCTGCCCATGTGTGGTCATGGCACCATCGGTACGGTCACGGTGGTGATGGAAGAACGTCTGGTCACACCCAAGCGACCGGGGGTGCTCAGGCTGGATACGCCGGCAGGCCAGGTCGAGGCCCATTACAAAATGGAGGGGGACTACGTTGAATCGGTGAAGTTGGTCAATGTGCCCTCTTTCCTTCATTCCAGCAACTGGTCGATTGTGCTGCCGGAACTCGGTGAGTTGCGACTGGATGTCAGTTACGGCGGCAATTTTTATGCCATCATTGAGCCGCAGCAAAATTACCGGGGCCTGGCAGGGATGACGGTCGATCAAATCAGAAAATTCAGTCCACTGGTCAGGGAGAAAATCAATCAGCTTGGGTCGTTCGAGCATCCGCTCGATGGTCGTATACGGGGGGTGAGTCATGTCATGTGGACCGATGTGCCGACGGTTGCGCAGGCCGATGCGCGCAATGTGGTGTTTTACGGCGATCGTGGCATTGACCGGTCCCCTTGCGGAACCGGCACCTCAGCGAGAATGGCACAGTTGGTTCGACGGGGGGAGTTGGCAGTGGGTGCGCCCTTTGTTCATGAGAGTGTGATCGGCAGTCTGTTTCACGGTTGTGCCATTCGGACGGAGCAGGTGGGAGACCGTGAGGGGATCGTTCCCACGATTGCAGGATGGGCACGATTGACCGGTAAAAATGAGCTTATTATTGATGAACGCGATCCGTACGCTGAGGGATTTTTGCTCAGATGAATCGCGAAGATCGCAGGATAATTGAACGACTGGAAAGCATCATGTCGTCACGCAGCATGTTTTGTCCGCGAGCAAGTACAAAGTCACGGGGATCCCTAAAGCCGTATTTCCACTGTCCTGAAGATGGTAGAAGATAAGTGGAATCGGGTATCTTCCAGCTATCATCGTTAATAGAAGGGATGCCTGCCGGACAGAATCATTTGCTCTCCACCGTTCCCTGTTGCGTAAATTTGTATATCATGAGTAACCAGTATGATAAAGAGCTTCAGACACAAGGGACTGGAAAAGTTCTTTATTGATGGCAGTATTGCGGGGATTCAGCCAGTTCATGCAACGAAAATCAGTGATCGCCTGGCTTTCTTCAATGCGGCGACCGTGATTGAAGATATGAATAAACCCGGCTATCGATTGCACTCACTACAAAGGCAACCTGAAAGGATATTGGGCGATCAATGTCTCCGGAAACTGGCGAATTGTTTTCAGGTTTGAAGAGGGCGATGTTTATCGCGTGAACTACGAGGATTATCACTGAATGCTTTTTCAACAACACGATCCACCTCATCCGGGGGCTTTGATCCGGCGTACATATATTGAGCCATTTTCTGAGTTGAGTGCAAATAAAATTGCCGATCAGCTCGGTGTGGCACGCAGCACATTCAATCGTTTGTTGAATGGGGCGGCGGGGATTTCACCGCAAATGGCGGTTCGGTTATCCCGTGTTTTGGGGGGCTCGGCAGAAAGTTGGTTGACCCTGCAAGAGAGCTATGATTTATGGAAAGCACGCCAAGCCGTCGATGTCCAGTCCTTGGTCCCAATTGACTTCAGTCAGGTTGCCTAGCCTATCCGGCAAGCGAAACATTATTATCATCAGAAGTTTGCCCGCATTTTGTCCTGCGCGGGGTATTCACTCGTATTGTCGGCATGAAACCGTTTGTAGAACAGGGCGGTGTGAGGGGTGTCAACGAAGAAAACTTCGAATTGATAATATTCCAGAATAGCCTCTGATCAGAAGAAATCGAGCGATCTGTTGGAGGAGATCATAGGAAAAATCCACGCTTGCTTTTGGTCTTTCCGCATGTCAGCATCAACAACAGCATATGACTGCCTTCTCTAAAGCAAAGGACGCGATTTTCAGATCATAATATGTCCCAAGATATTTTTCTTGCGCGGTAACATCCGGGTTGGAATGTGTCCGACCTGTCCGGAAAACAGGGTGAAAGGAGAGCCCCTTTCTCCAGCGGTTGGGCATCGGGGTTCTTGATCAATCATTGATCTGCCTGTTGCAGTCCACGCGCTGTCGTTGTGATTTGAAATAAAATCCCGAGCGTGCGTTCGGATGGATTGTGCGACATAATACCCGCATTTTTCAGGTCATGAAGGCGACCAGAGAAAAATCACACGCGAAGAGAAGGGTAACAGCGATGTACAGCGACCCGCACTGCATAGACAGCACCGAAAAGAGCCGATGCGGCTGGTGTGCTGGCGATAAGATTTATCAGGATTACCATGACGGCGAGTGGGGTGTTCCATTGCATGATGAGCGGTTGCTGTTTGAGTTTTTATGTCTGGAAGGTGCGCAGGCGGGACTCAGCTGGATTACCATTTTGAAAAAGAGGGCGCACTACAGGAAAGCATTTGACAATTTTGACGCATCCAAAATTGCCCGTTATCCGGCGTCCAAAATCCAGCGATTGTTGACGAACGACGGGATTGTACGTAACCGGCTCAAGATCAATGGGGTGGTCAAGAATGCGCGCGCCTATCTGATGCTGCGGGATCAGGGACAGACATTTGATCAGTATTTCTGGGGATTTGTGGAGGGCCAGGTCATCCAGAATCACTGGCACTCAGCGGGCGAGGTGCCGGCGAATACGCCCCTGTCGGATGTGATAAGCAAGGATTTGAAAAAAAGAGGATTTACGTTTGTCGGCAGTACCATCTGTTATGCCTTCATGCAGGCAACCGGTATGGTGAATGATCATCTGGTTGGCTGTTATCGTCACAAAATGTTGTCGGGCACCTGATTCCGTCTTGCCGATGTCGATCAAGCGATTCCTGCCGTATGTTCTGGTTCTGTCATGCGGGGTGATTTGGGGATTGACCTTTTCCCTTGCACGGATTGCCACCCAGGACAATGCCCATCCGATCGGGCTTTCATTTTGGCAGGCGATCGGTGGCTGTATCATCTTGCTTTGTTTCTGCTTGGTCAGGGGCAGACGATTGGTGATCAATCGGCAGGTGCTCGGACAATGTTGCGTGATCGCCATCCTCGGTACCGCCATTCCCGGCACCCTTTATTTCTATGCCGCTTCCCGGGTCCCGGCGGGGGTGCTTGCCATCACGGTCTCGCTTGTGCCCATGCTCACCTATGGTCTGGCCTGGCTGGCCAGGGTGGAACGCTTTAATCGGATCCGTGTCACCGGCGTGGCCTGTGGTTTTGTCGGGATCTTGCTTCTCATCCTTCCTGAGACCAGCCTGCCAGATGTGCGGATGGTCCCCTGGTTGCTGCTGGCCCTGTCGTCGACGATATTCTATACCTTCGAAAACCTGTACATCGACATGTATATTCCTTTAGCGACGGATCTGGTTTTTCTGTTGGCGGGCGGCTTGTTGATCGCGGGCATCGTGCTGATGCCATTCGTTTATTTTCAGGATGCGTTTGTCCCGATCGACTGGCCATTGACAAAGATAGAATGGGCCATTGTGGGGATGGCGCTGGTCAGTAGTGTGGCCTATGTGATGTTCCTTTATATTGTCAAAATGGCCGGGTCGGTGTTTGCCAGCATGACCGGCTATCTGATTACGCTGATGGGGGTTGTCTGGGGGATCATTTTCTTCGAGGAAAACCATTCTATTTGGGTCTGGACGTCCCTGGTCCTGATGTTGTTGGGTATGGGACTGGTGACCCCGCGGACCGTCCAGGTCGGCCCCCTTCCCGAGCAGATGCCGGACCAAGGACAGTGACCTTGGATGGTTGGCCGCTTTCAGCTTGGTCCGGACTGGCTGCGGCGTATCGCCGTCCGCGGCATCACGACACTTGACTGAAAGGGGCATTGCGCCGCCGACCGTGTCGGGGGCAATGCGTTCAGGGTCAGCCGGTAAGGAGCTTGTTCATGCGTTTGACAAAACCACTGGGGTCTTGCAGTGACGCACCCTCCACCAGTGCGGCCTGGTCAAAAAGCAGTTGTGCCCAATCGGCGGCAAAATCGTCTTCCAGATTAATCTGTTTGACGATTTCATGGTCCGGATTGATTTCGAGGATGGGTTTTGCAGACGGCGCATCCTGACCCACGGCCTGTAATATTCTCTCCATGTTTGCCCCCATGTCGTACTGGTCTGCCACCAGACAGGAAGGCGAGTCAATAAGGCGGCTGGAAATACGCACTTCCTTGACTTTCTCGCCCAGAATGGATTGAAACTTTTCAACCAGCGGTTTCAGGGTCTCCTGCTGCATTTTTGTTTCCTCTTTGCTTTCTTCTCCTTTCAGTTCATCAATATCCAAATCCCCTTTCGCGATCGATTGCAGGGGCTTGTCCTCAAAGGAGGTCAGGTGTGTCACGACCCATTCATCGACAGGGTCTGAAAGCAGTAAAACCTCAATCTCATTTTTCCGAAAGATTTCCAGATGCGGAGATGACTTTGCGGCAGCATGGTTTTCCGATGTGACATAGTAAATGGCCTTTTGTTTCATTGGCATGCGCTTGACATAGTCATCCAGCGAAACGGTCTGTGCCTCATCATCCAGATGAGTTGATGAAAAACGCAGCAGTTTGGACAGGGTCTCCTTGTTGTCCATATCCTCGACCATCCCTTCTTTTAAAACACGGCCATACTCTTTCCACAGCGTACCGTATTTCTCGGTGTCCTTGGACGAGATTTTTTTCAATTCGGCCAGAATCTTTTTGACGGAGGCCGCCCGAATCTTGTCAATCTCCTTGTTTTGCTGCAGGAACTCCCTTGATACATTGAGAGGCAAGTCGGCTGAATCCACCAAGCCACGGACGAAACGCAGATAGTTGGGCATGAGTTGCTTGGCATCATCGGAGATGAAAATGCGTCGTACATAAAGTTTGATCCCATGGCGCTGCTCCCGGTCCCACAGGTCGTAAGGCGCTTTTGAGGGGATGTAAAACAACGAAATGTATTCCAGTTTTCCCTCGACCCGGTTATGGAGCACGACAGCCGGGGGGGACGGATCGTAGGTCAGCGACGTGTAAAACGTCGTGTGTTCCTCTTCCGAGATTTCATGCTTGGCCCGCGCCCAGAGCGCCGAACCCTTGTTGACATGTTCCCATTCAGGTTGCGCGTCCTTTTTGGGTTTTCCCTTGTCATCCAGTTCAGGACTTTTCAGCATATGGATCGGAAGGGAGATATGATCTGAATATTTTGAGACAATATTTCTGACCCGGTAGCTCTCCAGGAATTCCTTTGCCTCCTTGTTCAGTTTCAGCGTGATTTCGGTCCCACGGACTGACCGATCGATCTGCTCCATCGTGAATTCTCCGCTGCCATCCGAGTGCCACTTTACACCGTCTGCACTGGGGACTCCCGCTTTTCGGGTCAACAGCGTGACATCTTTGGAAACCAGGAAGCAAGAGTAGAAGCCCACACCAAATTGACCGATAAAGCCGCCATCCCCAGCCCCAATTTGATCCTTGCTCATTTGCTCAAGAAAATGCCGAGTGCCTGAACGGGCAATGGTCCCGATGTTGTCAATGACCTCCTCGTGCGTCATGCCGATGCCGTTGTCACGGATGGTAAGGGTTTTTTTCTTGTCATCAAGGTCGATCCAGATACCGAGTTCCTGATCATCCTCCATCAAGCCGCTTTCGGTCAGCGAGGCGAAGCGCAGTTTGTCGCAGGCATCGGAGGCGTTAGAGATGATCTCGCGGAGGAAAATCTCTTTGTTGCTGTATAACGAGTGGATCATCAGGTGCAGCAATTGCTGCACTTCGGTTTGAAAATGATGGGTTTCTACAGTGGTCTTTTGCATTGTCTTGAGGTGTAAATACGGTTAACACACCATTAAGTGGGGTTGCGGGAACCAGTTTCAAGGTGAGAGAGCAATCTGGAAGATATGAGCGCGATCAGCGTGGATGCGGACAGCGCATCAGCGCAATCACGAGAAGACGGCCATGGTTTCAGTCTCCTCCATCCATCAAAACACGAAACAGGAGACAAAAAACAAATAAATTAATAATGAGCATTGCTGATCTGATGACAGGCATTTACAGACAGGTGTTTACAGGTGTCCGAAACTAATATCCGAAACTAATGTACATTGTGCTAATATAGTTTTGGTATGATGAATATTAGTGCAATTTTTCTGATCTTTTTTCCTGATGTTGTTCGGTGTGTGCGCCGCAATAGTAATAGTGACGGTCATCCTGAATCCGGCTAAGGCTATATGAGGCGATTTAAATGTCCATCAAAAACAATAAGTTATCCCCCCCCCCCCCCCGAATTTCATATAAATTTAAAGCACTTAACAAACGGCAGACAATCTGCACCGTTTGAGATTCTAGTATCCCCTGACGGGCGCTGGAAGCACATTCCTGTTCATGCTCCTGTGAATGCTCCGGTTATACACAGTCCACCATTTTGCAGTCCATCACACAGGAATTACCCATGAACCAAGAAGAAAAGACAGCCCGCAGGCTACCAACATTCCAAACACAAACAACCGAGGAACACAAAATGAAAACTCTAATCAGGTTGATAGTCGGGATATGCTTATTGCCCATCGCTTTCGCTATCCATGCGGACGACATCACTGACCCGGAATACGGCTGCTGGGCGAGCCGACATAAGCAGTTCTGCCAAGCGTACGGTGGCCGGGGCAACGACACCCTGTACGGCGGCCGGGGCAACGACACCCTGTACGGCGGCCAGGGCAACGACACCCTGAATGGACGCTGGGGTGATGACCACCTGTACGGCGGCAAGGGTAACGATACCCTGGATGGAGGCTGGGGTGACGACCACCTGTACGGCGGCCAGGGCCGCGACATCCTGGATGGAGGCTGGGGTGATGACCACCTGTACGGCGGCCAGGGCCGCGACACCCTGTACGGAAGCTGGGGTGATGACCACCTGTACGGCGGCAAGGGCAACGACACCCTGTACGGAAGCTGGGGTAACGACTACCTGTACGGCGGCGAGGGCAACGACATCCTGGTTGGAAGCTGGGGTGACGATTGGCTGGTCGGGGGTCCAGGCAACGATCACTTTATCAGCGGTCCCGGGCTAGACTTCATGGCAGGCGAGGGCGGCTCGGACACCTATGAAGTCAGCAAAACACGAACTTGCCAGGTTCCCGATCCGTGTATCGACACCTTCATCGATCGTGATGTCATCCTGGCGGACGACAACGACAACATCCTCAGCCAGTTCAGCGACCTTAAACGCATCGATATCAGTGACGTGATCCTGCCGAGCATCGAGATTGCGGGACACACCTACACCCTGGACGCGGACGGCCTAGCGGACTTTGCTGACCGGGTGGCCGGGGCGGATATCGTGTATCGGACCGAGGATTGATTAAGCGCGGGAGTTCATCACAACCCCAGTCAACACGAGCGACTGAGATCCAATCATGAAAAATAATCCTTTTGCATTATGGCAGGTATTCATAATGGCTGTTACAAATCTGCCCAAGGACATTTCACTCTCAAGGATGGAGTTGTATGATAGGCAGGGATTTGAAGGTTCATTGGGCGTTCAGGGTTGAACAGGGGTCGTCAGGGGTCTGATCATTGACCGAACCGGGGTGATCAACCCGGTCGAAAGGGCTGATTGGTCACGCCGGGCTGTCGCGGCGCCCAGCGAGGCCGGGGGCCGATCAAATCAAGAGAGGTTCGGGCGTGCTCAGTTTGGACAGAGGATGGCGTCGAGGGCCTCTTTGCGGTGCATCATGAAGTGTCTTTGGGCTTCGGGCAGTCGTCGGAAGCCGCGATAAAAGACGATTGCGAGGACGAGGTTGTTGAGGGTTGCGTTATTCGCGGGGGCATGGCGGGCGCGCGATCGGCGGGCGTCCTCGCCGAGGCTAACGTCCCGTCGGTAGTGATTCATTTCGACGGCCCAGTGGCCGCGGTTCCAGGCCAGCAGTTGTTTGGGGTTGGCCCGCTCGGCGGGCACCGAGGTGAGGGCATAGACGGTTTCGGTGGTGGTCTTGCCGGTGTTCAGGTGGGTCCGTTGACGGGTGATGCGGATCGCCTGTCGGGCGTGTTTGAAACGCACCCATTGGGGGGGTAATGTCAGGGCTTCGAGGTGCCGCATCTCAAGGCGTCCGTGCCCTTTTTCAGGCGCCGTGTGGTCCGAGCGAACCGTGGGTGCCGTCCAGTCCAGTGACTTGAGCAGTGCATCGGTTTCAGGGGGTTTGCCCTTGACGGTGAACAGGTAGTCAGCCCGATGGCTATCGACGATCACCGGTTCGGTGTCGACCGTGGTGTGCAGGGCATCGAGGGTGATGAGGCAGCCCTCGACCGCGACGTCTTCGAGCAAGGCGTTGGTCTCGGCGAGTTCCAGCGGATGCCCATAGGCCCCCTGCCAATCGTCGCTGAGCCGCCGAAGGGACTGTCCCAAAATGCGTGACGCGAGGTTGCGAATCGCCCCGGCCTCGGGCAACATCAAAAACCGGGTGTTGTTGCCAATGAGATGCAACCGGCGAAACTGCACCGAGCGATGCCAGCCGAGCCAACGGTCCCGCGGCGCACACTTGAACGCACCCGCCTGCCAGCCCAACAGCGCGAGCCAGTGCCCGCGCCAGACGGCGACATGACGCAGTCCGCGCCCCGCAAACTGCCGAAAACCCAGATAGTGATGTCGTGCCATGAGTTCATCCCATCGGCGCCGTTCCTCCGCACGGACCACACGGACCTCAACCTCGCTGACCACCACCTGGGACTTGTCGAATTGATCAACCATTCCCCCTTAGACCGCAACCCATTCCAAATAGCCAGCCCCAAATACACTTTTTTGAGTATCAGTGCACTATGACTAGCGTGAAATGACCCTGAATCTGGCTTGTGCAAATTGCTAGACTTTTGTATACGTTTTATAATTCCGTTTCGGCCTCGGACCGACTGCCATGCCTTCGTCGCCGATCTCGCGGCCGCCAACCGGACCCGCTGGAAAATGAAAAACGAAATGTTCAATGCGCTCAAAAACAGCCCGGGGGCGGTTGGAACATAATTTCGGATATGTCAAAAAGACCCTGTCCCATGTGCTGCCGGGCTTCGCCCCCGCGGCCTGTGTGACCTGATCGAACCGCAGTGGCGGCAGCGGGCACGTCCAACTGGCGAGGCCCCGATATCCATTCTTCGATGACCTGTATTTTCCCCTCAAGACGCAGGTGTCTCTCTCATGGAATGCGCTGATGAACCGATTGATTCTCGCCAACTTGCTTGCCATAGCCTTCCTGAAACCCGATCAGGGCCACCACATACCGAAACAAAGCCTCCCACTGCCATCCATCAAACCCATAAACGAGGAACAAAAAAGATCCATTAACCAAAACTAGAATTGCTGCCATGCGAACCGATCGATCGATGTTTACAGGTTGACCCAAGGCCAGTTTGTCCGTATATTCCGCTCCCCTTGACCAAAGTAAATTTAAGCAGTAGCTTTGTTCAGGTGAGCATGACCAAAGACCGGGGTATAGCGCAGTCTGGTAGCGCGCCTGCTTTGGGAGCAGGATGTCGGGAGTTCGAATCTCTCTACCCCGACCAGTTTTTCGTTTTATCCATATGCGCCCGTAGCTCAATTGGATAGAGCAACGGCCTTTGAGCTCCACAAAAAAACGCATGGTGAATTGAATGCGGGCGATGAATGTCATGACCCTGTTCTCCCGTGTTGTTTTTGGGTGGAATGAGGAGCCTTCGTTTGGGAATCAAGAAACCAGCGAAGTGGAGGACACTGTATCGGTGAAGCCTTAATGTGTCACGGCGATGGTAATACCGAGGAAACCCGTTTTTCTACAAGGTGGTAATGTAGGCCGGGGATCCGTAGAGACTATACGTGTCCCACCTGAAATGGTGAAGATATAGTCCAGACCACAAACCCGTTGTTGACTCTGGACAAAGGTATCCGGAGCAGCGGCAGGGCGACGAAAGTCGTAGTTGGTAAGCTAAGCCGTAGGTTACAGGTTCGAGTCCTGTCGGGCGCACCAAAATTTGGTAAGATTAATAAACATGGTGAACGTAGCTCAGTTGGTAGAGCCCCGGATTGTGATTCCGGCCGTCGTGGGTTCGAGTCCCATCGTTCACCCCATTTTATGTGCGGTCTAATGAGCGCAATGACGCGATGAGATTGAACGAGGCTCATGTCCTTATCAAAACCCAATAAAGGAATGACTGCACTACGGATTGTTGAGGCAGTCGGTGTTGCGGCGACATTTGCGAGAGTGGCGGAATTGGTAGACGCGCTGGATTTAGGTTCCAGTGGGGCAACCCGTGAGAGTTCGAGTCTCTCCTTTCGCACCATTCCTTTAGCGGTATCCAGTGCAGGTATCTGAACGAGAGGTATTTCATCCAATGCAAGTTTCGGTTGAAGCGTCTGGCACGATAGAACGGAAGTTGACCATTTCCGTTCCTTTTGCGGAAATTGATCAGAAGATTGAGAATCGGCTTGCCGATGTGGCGAGAAAGGCAAAAATGCCCGGGTTTCGTCCCGGCAAGGTCCCCAAAAAGGTCATCAAGCAACGGTATACGCCGCAAGTCACGCACGAAGTGGTGACGGACACGATTTCCTCCAGTTACCAACAAGCCCTCGGCCAGGAGAATATGCAGCCGGCAGGGTTGATTTCGATTGATCCGACACCCTATGAACCCGGGAAAAACCTCGAGTACACGGCAACGATTGAGTTGTTTCCGGAGATTCCTTGTCCGACGTTGGAGGGGCAGTCGGTCGAGGTGCCGTCATGCCAGGTCACGCCGGAGGATATTGACATCACTTTGAAGGAGATCAGGGAGCGCAATGCCGATTATGAGACCCGAGACGGTGGCTCGCAAACCGGTGACCGGCTCACGATTGATTATACGGGCCGGATGGAGGGTGAAATTGTTCAAAATGGGCAGGCAGAAGATCACATCTTGGTGCTCGGCAAGGGAGAGACGTTCCCGGAATTTGAGACCGGGTTAACCGGTATGAAAGCGGAAGAAACCAAAACCATTGCCTGTATGTTTCCCGAAAACCACCCAGACAGGACACGGGCAGGCAAGGAGATTGTCTTCAGCGTGCAGGTCAAGGGAGTGGAAAAACCGGTCATTCCGGAACCAAATGACGAGTTCGCCGTGAAAATGGGCATCAAGGAAGGTGGGTTGACAAAATTGAAAGAGGAGATTGAGGCCAGCATGAATCGGGAACTGGCGACCAAACTGCGCACCGATATCCGAGGCCGGGTGATGGATGCGCTGTATTCGATCAACCAGATCGAGATTCCCAAAAGCTTCCTGGAAACGGAACTGGACCGGATTGTCAAAATCACGCAAGACCGATTGTCCAGTATGGGATTGAAGGATCAGGACGTTGATCGGGATGACCATGTGGAGACAGCCAAAAAAAATGTGACCCTGTCACTGGTTGCCCAGGAAATAATCAAGAAATTTGCCATCAAGCTGGATGCCGCCAAAGTAAGAGCAAGGATCGAGGAGATGGCAAGCGGTTACGAGGATGCGGAGGCCTTTGTCAACTGGTACTATTCAGACAAGGCGTCACTGGAGCGACTTGAGGCCGAGGTGCTTGAAGAACAGCTGGTTGAAACGATGCTCGATACCGCTGACAGAGAAGACAAAACAGTCTCATTTCAGGCATTCATGCGTCCGCAACAGGCGGACTAGACGCCACCACGTTCAAATATTCGGGACAGACAGTATGCAAAGCAGGGGCAGTAAAGAAGTGGTTGACCTTGGATTGGTGCCGATGGTGGTCGAGTCCACCGGACGGGGGGAGCGGGCATACGATATTTATTCCCGCCTGCTGAAGGAACGCGTCATCTTCATGGTCGGTCAGGTCGAGGACCATATGGCCAATCTGATCGTTGCACAAATGTTGTTTCTGGAGTCCGAAAATTCGGAAAAGGATATTTCACTTTATATCAACAGTCCGGGCGGGCAGGTATCTTCCGGTATGGCGATTTACGATACCATGCAGTTTGTCAGGCCCGATGTCAGTACCGTGTGCATTGGCCAGGCGGCGAGCATGGCGGCCGTGATTCTGGCGGGCGGGGCGACCGGCAAGCGACATGCGCTGCCGCATTCGCGGATCATGATTCACCAGCCGATGGGGGGAGCCCAGGGACAGGCAACGGATATCGAAATCCATACCCAGGAGATACTCAGGATGCGCGAAAGACTCAATCAGATACTGTCAGACCGGACGGGCAAGACCATGAAAAAGATCAAGGTGGATACGGACCGGGACAATTTCATGAGCGCGAATGAGGCCGAAAATTACGGTTTGATCGATTCCGTCCTGTCAAAACGCGATTAGCGGATGACGAACCGTCCAAAAAACACTTGAAAAAAGCGCCTAAACCCTGCAATCTATCCTGAGGCGGTTCACTGACTGATAATACAATGGCAGACAAGCGCAATTCGAACAAGGGTGACAAACTACTGTACTGCTCATTTTGTGGCAAGAGCCAGCACGAGGTGAGGAAGTTGATTGCCGGTCCTTCGGTGTTCATCTGCGATGAATGTGTCGACCTGTGCAATGAGATCATTCGTGAAGAAAATACGGACAATGTCAGTGTCACGGAGCGCAGTGCCGCATTCCCCAAACCTCAGCAAATCCATTCTATTTTGGATGATTATGTGATTGGTCAGCAAGCGGCCAAGAAAACCCTTTCGGTCGCGGTTTATAACCACTATAAAAGGATTGAAAGCGAGACAAAGGGTGCGGTGGCTTCGGAGGTCGATATTTCAAAAAGCAACATTCTGCTGGTGGGTCCGACCGGTTCGGGGAAGACGCTGCTTGCCGAGACGCTGGCGAAACAACTCAATGTCCCGTTCACCATTGCCGATGCAACGACGTTGACCGAAGCGGGGTATGTGGGAGAGGATGTCGAGAATATCATTCAGAAATTGCTTCAGACCTGTGAATACAAAACAGAAGAGGCGGAGTTGGGGATTGTCTACATTGATGAGATCGACAAAATTTCCCGAAAGTCTGAAAACCCTTCGATCACCCGGGATGTTTCGGGCGAGGGTGTGCAACAGGCATTATTGAAATTGATTGAAGGGACGGTAGCCTCGATCCCCCCTCAAGGCGGCAGAAAGCATCCGCAGCAGGAATTTCTCCAGGTTGACACACGCAATATCTTGTTTATTTGCGGCGGCGCATTTGCGGGCATGGAGAAAATTATTCGCGAACGGACAGAGAAATCGGGTATCGGGTTCAGTGCCGATATCAAGGAAAAGTCAGCCGATGAGCGATCCAGTGAACTGTTGGCCCAACTGGAGCCTGAAGATTTAATCAAGTATGGATTGATTCCGGAATTCGTCGGCCGTCTGCCGGTGGTCGCGATATTGGAACAGCTGGAGGAGGAATCACTGGTACGGATATTGGTCGAACCCAAGAATGCATTAACCAAGCAGTATCGGAAATTGTTCGATTATGAGGGCGTCGAACTCGAGTTTCGGGAGGATGCGTTACGCCAGATTGCCAAAAAAGCGATGGAGCGCAAATCCGGCGCACGGGGATTACGGTCAATCATGGAAAATGCACTGATCGAAACGATGTATGAATTGCCTTCCATTGATTATGTGCGGAAAGTCATTGTCGATGGCTCAGTGATCACGGAAGGGGCCCGTCCGTTGTACGTGTACGAAAAGGACAAGAGCAAGAAAACGGCGAATGCGGGTTCTTGATGTCCAGGCGGAAACAGTGGGTAGTTGCCAAGCACAGAACCACTGATCCGCATCTGCGATGCGGTTGTCCGACATCAAATTTCATAATTTTACAAGTGATTTCTCGAACACAATGCGGCCATTAACAAAAAGGGTGACGGACCGGAGGCGGGTTATGCATCCCGAAGATCGACGATGACAACCTGGACTGATTCACCCATGCTGGAACTTCCGGTCTTGCCATTGCGCGATGTAGTGGTTTTCCCTCATATGGTGATTCCCTTGTTCGTGGGGCGGCCAAAATCAATCAAGGCGCTGGAAGTGGCCATGGCGTCGGCTAACAAACGGATCATGCTGGTGGCCCAAAAGGATGCCAAGGAGGCCTCCCCGACGGTGACACAGATTTATCGTGTGGGCACCATTTCATCCATTCTTCAAATGCTGAAGATGCCCGATGGAACGGTTAAGGTGCTGGTGGAAGGCGAGCAGCGAGCGAGTATCGTTCGTTACACCCACAAGAAAAGGAGCAAGCAAAGCGGCCTGTTGGCGGAAGTGACTGTCCTGACGGATCAAGCACCGCCGTCTCGTGAGGCAAATATGTTGGCCCGGGCAGTATGTGCCGAGTTCGAAAAGTATGTTGAACTGAATCCAAAAATCCCCCCCGAGATATTGACGTCGTTATCCGGCATTGAATCTTCCGACCAGCTTGCAGATACGGTTGCTGCGCATCTGAACCTGGAGAATGAGCGAAAGCAGGCCATTTTGGAACTGGTCGATGCCAATGAGCGACTTGAATGCCTCCTTGGGATCATGGATGAAGAAATTGAATTCCTGCAGGTGGAAAAAAGAATCCGCTCACGGGTCAAGAAACAGATGGAAAAGGGACAAAAGGAATACATTCTCAACGAGAAAATAAAGGCGATCCAAAAAGAGTTGGGTGATGCGGATGAAGGCGTCAAGGAAGTCGAATATCTTGCCCGAAAGATTGAAGAGTCAGGCATGTCCGCAGAAGCGGCGGAAAAAGCGGGCAACGAGCTTAGAAAACTGAAGATGATGTCACCGATGTCCGCGGAGGCGACCGTTGTACGAAACTATATTGACTGGCTCTTGGCACTTCCCTGGAAACAAAAGAGCCGTATCTCACAAGACTTGAATAAAGCCCAGAAAATTCTGGATGATGATCACTATGGCCTTGAAAAGGTCAAGGATCGGATATTGGAATACCTGGCGGTTCAAAAGCGGGTCAAAAAACCCAAAGCGGCCATTTTGTGCCTGGTGGGCCCGCCCGGTGTGGGCAAGACCTCGTTGGGTGAGTCGATCGCCCGGGCGACCAACCGGCAGTTTATCAGGATGTCGTTGGGAGGCGTGCGCGATGAGTCCGAGATCAGAGGACATCGACGGACGTATATTGGATCGATGCCGGGCAAGATCATTCAGAATCTGGCGAAAGCGAAAAAGAAAAATCCCCTGTTTATGCTGGACGAAGTCGACAAAATGTCGATGGACTTTCGGGGAGACCCGTCATCCGCCTTGCTTGAAGTGCTGGACCCGGAGCAAAACCATGTGTTTGTCGATCACTATATCGAAGTCGATTACGATCTGTCCGATGTCATGTTCATTGCCACGGCGAATACACTGGACATTCCGCCCCCCTTATTGGACAGGATGGAGGTGATTCGGATATCGGGCTATACCGAGGAAGAGAAGTGTGAAATCGCAGATCGTTATCTGCTACCCAAACAACGCCAGAACAATGGACTGAAGCAGAGCGAAGTCCGTATCAGTGGCAATGCGGTCAAGCAGATCATCGCGGCTTATACGAGAGAGGCGGGTGTTCGCAATCTCGAAAGGGAAATCGCAAAAATTTATCGAAAAGCAGTCAAGGAGTTGTTGTTTGACAAGACGCGGAAAAGTATCACGGTGACACCAAAAAACCTTGACAAGTTCTTGGGCGTCAAGCGATTTCGAAAAAATGAACTCGAGACGGACAATAAGATTGGTCAAGTAACCGGGCTGGCCTGGACCGAGTTTGGCGGCGAGTTACTGAATATCGAATCGGCCATCATGCCGGGCAAGGGCAAACATGCGTATACCGGCAAGCTCGGTAATGTGATGCAGGAATCCATTACCACGGCGATCAGTCTTGTGCGAAGTCGCAGTGTCCAGTGGGGCATTGACGGCGAGTTCTATCAAAACAAAGATATCCATATTCATGTGCCAGAAGGAGCAACACCGAAGGATGGACCGAGTGCCGGGATTGGGATGTGTACGGCGATCGTCTCTGCGTTGACGCAGATTCCGGTTCTGTCCGGGGTGGCCATGACCGGGGAAATCACGCTTCGCGGCGAGGTGCTGCCGATTGGTGGGCTCAAGGAAAAATTGCTTGCGGCTCACCGTGCCGGGGTGAAGCTTGTGATTATCCCGGAAGACAATGTTCGGGAATTACAGGAGCTTCCCAGGAATATCCGACAGCAGGTGACTATCAAATCAGTCAAATGGATTGATGAGGTGATTGAACTGGCATTGGAAAGTTCCCCGCGTGACGAGGTGGAAAAGAAACACGTTGTGGAGGAAGATGTTCAAACGAAAAGCAACGAATCGCTGTCCGGTGTCATTGCCCATTGAGACCTGCTGCCTGGGGAAAAGCCCTTTGTAAGGGCACTGATAAATCAGTCAATTGGCGGCGTGTGATGGCAATATGGAGCGCGTTATGGCGCGTTCATGGCAGTTGTGTTGTCGATTGTTTGATGCACAATAGTTTAAAGAAGTCTGACAAGGTCTGTAGCAAGACAGTCCCGTTGCGGTTGCTTTTGGTATGGTAGATTTATTATCATTCCCTTGTGATGGGGCGGTTAGAAGTACATTTTGTCTGATAAAATCGGGATTGGTTGTGGGTGATGAATCCGGCTTGTGGAAATAAACCAGGATGCACCCGAAGTGGTAGCCCGTATCCCATAAAAATAAGTTGAACCCAAGAGAAGAGGAAATTAAAGATTATGAACAAAACAGACCTGGTCGATGCCGTCGCATCGGGTGCCGATTTATCCAAAGCAAATGCGGCGAATGCGGTTGATGCCGTGTTTGATGCGATCACCAATGCATTGTCCAATGGTGATTCCGTCTCACTGATTGGTTTTGGGACGTTTTCTGTCAGTGACCGAGCAGCTCGTGCTGGTCGTAACCCCCGCACCGGAGAAACGATTAATATCGCGGCAACCCGGCTGCCCAAATTCAAGGCTGGCAAAGGTTTGAAGGATGCCGTAAACTAGCGCGCTTTTCCGGGCGCTTAGCTCAGTTGGGAGAGCATCGCCCTTACAAGGCGAGGGTCGCAGGTTCGAGCCCTGCAGCGCCCACCAGTTTTTGGAGCGGTAGTTCAGTTTGGTTAGAATACCGGCCTGTCACGCCGGGGGTCGCGGGTTCGAGTCCCGTCCGCTCCGCCACTTATCGTCATGCAATGATCGTTGTTGAGGAAACCTGCCGAGCATAGTGGGTTTCGGTTGTCTGCTGTGTCGTTCGGCAAACCCATATCGTCCTACCGCAACGCAGACGGTGCGGTGCCGTATATGTGATCTTGGATGTGCATTGAACCAAGCACTGATTCGATCGGCGGGGCTACGGGGATGGCCACGGGCATCGCGTGCAATGACGGTGTGGAAGCATGCGCACAACCGGGTGGTGGTTGACAAGGTGTATGTAGAGTGCAATAGATGAACAGGGTCAGTCATGCTGAGTGAAATTCGAAATCGCGCAACCGGTTGGATCGCCTGGGTGATTGTTATTCTGATCACCATCCCTTTTGCGCTTTGGGGGATTCAGTCCTACTTCGAAGGCGAAAATGCCGAGCCAGTTGCGACCGTTAATGGCGCTGAAATATCGCTTTACGAATATCAAAACGCGCTTTCCAGACAACGGCAAGCGATGATACAGGAGTATGGCAGTGACTTCGCGGCGACGATATTGGATCGTCCGGAAACCAAATCGAGGGTGCTTGATGGACTGATTGATGAACAGTTGCTTGAAACCTATGTCAGGGATCAGAACTATCGAATTTCAGATGGCCAGTTGAGTCAACTGATCGCGACCAATCCGGCGTTTTGGGAAGATGGACAGTTTAGCGAATCGCTTTATCTGGATATCCTGTCGGCCAATGGACTCTCTCCGCAGTCCTTCGAGGAATCACAAAGACAGCAAGGGACGCTACCCCAACTGATGACCGGCCTGATCGGGTCCGCTTTTTTGACGGATCTTGAGCGCGACAGGCTGTTTAGTCTGGATACGCAACATCGTGAGGCCGAGTATGTGTTGATTGAGGCGGCTCAGTATAAGGATGACTTTCGGGTTGAAGACACCGAGATCGAACGATACTACCAGGACAACCCGGATCGATTCCAAGTGCCCGAAAAGATGCAGGTGGACTATGTCGAGTTGAGTGTCGCGGTACTGAGTGAGTCCATTGAGCCCGATGAGGAACAAATCAGGCTCACCTACGAACAAAACAGTGAGCGGTACAAGCAGGCAGAGAGTCGAGCGGCACGTCATATTCTTTTTGAGGTCAACCGCACCGCGACGGAAGAGGAAAAGGAGACGATACGACGAAAAGCGGAGTCCGTCTTGCGACGGGCCCAGTCGGGCGAATCCTTTGCCCAGTTGGCTGAAACCTTTTCCGATGATCTCGGTTCAAAATCAAATGGCGGGGATCTTGGCGTGATTGCCCGGGGTCAGATGGTTCAGCCGTTTGAAGAAGCGGTCTTTGCGATGGATCCGGGAGAAGTCAGGGGGTTGGTTGAATCACCTTTCGGATTTCACATCATTCAGCTCACTGACTTGAAGCCGGCTCAACAGCAGACATTGGATGAAGTGAGAGAGCAGGTCCGGCTGGAGACCCGGCAACTGGAGGCTGAAAACCTGTTTTCCGAACTGGCCGAGTCCTTTCAGAATCTGGTGTTTGAGTATCCGGAAAGTCTTGCAACGACCGCGGATGAATTGAATCTGCCCATTTTTTCAAGCGACTGGTTTTCACTGGATCAGGGGGAAGGGGTGGCGGCCGATCTGGCGGTTCGTCGGGCTGCTTTTTCCGAAGAGGTCAGGGATGAAGGGCTGGTCAGTCAGGCCATCGAAATCGGATTTGACAAGCTGATTGCGGTGCAAAGAAGCGCGTATCAGCCGGTCCGCACCAAGGGACTCAATGAAGTGAGGGATGACATTGTCGAAATCCTGTTAACCGACAAATCGAGACAAGAAGCGATACGTCAAGGCGAACAGTTTGTGGCGGCGCTCGGTCCACGGAGCAACGACCAAAGTTGGCGTGATCTTGTCGAAAAAAATCAATGGGCATTGCAGGTATTGCCGGGCCTGCGGCAGGATATTCCGGTCGAGCTGTTTGACTTGGGTGAGGCCGTGTTTTCACATCCGGTGCCGCAAGCGGGTCAAATTCACGTTGGCGGTCTTGAACTCGCTGACGGTGACTATGCCGTTTATGTGTTGAAAAATGTGGAGCTTGGGGACCCCGACAGTGTCGATGAATACCGCAAGAACCTCCTGGTCCAACAATTACTCGATCGCGAAGGGTCGGCGTCGGTACAGCAGTTAATCGGTCACTTACGGCATCAGGCGGAAGTGGTGATCGCCGAGGACCGTCTGTAACCGGATTGAGGCATTGATACGTTCATCTGTGAAAGGGCGACGATCGATAGTGAGCACAGAACGAACAAGGGATTCCAGGCTCTGATCACAGCGCAAGGGTTTTTCATTTTTGTCATGTGGATCGTGTCGACCTGGTCGGCGATGGTTACACCGGGCTTGAATGCGGTTTTTTCATCTTCCAGGTGATCGACTCACCCGCCATCAATGGAATGATGGTTTCATCGTCATCAGATGGTGAACCCGGGGCAATGGACTCGGGAAGATCATGTGGCTCCTTGCGCAGGGTGATTTGTTGGCGGTTTCGGGGCAGACCGTAAAAATCAGCACCGTGATGGCTGGCAAATCCCTCCAGTCGGTCCAATGCACCCGCCTGTTCAAATATCTCGGCATAAAATTCGATGGCCGCATGGGCAGAGAATATGCCAGCGCACCCGCAGGCGCTTTCTTTCATCGACCGAGTATGTGGCGCACTGTCCGTACCAAGAAAGAACGACCGGTCGCCGCTCACGGCGGCATTGACCAAGGCCTGACGGTGAGCTTCCCGTTTTAGAACCGGCAGGCAGTATAAATGTGGCCGGATTCCACCGTTGAATAGCGCATTGCGGTTATACATCAGGTGCTGGGGGGTGATCGTGCCCCCAATGTGCTCGTCAGTCTGTTGGACGAAGGCGACGCCTTGTTGGGTTGTAATATGCTCCAGCACAACCTTCAGGTCAGGAATTTCCTGGTGCAGCGGTTGCAGAACCTGTTCAATAAAAACCGCTTCACGATCAAAAAGGTCGATGTGCGTATCGGTGACTTCACCATGAATTTGGAGGGCCACCTTGCATGCTGCCATCTTTTCGAAAACCGGCATCAGCTTGCTGACGTTGGTTACCCCGGTATCGGAATTGGTGGTTGCACCGGCGGGATACAGTTTAAACCCCAGCAAATGTTCGGATTCAGCAACGGCGATGACTTCTTCAACGCGGGTATTGTCGGTGAGATAAATCGACATCTTGGGATCAAAGGTCGTGTCAGGCGGCAAGCAGTCAAGAATGGACTGACGGTATTTTATCGCCTGTGTGGCAGTGGCTACGGGGGGAGTCAGATTAGGCATGATCAAGGCACGTCCAAATTGCATCGCGGTGAACGGCGCCACACATTGCATCAGGCGGCCCTCTCTGAGGTGCACATGCCAGTCGTCGGGTTGTGTCATTGTGAGAGACTTCACCATCGGTATCGTAGCCCTCTAGTGGATTAACCAGTGTTCTGTCTTGATCGATACCCTCATTATCGGAAACGATCACTTTTATCTTGAATCGGGAATTATATACTTCAATGCCTAAAGGGACATCAGCAATACACGGTCACGCGATGCTCTCGACTGCCCCTGAAGCCCTCCTTGTCGGAGGTTATTGGTTTTGGGTGTTGAGGGATAGCACTCCCTCTTAATACATTTCCATTGGATCAATATCAATAGACCATCTGACCGTTTTCGCCAGTTTCGATGATTCGACCTCACTCAACCAAATTTTCAGCAAGCGATGCAGCGTGTTTCGGTTTGGGCTCTTGACCAGTAATTGGGACCGGTATCGCCCTTCGAGTTTCTCCATGGGAGAAGGGACAGGATCCATGATCTGCAGATCCTGACAGTTCCATTTGTCCCTGGCGTTTTCGCCGATTTTTTTAACAGATTCCAGGAAACGCAGTGCGGCATGCTGTTGGGGGGTTTCTGCCCGCCACAGTGCAAGATGACAAAAAGGAGGAAATCGGGCCGCCTGTCGTTCATTCAGACAATGATCACTAAAGTGCGGGTAATTTTGCGATTGGATAAATTCAAAGTATTGATTGTCCGGATAGGCGGTCTGTATGAACACTCTGCCTGGCAGGGTACTTCGGCCCGCGCGCCCGGAGACTTGAACCAGTTGTTGGAAAAGCGATTCCGAAGAACGAAAATCCGTACTGTAGAGGTATTGATCAGAGTTGATAACGCCGACCAGGGTCACGAAGGGAAAGTCATGTCCTTTGGTGATCAGTTGGGTTCCGATAATGATGTCCACTTTTCTGTCGGCGATTTTTTCAAGCTCGCTCGCCAGTCTTTTTTCCGTGGTCAGCTCATCGCGGTCAATTCTTGATATCCGGGCATCCGGAAACTGCTCTGAAAGCATTTTCTCGATCCGCTGGGTGCCGATACCGGCAAAAAAAAGTTTGCAACCGCATTGCGGACAATGATCATATTTGTTCTGGGTGCTCTGGCAATGATGACAGCGGAACTGTTGCGTTGTTCGATGATAGACCAAGCGGGCATCGCACCGATGGCAAAGCGCCTGCCAACCGCACTGTGAGCACTGGACCACCGGCGAGAAGCCCCGTCGGTTAAGGTACAAGATGGTCTGCTGTTGACGCGCCAGCTGCTGTTTGATCTCCGAAATTAACGAATGAGAAATCCCGTTTTGTACCGGGGTTCTTTTGGTGTCGATGGTACGTACGGTCGGGAGCGAAGAAATGCCCGCCCGATGCGTCAGATTGACCTGCTGGTAACGCCCCTTTCGTGCATTGAAGCTCGATTCCATTGAGGGCGTGGCCGAACCCAGCACAATCGGAATGTCCTCGATGCTTGCCCGCTTTACGGCAATGTCTCTGGCATGATACCTGAAAGTGTCCTGTTGTTTGAATGAATGGTCATGTTCTTCATCGACAATGATCAACCCGGGATTTTTAAGCGGTGTGAACACCGCCGAGCGGGTGCCCAACACGATTGCGGTCCGTCCGGCCCGTGCATTCCACCAGACGCGGTAACGCTTGGCCGGCGGTAAGCCCGAATGGATAACCCCCACACGTTGACCGAATCTCACCGTGAATCTTTTGATGAGTTGGGAGGTGAGGGCAATTTCCGGCACCAGGACCAAAATTTGTTTTCCCAGATTGAGCACCTGTTCCGCAATTTCCAGATAGACCTCGGTCTTTCCACTGCCGGTAATGCCCTGTAACAAATACGGCGTGTATCGGCCGGGATCTTTCCCGATTCGAGCGCAGGCATGCGTTTGTTCTGCGGTCAGCTCGATAGCGGGCGTGCTGACGGGTGCTTCAGCAGGGGTGTCGATGGGTTTATGCGAAGTCTCTATCAGATGCTTGTCCAGCAATCTTCGGATCGTATCGCTGGAAAAAGAGGAAGGGACCGCTGATGCGGCGACCCATCCGCGATCCTTCAAGAGAGTCAAAAGCTGCGTTTGCTTGGGTGCCCGTGCCAGCGATGTACCGATTTTCTGTTCACAAAAATCGGCACAAACGCGGTAATGTTGTTCAACCGTCGGGTCGAAAAGGGTTCGTGATGCCCTGAGGACCGCAGGCAGGGCTGCGTGGAAGACCTCACCGACCGGGTGATGGTAATACTGGGCAGACCAGGCGATCAAATCAAACAGGGTGGACGGGATCGCAGGGACGTCGTCAAGTGGCCGGGTGATCTCCAAAAGAGACCCACGATAAGATGACGGATTGGCCGAGATGACGATACCCGTCAGACGACGTGGCCCGAAGGGGACAAGCACTCTCGTACCGGGGCAGAGGACTTCCTTGGACTGATAGTCAAACGTCCGTCGCACAGGGACCGGTACCGCGACTTGCAGTACCCGGGATGCTTTCCCGCCTTTGCTGTTCGTTTCGTGCTGTTTCATCAAGCAGGTGGTGCATTGGATTTTCCACTCCGACCGGATGGACGAAGTCCGCCATTATATCGCTGGTGTCCGACCAACGGGGCGGATGATTGTGCTGTCTTCTTAGTTGAAGCAACGATGGGTGCCTTCAAGTGGGTCCTGTCCGGTGACTCGGTGACTCGGTGACAGGATAAACGTCCGAACAGCCTGTGGATAACTTTGTGTATAACCTTGTCCCGATGCAGTTCGCCTGGTCTTTGAAGAATCGAGGTCAATTTTGGAGAAAAATGAAAGAATAATTAATAATAACTATATATCAATAAGATATGATTTATCTTTTAAAAAAAACGGAACTAGTCGTTCTATCTAGACTGTTTTAAGGCATCAATCGGTCATCTGTGTATAACTTGCCGTACGCAGTTCCGGTGCGATGGGCTTTGATTAAATATGAATTCAAGCAGTTAGCACGAACTTCTTTGATGAAAAGCGAACACAATCGACTAAAATGACCCGGGTGGTGCCTTGTTTTGCCCTCGTTACGATGCGGACCGGGGAGGGCGATTGCTGGCGACTGTCTGACACTTGAAATGAAATTCTCCGCGCTTGCGTTCCTGCAAATAGCGGTCCAGCGTCAGATACATGACTTTAAAGGCAATCTCGTCCCAGGGAATTTGGGGTTCTGAAAACAATCTGACATCCAGGCTTTCTGCCCCGACTCCAAATCCGGTCTCTGAAACCAGTGCGGCCCGGAACATGAGATAGATCTGATTGATGTGAGGCAGATTGAAAAGGGCATACAGGCGCTGATTGGACAGCTCGGCACAGGCCTCCTCCCGAGTTTCTCTTGCGGCGCCTTCCTCAATGGTTTCTCCGTTTTCAAGAAAGCCCGCCGGAAGCGTCCAGTACCCCTTGCGCGGTTCAATGGCCCGCTTGCACAGCAAGATACGATCTTTCCACACGGGAATGCAACCGGTCACAATCTTGGGATTCTGGTAATGGATCATTTCACAGCGGTCACAGACATGCCGTAAACGATTGTCGTCGTCAGGGATTTTGAGTGACACGGTTGCACCGCAATGGCTGCAATATTTAATGGGATCGACTTGGATCATTTGAATTTGGATGCACTCTCTTTGCCGGGGTGTCATCGTGATGTGTCGGCAGATTCTTGGTCATAGAATACCGATAAATCGGAACAATGCATAGTATCAGCGAATTTCCGTTTCATCGTCCGTTGCGGCGAAGTGGTGACCATCGGCGGGGTCGGTGGAACGCCGGGTGAGAGAAACCGTGTGACCGCCATCATCCCGGGAATGTGCGCGACATTGATCAGTCAGCGACGATTGAACTCAACACAATACCCAAAAACACCATGGCACCGAACCAGTTGTTATTCAAGAACGCGCGAAAACAATGTTCTCTGCGGCGTTCCTTGCACAGTCCTTGCTGATACACAGCAAAGCATCCAGCCAGCAAGAGTCCGAGATAGTAATGCCATGAGAGTGCTTTATACCAGCCGAAAAGCGCCAGCAGGACCAGGGCGGCACCGTGAAAGAGCCCGACAATCAGGTTGTCAAATCGGCCAAAGAGGATTGCGGTGGATTTGACCCCAACGGCCAGATCATCATCCCGATCTACCATGGCATACTGTGTGTCGTAAGCGACGATCCAGCAGAAGTTTGCGGCAAATACCCACCATACCTCCAGCGGCAGCGTGTTGGTGAGTGCCGCATAGGCCATCGGGATTCCCCACGAAAAAGCGACCCCAAGAACCAGTTGGGGGAGTTGCGTAACCCGTTTGGTAAAGGGATAAACAATCACAATGACCACGGCCGGAAAGGCCAGCAGAACCGTCAGCCAATTGAGCTTCAATACCAGGAGAAAGGCGATGCACAGCAAACCGGTGAACAGCAAAATCGCCTGTGTGGCAGTGGCTTCTCCGGTGGCAAGGGGCCGGTCCCGGGTTCGCTTGACGTGGGGGTCATATTTTCTGTCAGCGAAGTCATTCACGACGCAGCCGGCGGCCCGCATGACAAAGGTTCCGACAATGAATAGGACGACGGTGTCAGGGTCCGGCTGCCCCCGGCCGGCCAGCCACAAGGCCCATAATGTGGGCCACAGTAGAAGAAAGGTGCCGATCGGTCGATCCATTCGCATGAGTCGCAGGAAGACGCGTATTCGGTCCAACCTATTCATGATTCATACATTGGCATAGTGGATCTGGTCGGTCATCCAGCGCTGTATGATGGGCTGTGTCGCCTCAGGATAACGGCCTTTGATTTGACGGGCGATTTCCTCGACCAAGGGGTACAGGTGTGTATCACGTACGATATTCGCGACTTTCAGCTGTTGGACGCCGGTCTGCCGGGTTCCCAGTAACTCGCCAGGACCGCGTTGTTCCAGATCTTTTTGTGCAATCGTGAAACCGTCATTGACCTTGCGAATGATTGATAAGCGGTCTTTGGCCGATTGAGGCAGTGGCGATTGGTACATCAATACGCAAGCGCTCTGGTGGTGCCCCCTGCCAACCCTTCCCCGGAGCTGATGCAATTGAGCCAGTCCCAGTCTTTCGGCATTCTCTATGATCATTAAACTGGCATTGGGTACATCCACGCCCACTTCAACGACGGTCGTTGCGACCAGTACATCAATCTGTCCTTCGACAAACTGTTCCATGATGGCTTCCTTTTCGGTCGATTTCATTCGTCCATGCACCAGCGTGATCCGTAATTTAGAAAGCATCTGCTGCAGTCGTTTGCAGATGATGGTGGCGGCCTGGGCCTGCAGCTTGTCGGATTCGTCAATCAGCGGACAGACCCAGTAGACCTGTTGACCTGATTGACAGACCGATTGAACCCGAAGCGCGATTTCATCGCGTCGGGTGTCGGGGACCACCACCGTGCGTATGGATTTTCTACCCGGCGGCAGTTGATCAATGTTCGACACATCCAGATCGGCATAAAAGATCATTGCCAATGAGCGGGGGATCGGCGTGGCACTCATGATCAGCTGGTGGGGCGGCAAATCGGTTCCCACATGCTTGTTGCTCAGCGCCAGTCTCTGATCGACGCCAAAACGGTGTTGTTCATCGATGACGATGAGTCCCAGTCGGGCAAACTCGACATCCTGTTGAAACAGTGCATGTGTCCCGACGATCATTTTCACTGTACCGGACGAGATTCTGGACAACGTCTTTGTGCGGTCTGCTCCGCTTCGTTTCCCGGTCAGCCACTCCACGGTGATACCCAGCGGGGAAAACCAGGTGACAAACGTCTGACGATGCTGTTCTGCAAGCAGCTCGGTGGGTGCCATCAGCGCGACCTGATAGCCATTGTCAATCGCCAGTAGTGCGGCCGCGGCGGCCACCACGGTCTTGCCGGATCCCACATCACCTTGAATCAATCGCTTGCAGGGAGGGGCTTTGGCAACATCCTCAAAGACTTCCCTGATGACACGAAGCTGGGCGCCGGTCAGTTGAAAGGACAGCTGTGCTTTAAGACGCCGCCAGGAAACGGCCTGGTTGCGAAAGGCAGGGGCTGACAGTTGGGCACGGCGCTGACGAAGCAGGTAAAAGGCAAGGTGGTGTGCGAGGAGTTCTTCGATCGCAAGCCGTTGCAACGCAGGGTGAACGCCCGTCATCAGTGCCTGCGTATCGGTATCGCCCGGCGGGTAATGGGCCGTCTGCAGTGCGCTGCGAATCGGCATCAGACCAAACTGTGCCTGAATCGGCTTGGGGAGTACTTCAGCGAGGTGCGGCAGTTCTTTGCCAAACGCCAGATCGACCAGTTTTCGGATCGAAACGGAACTGATTCCTTCTGTGGTCGGATAGATCGGCGTGAGTGACTTTTCGGTCACGTCCTTGGGCGCAGACTGGTGCAGGCGATACTCGGGATGCACCATTTCATGACCGTGAGCCCCCCATCTGACCTCTCCGAAACAGTGAATCCATGCGCCTTGCCGGAAAGCCTTTTGCTGGGGCCGGCTGAAATGAAAAAATCGGAGAAGCAGGGGTCCCGTATCGTCTGAAACGATAATCTGAAGACTTCGTCGTCGACCGATTCGAATGTCTACCCCCATTATACGGCCGACGATGACACCGCTATCGCCCACCGCCAGGTTGCAGATCGGTGTGATCCGGGTTCGATCCTGGTATCGGTAGGGCAGATGGAAAAGCAGATCACTGGGTTGCTTGATTCCCAGTTTTTCAAGCTTGGTGACGAGCTTCGGTCCGATTCCCTTAAGCTGCTGTAACGGATGAGCGGTAATGGAGTTATCCCAAGACAAGAATGGCTTCGATTTCGAGCGGCACGTTTTTCGGCAAACTCGCCACACCGACGGCGGCACGTGCCGGATAAGGCGCACAAAAGTACTGTTGCATCACTTCATTCACGGCAGAAAAATGACCCAGGTCGGTCAGGAAGATATTGAGTTTAACGACATCCGAGAGTTCACCCCCTGCGGCCTGTGCAACGGCTTTGAGGTTGGTGAAAACCTGGTGTGCAGCCGCGGTGAACGAGTCGTCAACAACCTCCATGGTTTCCGGATCGAGGGGAATTTGCCCGGAGATATAGACAGTTTTATCAACCTTGACTGCCTGTGAATAGGGCCCGATCGCGCTCGGTGCATGGGGGGTGCTGATGATGTCTCTTGTGGTCATGATGTCTTACGAATAAAAAAACTTTGATGTCAATTATAAGGTAGTGGTATTGAAAAGGAATCATAAAACAATCAGGGCTTCAGTGGTTCCCTTGTCGTTGGCAAACCGGTTTCAGGCTCAGCGACACCGGGCATTTACGATGTATGGTGCAGTAGCGGATGGTGGGAATGCCTCCGTTCCCCCCGGTCGGGTATCCGCAACAAGTGCCACGTTGGTCAGGCGGATCCGGTCTGTTTCAAGAGGCGACCAGAGGCGTATTGGATCGCAGACGAAGCGTCGGTAATGTTGGAGACACCTGGCCTGGACAGGCCATTGACGAAAGGGTGTTTGCTGCATCAGCGGGCCTTTGTCCTTGCAACAAAGAACGATCAATTATTTCGGCGAACCGCAGATCGAATCGAATGCAATTGGTCATCACTGTAAATGGGGGTCTGCAAGATAGTCCGAAGAACTCATCTCCCGTAATCGACTGGCCGTCCTTTGAAATGGCGCTGCCAGTCGCTTCCCGATATAAAGCGATTCGGGTGGCGCAGACGCGGAAACGATCAGATTGACACGGCGATCATAGAGTTCATCAATCAATTCGATAAATCGTCTTGTCGGATCGTCAAGATCCTGGTCAAGGGTCGGAATATTGGAGATGATGACGGTATGGAATCGCTTTGACAACTCGATATAGTCAGATTGGGAGCGGTTTGTCATGCACAATGACTGGAAATCAAACCACACCACACCTGAGCCGGTTGAGATGACATCGACTGCCCTTCCCGAGAGGATGATTTGTTGCTTGCTATCCTCATACATCCCGGCGAGTTGTTGGAATGTCTCACGGATCAGCTGATTGGCTTTCGCGTCTGCGGGAGTATGATAGATCCCGTCATTTTGCAGGTAGGCCATTCGATAATCAGTCCCGCTATCGATCCGGATCTGTGTGGTATGTTTTTCCAATAGATTGATGGCGCACAAAAAACGCTCTCTTTGTAACCCGCCAAGATAAAGCCGGTTGATGGCAGTATTGGAAGTGGCGATCAGTATCATGTTTTTCTCAAACAGATATCGCAGCAGGCCTGACAAGATCATCGCGTCGGTAATATCAGTGACCGTGAACTCATCAAGGCACAAGACACCATGTTTGCTTGCCAGTGTTCCGGCAATAATTTTGAGGGGATCGCTTTGATGCCTGATCCGGTGTTTCTGGTGGTGAACAGATTGCATGAACCGATGAAAATGGATTCGCTTGGCCAATCCGGCGGGAAGCGACTGAAAAAAAATATCCATCAGCAGGGTTTTCCCGGTTCCCACCCCTCCCCAGAGATATAATCCATTGACCGCAGGTCCAGACGGCAACAGATATTGGCGGAACCAGCTTGAAGGGTGCTTCGGTTGTTTTTGTAGCGTTTGATAGACCGCCTCAAGTGCCTTGATCCCTGCCCGTTGTGCGGGGTCTTCTCGCAAAGTGCCTGCCTGGATGTGATCGGTATAAATTTTGGTCGGGGAGGGTGTGGTCATACTGGGAACGACGGCGTGAATTCTGCAAGCGTCATTGCCAGGGAAATGGACGCGATCAACCCCGGCAAGACCCAACGGTTGTTATGTATGCTGCGGTTGATCATACTGCATCAGCTTGAATAAATCGACGCTCGCCGGGGTTTTCCCCTGAATTTTCTCCTGCCCCGGCAAGACGGATGGGCTTGGCGAAAGGCCACCGGCTATCGACCCTTTCCAGTGTGGCTGTTTTCTTGTTCGGCCCTGACGATAGCTGCATGCAGTGGTCGGCGGTGTCCGAGGCCGGGTGTTGATAGGGCCCTTCGTTAACGACCAGTGCGAACTTCGTCCTGACAGAAAGACTTCATAGCATGTTCATGGGGTGAGGCCGGAAGACCTCCTTGCCAGGCAAACAACAAGCCCCCGATTTTCCGTGCAGCCAGAAACCGTCGCATATTTTTTGTATTAATGGGTGTTCGGTTCTACAAAATGACCGGTTTTTCCCCAGGCAACCCCGACGCCTGGCACCGTCCCGGCAATGTGACGGTTGTGACAACGCGCAAGAAACCACCAGCGTCATCGTTAATCCAAGGATTTATCATTTCCAGGCATCTCGTGACACCGCATTGCTTTGCCGGCCATCTCGTACACTGTGAGGCGGGCAGTGAAAGCAACCCCACCCGTTTCGGCTAATGATATGATTGGACTATGGATGAATATCATTGGAGCACGTAGATCAACGGGCTACTGCACCCAGGCATGCAATACACTATTCACCAACCGCGAGGATAAAATGGTCACTGACAATGCTTCACTCGGAACCCCCGAGCAACTTAGAGACCCCAACTACACACCGCCGCTGTCGTTGGCGGTTCCACTCGGTATTCAACACGTTCTGGCGATGTTCGTCAGCAACGTTACCCCGGCCATTATCATTGCGGGGGCAGCGGGTTTTGGGTTCGGTTCCAACTCGCCTGACTTCTTTAATCTGATTTATATGATTCAGATGGCAATCCTGTTTGCGGGGATTGCCACTTTGTTTCAGACGATCGGCGTGGGTCCGGTGGGCGCAAGGCTTCCGATCGTACAGGGCACAAGCTTTGCGTTTTTACCCATTATGATCCCACTGGTTGCAGGGAAGGGGGTTGATGCCATGGCGGTATTGATGTGTGGGGTGGTCGTGGGTGGACTCTTCCACGCATGTCTTGCGCCATTCGTCGGGAAAATTCGATTTGCGCTCCCCCCCTTGGTGACCGGTCTGGTGGTGACCATGATTGGGCTTTCACTGATAAAAGTAGGCATCCAATATGCGGCCGGCGGTGTCCCTGCAATGGGCAAACCCGAATTTGGCAGCCTGAATAACTGGTTCGTCGCATTGGTTGTGATCTTGACAACATTGGGATTTAAATTTTTTGCCAGGGGTATCCTGTCCGTCTCGGCGATTTTACTGGGCCTCATTGTCGGTTATGTCGTTGCTTATTTCATGGGAATGGTTCATTTCGAAAATGTGGCTAAGGCGGCGTTCTTTGCTCTCCCCAACCCATTTCATTTTGGCTTTGAGTTCAGTATGGCGGCGGTCATTGGGTTTTGCCTGATGGCGGTTATTTCTGCCATTGAGACGGTCGGCGACGTGTCCGGTATTACCAAAGGTGGTGCGGGCCGGGAGGCGACCGACAAGGAAATCAAGGGGGCCACCTTTGCCGATGGCCTCGGGACGGCAGTTTCCGGGATTTTCGGCGCACTGCCCAACACGTCGTTCTCACAGAACGTGGGTTTGATTGCCATGACCGGCATCATGAGCCGTAAAGTGGTGTCCATCGGGGCCATTTTTCTCATTGTTTGTGGTCTGATTCCCGTCATTGGTGCGATGATATCCACCATTCCAATTGAAGTGCTTGGTGGGGGGGTCATTGTCATGTTCGGAATGGTGGCCGCAGCGGGTGTGTCCATGCTCTCCGAGGTCAATTGGAATCGACGGAACATGGTGATTTTCGCAGTGTCCTTGTCCATTGGCCTGGGATTGCAGCTGGTACCCGATGCGCTGCAGCATTTCCCGTCTACCCCAAAAATCCTTTTGACTTCCGGATTGCTGCCTGCCGCTTTCATCGCAATCGTTTTGAACCTGGTGCTTCCGGAGGAATTGGGGCCCGAGTAGACCAGTGACGGGCCTGATCACAATTCAGGAAAAGAACAAATCGCCCAGTGAGATGGCGATAAAAAACGAGGGAGCTAAAATGAACCGCAAACCGGAAGTCAAGGGCATCAGTACGGTGACAAGAAGCCGCCTGTTTGCCATTGAACAGGTTGCTCTGGAATTTTCGAATGGCCGACAGGCCCATTTTGAGCGGATTGTCGGATTCGGTGCGGCGGTGATGGTGGTCCCTGTGCTGGATGACCGGATAGTGATGGTCAAAGAGTATGCGGCGGGAACAGACCGCTATGAGTTGGGTTTTGTGAAAGGGAAAGTTGACCCCGGCGAGATGCCCGAACAGGCGGCACAACGGGAATTGAAAGAAGAGATCGGGCTGGGTGCAAATCAACTGGTTTATGTGCGAGAGCTGCACACGATGCCCCATTACAGTAATTTTCGGATGGATTTGTTTTTTGCCGGGGCCCTTTATCCTGAACCGCTGCACGGCGACGAAATCGAACCCCTGGAGCAGTGTTGTTATCCCTGTCATCAGATAGAACAGTTGCTGGATCACCCTCAAATCAATGATCCTCGCGTGTTACTGGCACTGCTATTGGTCGACAGGTGGTTGAGGCGATGAAGGCACTGTTGCAACAGGTATTGGATATTTCGATTGAGGCCGGCAAGGAGATACGGGCGGTTTATGATCACGGGTTTTTGGTCGAAGTCAAAGAGGATGGTTCTCCACTGACCGTCGCGGATCGTCGTGCGCATGAACTGATCGTGACACGGTTGCAGAAGATGGATAGCGGTTTGCCGGTATTGTCGGAAGAATCACCCAAAGAGATGTTCGAAAACAGGTCGGACTGGGATCGATTCTGGCTTGTTGATCCGCTTGATGGGACACGGGAGTTTGTCAAGGGAAATGGGGAATTCACGGTGAATATCGCGCTGATTGAAAAGGGACAGGCCATATTGGGGGTGGTGCATACCCCGGTTCAAGGGATCAGTCACTATGCTGCCCAAGGGGTCGGCGCATTCAAGTGCACACAGGATAACGTTGTCGAAAGGATACAGGTGAAAAAAGTGGATACCGCCTGCGTTACCATGGTGGAAAGTCGTTCTCACGCAGGCAGGCACGTTATCAATTACCGACAAAACCTCGCCACCATGGCGGATAAAGTGGATAGCGTCAGTATGGGAAGTTCGCTCAAGATCTGTCTTGTCGCAGAGGGTCGTGCCGATATTTACCCTCGCCTGGGACCGACTTCAGAGTGGGATACGGCAGCGGCACATTGTGTCCTGACCGTTGCCGGCGGTCAGATCACGGACTTGTCCGGCAGGGTCTTGAGCTATAATAAACCGGATATTTTAAATCCATGGTTTTTGGCCGGCGGTGATCCAACGGTTGACTGGACCGAATTCGCGAAGCGGGTTTGATCGAAATGGTCCGTTGGACAGTCATTTGCGACGATGCGCCAGAAAAACAGCGTATAACCGGTCGCAAGGTTCAGCGGTTGTTCCGGGTCTCGACAATGGCTTCCCATGGGTTCTGATTGCATGGCCTGTCCGTCTGGTTGAGTGCGGCCGAAAGCGCTTGCGGATGATCGCCGGAGACAGACGGTCACTGGGTGCAACCCGATTGTAGCGGTCTGATTATCAAGCATCTGAGCGAACACTCCGGCGCGGACCGGATGATCGGATCATAAAATCTCTTGGCATTTAACCGGTAAAACAAGTATTCTTAAGTCCACAATATCACCGTGGTTCTGGTGGGTTTGAATCGAGGTATGAATAAATTACCGGTCAATTGGCAGTCGAAATACAGTACGAACCGTGAATGGCCTGTCTGCCAAATTTGTCCGTTAATGATGGAATAGAGAGTTACTGTCATGCGAATTGCACTTCTAGGCGGACCCGGTTCGGGTAAGGGTACCCAAGCCAAATTGCTATCAGAACGGTATCGTATACCCCAGATTTCGACCGGCGACCTGCTAAGAGAAGCGGCGGCTTCCCCAAAAACGCTGGATCAGACGACACGGCAGGCACTGGATTCAGGCAATCTGGTTGATGATGAGATTGTCTTGAAACTGCTGGAGGAACGCCTAAGAGCAAGGGACACGAAAAGAGGCTACATTATTGATGGTTATCCCAGAAACATTCCCCAGGCGCAGGCACTTGATGCACTGTTAGGGATACTGGGTCGGGTGCTGCAGATCGCAATCAACGTGGATGTCGATGATGATGTGCTGGTCAAGCGGATCGTCGGACGGACAATCTGTCAGGAGTGTGGCGCGATCTACAACCGATTTTTCTCACCCCCGGTCTCGAAGATGCATTGCGACAAGTGTAACGGCCCCTTGGTTTCAAGGAGCGATGATACGGAAGAGGTGGTGGTCAACCGGATCAAGGTTTATCACGAGAGCACCGCGCCACTGATCATGTACTATAAGGCCCAGCACAAGCTCAGGACGGTATCGGCTCAAGGGGAAATCGAGGACATACACGAAGAAATTTGCGGGATCGTCGATCTGGAAATCCGACCCTTGGAAATCAAGACACTGGAGACGGCAGCAGAGTCGATTGGCGAAGAGGATTCGACCATTATTGCCGGAGGGAAAATCAACCGGATCGTTCCGGAACCGGTGAAGGCAACACCGAGGAAAAAATCGAAACTGGTTTCCCAATCACGGAAAACGAAAAAGACCACCGGGAAACCGGCGGTAAAGCGACCCGCCGCAAAATCCGGTAACAACGGCAAAAAGAAAGCGGTCAAAAAGACGGCCTCGAAAAAGGTGGCGGGCAAGAAAAAAACAACGGCGAAAAAACGGGTGAACCGCAAAAAGTAATCCAGTATCCACGTGATGGCATATCCTTCCCAACAGGCCGTTTTCCCTGACGTTCGACCCCGTCGGATGCGTCGGGACAGTTTCAGCAGGCGATTGATGCAGGAAAATGTACTGACGGTCAATGATCTGATTCAGCCGGTTTTTGTGATGGAAGGCGTGAACGAAACGGATGCGATCACATCGATGCCCGGCGTGGTGCGAATGAGTACCGATGTGCTGGTTGAAAAATGCAGACGCTATCATGATTTGGGTATTCCGGCGGTTGTTCTTTTTCCGGTGACGCCGCAGGAGGCCAAGTCGGCGGATGCCAAGGAAGCATGGAATGCCGAAGGGTTGATCCAAAGAGCCATCAGAGCCATCAAGAAAGCGGTGCCGGCGTTGGGGGTGATGACCGATGTGGCATTGGACCCCTATACCAGCCACGGTCAGGACGGGCTGATCGATCAACACGGTTATGTTGAAAATGACGAAACCGTCGCGGTTTTGGTGAAGCAGGCCCTGTCACATGCACAGGCCGGGGCCGATGTGGTCGCGCCGTCGGACATGATGGACGGGCGGGTCGGATGCATTCGTCGTGCACTGGAGAAAAATGGCTATCGCCATACCCGTATACTGGCCTATGCCGCCAAGTATGCTTCCAGCTACTATGGACCGTTTCGCCATGCGGTCGGGTCGAGCAAGAATCTTGCGAAGGGAGACAAAACCAGCTATCAGATGGACCCGGCGAATGGCAATGAAGCCCTTCGGGAAGTGGCCCTTGATATCAGCGAGGGAGCCGATATGATTATGATCAAGCCAGGGCTGCCCTATCTGGACATCGTCTGGCGCACCAAAGCGGCTTTCGGGATACCGACGTTCGCCTATCACGTCAGTGGCGAGTATGCCATGCTCAAGGCGGCCTGTGACAACGGCTGGTTACAAGAGAAAGCCGTGGTGATGGAGGCGATGAACAGTTTTAAACGCGCGGGCTGTGATGGCGTGTTGACCTATTATGCAGAGCAGGTGGCCAATTGGCTGAAACCGTCCTGAGTCTGATGGTTGCCGTTCCCTTTGTTCGGTCGACTGTCACGGACTGTCGGGCCGGTTTCCGGGGCTGAGAGATGAGGCAAATGTCCTGTCGACGGCAACGGCCTGCCCTGAAAACCGACCCCATCAGGATGCCACGATGAGCAAGTACAACCCCACTGAAATTACGCTGAACCGGAGAAGCAGAATGCTCAGGGTCGCTTTTGATGATGGCGCCTCGTTTGAGATGAGTTGTGAATATCTCAGGGTCCATTCACCCTCGGCGGAAGTCCAGGGGCATGGTCCCGGGCAAGAAAAACTCCAGACCGGGAAGGAGTCAGTCAACATTGATACGATCGAACCGGTGGGCAATTATGCGATCAAGCCCCGGTTTGATGATGGTCATGCAACCGGCATTTTTTCCTGGGATACGCTGTATGCGCTGGGCAAGCATCAAGCACAGAACTGGCAGCGGTATCTCGATCGCCTGAAGGCTGCGGGATACGAAAGAGCACTGGACGACTAGGGACAAGTCATAAGCAAGTGGCGTACTTTCGGGACCAAACCGCGTCTGAGAAACAAACCCATTTTGGATTTCGCGAGGTACGCGAATCAGAAAAAAGCCGATTGGTCGGGCATGTTTTCCAGTCGGTTGCCTCTCGTTATGATGTGATGAATGATGTCATGTCATTGGGCATACATCGGGCCTGGAAGCATTTTGCGGCATCACAAAGCGGTTTGAAGCCAGGGAACGCGGTACTCGATGTTGCCGCAGGGAGTGGTGATCTGTCGAGACTGTTCGCAAGGCAGGTGGGTCAATCCGGCCGGCTCGTGCTGACCGATATCAATCTTGCGATGCTGGAACAGGGCAAGAGAAAGATCATTGATGCAGGGATCATCGGTCATGGTTTTTTTGTCCTGGCTGATGCAGAAAGACTGTGTTTCCCCGATGAGTCCTTCCATTGTGTCAGTATTGCATTCGGATTGCGTAATGTGACACGAAAATCAATGGCACTGGAATCCATGTGTCGTATTGTCCGGACCGGCGGTCGGCTTCTGGTCCTTGAGTTTTCCAGACCGGTGTTACCGCTGTTGCAGAAGGCTTATGATTTGTATTCGTTCAAGCTCATTCCAAAAATGGGCAAGTGCATTGCCAATGACGAGCAAAGCTACCAATATCTGGTTGAGTCGATTCGCCGGCATCCGGACCAACAGACTCTCAAGGGAATGATGCTCGATGCCGGGTTTGACGAAGTCAGGGTACATAATCTCAGTGGTGGGATCGTTGCACTGCATATTGGTTTCAAGTTTTAGTTTTCGCTGTGACGATGGTGTATCAAATTCTCGATCGGGTTTCCAAAAAACTGATTGATCTTGATCCGGATACAAGGGAGAAGTTGTCAGCGCTGGAGGGGACCGTGATCAGAATTGATCTGACTGCGCCTGTTTTCACGTTGTTTATGCTCCCGGGGGAGCAGGGGATTGAAATAGCCGAAAAAGTGGATGGCGACCCCGATGTGCTGTTGCGCGGGCCGCTCAGTGCCTTCATCCGATTGGCGGCCCAGGGCGTAAAAAGTGATGTTTTGTCCGGAGGAACGGTCACCATGGAAGGCAATGCGGAAGCCGGTCAGGCATTTCAACGGATTGTTGCGCAGTTTGATCTGGATTGGGAGGAGTTGCTATCCCACTACCTCGGTGATATGCCAAGCAGAAAACTGGGCAATGTGGTCCGGGATATCGATGGCTGGCTGGCTCAATCCGCGGCCTTGACACGGGAGAATCTGGGGGACTACCTGAAGGAGGAAAAGCGATGGCTTGTGACCCCTTTGGCGATGGAACGCCATGAAAATGCGGTTAACCGACTGCGTGAGGAAGTCGATCGCATCGAGCGGAAAGTGGACAGATTGACCCGATCGATTTCGCAGTCAGGGAAGGTAAGATGACGGGAAATTTCTTTCATCTGCTTCGGATCATTCGTATTTTCGTGAAATACAATCTCGATGAGATGGTCTCTGCAATACCGCTCTTTCGACCCTATGCGTATTTATTCCGATTGATTCCCGGCAGCCGCAAGGCCTATCGGAAAATCCCCAGGGGTGAACGGCTGTGCCTGGCACTGGAAGAGCTCGGGCCGGTATTTATCAAATTTGGACAAGTCCTGTCGACACGGCCTGATCTGCTGCCTGCTGACATCGCGCAAGCCCTGACTCGGTTGCAAGACAAGGTGCCCCCTTTCTCCGGAGAGCAGGCCAAGAAAATCATCGAATCGACCTATGGTGAGTCGATGGATCTCCATTTCCGTCATTTTGAGATGGAATCGACCGCATCGGCGTCCATCGCACAGGTGCACTATGCGGAGCTGCTCGATAGGACCGAGGTCGTGGTGAAAGTGTTGAGACCGGACGTGGAATCGATCATCGAACGGGATTTGGAACTGCTGCACACGCTTGCGTCCATCGCACTGAAGTATTGGGATGAAGGAAAACGCTTCAAGCCCGACGAGATTGTCGAGGATTATGACCGGACGATTCATGATGAGCTTGACCTCAAGCGCGAGGCGGCCAATGCCAGTCAGTTGAAAATCAATTTCAAGAATTCTGATTTGATTTATGTGCCGGATATCTATTGGGAACATACGTACAGCAATGTCATGGTCATGGAAAGGGTATACGGTATTCCGATTCGGGATATTGCACAGATCAAGGCGGCAGGGATCGACCTACGCAAGTTGGCACACAATGGCGTGGAGATTTTTTTTACACAGGCTTTCAGGGATGGTTTTTTCCATGCGGACATGCACCCGGGAAATATATTTGTCGCACCGAGCGGTCAATATCGGGCGGTGGATTTTGGGATCATGGGCACGCTCGGTACAGCGGATAAACGATATCTGGCAGAAAACTTACTGGCCTTTTTCGATCGGGATTACCGCGGTGTTGCCGAGGCACACATTCGGGCGGGCTGGGTGCCTCCAAGCACCCAAACAGAAGATTTTGAAGGTGCGATCCGTACGGTGTGCGAACCGATTTTTGCTCGACCGATCAGCGAAATTTCCTTCGGCAGCTTTCTGGTTGATTTGTTCAGTGTCGCGAGGCGATTCAAGATGCCGGTTCAGCCTCAACTTGTTTTACTGCAAAAAACCCTGCTGAATATTGAGGGATTGGGTCGTCAGCTTTATCCTGAACTGGACTTGTGGGAGACGGCCAAACCATTTCTGGAAAAATGGATGAGTGAGCAGATTGGCCCGCGGGCAGCGATTCGAACCCTCCGCAGGGAACTGCCGAATTTGTTCACATTGGCGCCGGAAATACCCGCGATCACCCATCAGATCATGTATCGTATCAAAAATGAGGAGATGATCGTTCAAACAAGAGACATGGAAATACAAAAAGTCAGAAAATCGCTGGCATCACTGCAACGAAAAATCATGTCAGTCATTTTGGGTACCGGATTGTTGGTCATTGGTGTACTGTTGTTGCCTGACAGGCAGGATGTGACCACAATGCCGCTCCATGGCTGGATTGCGATGATAGTCGGGATCGGGTTTGTGATTAATGGCTGGTGGGGCAAGCTGCCCTCGGATGACTGATGCAACACGCGCCCATTCGAATGTGACGCTATTTCACTGACAGTTGAGAAAGTAGAGGCTAAAACAACCATGTACCCCTTTGATTGGCAGGACCCGTTCGGCTTCGAGACGCAGCTTCTGGAAGAGGAAAGATTGGTCCGGGACAGCATCAGGGCGTTTTGCGATGATTTTCTGATGCCGGGAATCATTGAGGCAAATCGACATGAGAAATTCGATACGGGCATTATGCGGCGTTTCGGAGAACTGGGCATGCTTGGAAGTACTTTGCCGCAGGAGTACGGATGCGCCGGGATGAGTCATGTCTGTTATGGCCTGGTGGCGCGTGAAGTCGAGCGGGTGGATAGTGGCTATCGGTCTGCAATGAGCGTACAGTCCTCATTGGTCATGTATCCCATTTATGCCTATGGGAGTGAACAGCAACGTAGGAAGTATCTGCCCAAACTGGCGACCGGAGAGCTGATCGGATGCTTTGGGTTGACGGAGCCGGACCACGGTTCCGATCCCGCGGGCATGACAACGCATGCCCGGAAAGTGGAGGGTGGTTATCAGCTGAAGGGAAGCAAGATGTGGATCAGTAACGCCCCCATCGCTGATGTCGCGATTGTCTGGGCGAAACTTGAGGGGGTTATTCGAGGCTTTATCCTTGAACGGGGGATGGCGGGGCTCAGCACCCCGAAGATTGAGGGGAAAATGAGCCTTCGTGCTTCCAGCACGGGAGAAATTGTGATGCAGGATGTGTTTGTTCCCAAGGAGAATCTGTTGCCGAATGTGCAGGGTTTAAAGGGACCCTTTGGTTGTCTTACCAAGGCACGTTATGGCATTGCCTGGGGGGTGATCGGTGCCGCTGAATTTTGCTGGGAGGCGGCGAGAAACTATACCCTGGAGCGGACGCAGTTTGGACGGCCCTTGGCCCAGAACCAACTGATTCAGAAGAAGTTGGTGGAGATGCAAACGGAAATCACGCTGGCATTGCAGGCGTGTCTGCGTGTTGGCAGGTTATTGGATGCACAGACCTGTGCGGTTGAGAATATCTCGCTTATCAAAAGAAACAACTGTGGCAAGGCACTGGATATTGCCAGGATGGCACGGGACATGCACGGTGGCAATGGTATCTCCGATGAATATCATGTCATTCGACACATGAACAATCTTGAAACGGTCAACACGTATGAAGGGACGCATGATATCCACACGCTTATATTGGGTCGGGCGCAGACCGGGTTGCAGGCTTTTTCCTAAGCGGTGGGGTTTCATTGGGGGATCACCAGATGGGCAGACACACTCGCAGCGCAGACGCTCCGGCCTGTTGTTTTTCGAAACCAAATTCCACACACTGACGCGTGTCTGCTGTCGCCGAATGTAGACCACTGTGCCGATGATCCAAACAGCGCTCATATCGGGACTTTTCCGTGGTGTTCAACGAGTGCTATTTTCCATTGGCAGCTGATTGCGGAAACTTGTTGGTCAGGAATTGTTCGATTCGGTCGAGCCGTTCGTCGAGCGCGGCACCGCCGACATACTGCCCGTCTATCCCCGCCATGGCCACGGTGGCCTCCGCTTCGTCGATATCATCATAAAATTCTGCAAACTGCTTCGGACCGACATGGAGACACAGCTCACCGCCACTGTCGCCGGCGCGCGGTTGTGCATACATCAGAAACCGTGTTCGGTTGACCTGTGGCGCGACTCTTATGGATGCCCGCTGGGGCTGTACCGCAAGACCGGCCGTCTGTGCTATGTTGACGAAGCGGTCGAATTGCCTGCCGACACCGGCCTCCACGGCCCGGTGACGGATGGCCTCCACCGTGAGCCGGCGATGGGGAGGGTGTGTCTTGGCCGGTTCGTCAACCACTTCTCGAATCAACAACTTTGGACCACCCTCCAGTTCGAATACCTCGAAGCTGACCACACTGATCGGGATGCCAAAGCGACCGAGAAACGTTTTCATGCGATTCAGCCCGGGATGGATCCCGGCACCGACGAGCAGCACGGCAATCTCGCGTTCATTCCCTTCGTTTTCCAGTAGTTGATTGACGCGTGCTGAACGTTGTTCTATGTCGCCGAACTTGCCGAGCCCGGGTTTGAGTTTCCCGGAGAATTCATCACTGTCAAGGTGTGCGAGCGACGAGGCATAGTAAAGTGCCTGTGTCAATGCACCCGAGTCGAGTTCTCCGGGCTTGATTTCGATCACCACCCAGCGGTCCCGTGTGTCGATGGCCAGCAGGTCGAGCCGCCCGTTGTCGATGACTATCTGGCGACCGACCAGCGTCAACCCTTCCGAGATCAGCGTTATGTCGTTCACAATCCAGTCTTCGAGGCATTTCTCGAGTCCGATATGTGAGTATTCGACCCTCTTCGGTGTTGATTGTCGCGAGACACACTCGTGTTCGTCAATGCTCCAAGCCGCCAGTCTTATCATCGTTGTCTTTCGCAGGGTGTTTCAGTCCACCAATGAGTCTATAAGGAGAATGCTCCTCGATGGAACTTGTCGGTCTTTTTCGACGTATAACTCAACAGTACCGGTCGGTTATCCAGTGACGTCGAAGTGGTTTGGTTTCCGTCAGGAACAGGTTATCCGGGCATTTTGCACAGCAATTATTGATTTCTAAATGCACGGTACATAGTGAGCAAAAGCCCGATAAACTTTCCCCTCATCGTTCAAGAAAAAGGTTTCAGCAGACAGTCCCTTGTGCCCCTCGTAATTGATAGTAATGCTGCATACACCAATGAGTACATTGATAATGGAAAAGTGAAGTGCGGGATTTCTATCCAAGCCCAGCAACCAATACTCTCTCATGGCCGCTTTTCCTTTCAACATCCCCGAAGCAATCCCCATTCGGGCGGCGATCACAGGTGAGAACATTTCAAAATCCTCCGTATAGTGCGAAAGAATCTGATCAATATCGTGCGCATTCCAGGCGTTAACCCATTGCGTTGCAAAATTCTCTGCTATTTTCCCGTTGATTACCATTGTATAAGGTTAACACTTCTTTCAGGCGAATGACCAGAAGAAAGGGCGGAGGCAAAAAGAATGAAATCGTTTGCTCCGGGTCATGCTCAAGTTGCCGTGTGGCGTTGTCTTTTTCACGATGTTCCATTCAGGATGATCGCAGCAGAGGGTCGATGGCCGAGCCTAAAGATGCGTACGAACAACGGGACGTTGTGTCCAGTTTATCCTGTCTTGCCATCTGTTCCCGTGAGTTGCTGTCGGGCCTATCGACCGTTGTGGCCGTCTTGCTTTGCAGAACTGCTACGATGGGCCGTTGACCGATTGAATACATCACCTCGGTCATTCACCCGTTATTCAGATGACTCCGATTAAATCGGGACAAAAAGAAACGGTGTTGACAGTAGAGGCGGGTTATTGACAACAAGAACACGTGACGGTTAATGTCAGGGTCGGTATTCACAACTTCAGATTCATCCACTCCCTGCGAAGGGTGTATCAACAGACTTCGATGACCACGCCTGAACTTCCATTCCCTATCTGCGACTTCAATAGAAATGACTCGAACGGGCAGGGCAGAATGAATGCCGGTGCCCTCACAAGGCTGCTGCCATTGCTGTGCAGTCTCGTGGTGTTTCCGATGGCGGGTTATACGGCAGATCTTGTCGAATGGCAGTCCTCCGGGAGCCTGACCCGGTTGGCCCGTGCAGCCCACAAGGCGGACTTCTTCCCGCTGAGTAACCATTTCATCAGCCAGGACAACGCGATATTCTGTGGTCCGGTCTCTTCGGCGATCGTGCTCAATGCGTTGCGTCTCGGCAAGCGGGACGGGTTGCCGGTTGATCGGCAGTCCATCGCGCGGCACGAGATGGCCTGGCTATCGGAGGGCGCTGATCCGTTCTACGGAAAGTATACGCCGAACAACGTCCTTGGCGACGACACCAAGTCGAGGCTTGAGGTGCTCGGCAAGCCCATTGCGATGGGCGGTACACCGAAGCGTGACTTCGGGCTGCAATTGCATCAACTTGCGCAAGTGCTGCGCAGCCACGGCCTTCAGGTAGTGGTTCGGGTTGTGGACGATGGTGCGGATGCGACGGTGATCCGGGGAGAACTGGCCACGAACCTCACCACGACTGACGACTTTGTGCTGATTAACTATGCGCGCAAGTCATTGGGCCAGCAAGGGGGTGGTCATATCTCGCCGCTGGGGGCCTACGATAGGGAAAGCGATTCCTTTCTCATCATGGATGTCAATCCCAACCGAGCGCCTTGGGTGTGGGTTGCGGCCGACGACCTGATTGCGGCGATGCGGACCTTTGATACGGTCGAGAACCGCGGCTATCTCCTGGTCTCGGAAGGGGAGTAGTCCGATGAAGGGTCGAATCACGTCGTGGACCACGGGGGCCCTCCGCTTATCTCGCAAGCGTCGGGACGGGTCTGGGTTATATCGAATTTTCTTGGAGTGCTTGTAACGCGATGACAGATATTACCTTGGGTATTGAAGAAGAGCTGATGATCGTTGATCCGGCATCACGTGACGTGGTGCCTGACCCCGACAAGCATATCCTGGTCCAGGCGAGCGACCGGGCGGGCGAGAACAAGGTGGTCAATGAATTTTTGCGGTCGCAAATCGAGACCAATACCAAGGTCTGCGCCTCGGTCGCCGAGATCGAGCAGACCCTCAAAGAGCTGCGACACTGCGTGATCGACGCTGCACGGGTGCACGGCACGCAGATCATTGCATCGTCGACGCACCCGTGGGCCCGTTGGCAGGACCAGAAGGTGACCGAGAAAGAGCGTTATCAGTCGGCCGAGGTCGAGATGCAGGACAGCGTGCGACAGTTCTTTATCGGCGGGATGCACATCCATGCCGGATTCGGTGATGATAACCGCAGAATCGAAGTGATGCATGCGCTGCGCGGCTATCTGGCGCTGTTTTTGGTGCTCTCCTGTTCGTCGCCCTTTCACGGGGGGCGACTGACCGGGCTCAAGTCATACCGACAGATGGTGACGACTGCACTGCCACGCACCGGCACCCCACCTGTGATGCGAACGCGCCGTGATTATGATGCCGTGGTGGAGCGCTATCTTGCGATTGGGGCGATCAAGGATGGCAGTGAGCTTCGATGGGATATTCGTCCGTCGGTCAGTTACCCCACCATCGAACTCAGGATCTGCGATATCTGTCCTTTGATCGAGGACGCCGTGGCTATCGTGGCCCTCTATGCGTGCCTCATCCGTCACCTGAACGAGAGGCTGGATGCCGGGGATCGGTTGGAGGACCTGCCGTCCGAGTCAGTCGAGGAGGGGCGCTGGTTGGCGCAGCGCTACGGGACTTTCGCATTTCTGCCGCACTGGAACGGGCGGGATGGACGAGTCGATGTCGAGGAACTGGTGGCCGAACTCATGTCCCTGCTTGGTGATGATGCGAGTGCGCTCGGGTGTGAGACGGCCCTTGCGCGGCTTCCACGTATCATTGCGCAGGGCAACAGTGCAGACCGCCAGGAAGATGTTTACCGACAGGCGGTGTTGGACGGTCTGGACAATCGCGAAGCGTTGCGGGCAGTTGTCGATCAGGTGATTGCCGAAACCGAACGGGCAGACACGCGAACGTCGATCACGTCGACGACGTGAGTTTGGGGTTGTGACCGGCACACCGGAAAAGGGCGATGTTGTTCAAGCCGACTTGTCAAAACATGACTGCGCAATAGACACAGTACGGATGAATGCCGGGCTCAAGTCGGCGTCTCGCATGACGTGTCAGCCGCCAGATCGGTTTTAGATATCTCACTGATGATCCACCATGAACAAGTCCATTAAACCCGGAATTCGCTTCCAACATTCTTTCACGCTGAATGACCAAAAGATGGTGCCGGCCTTGTATCCCGAGGCACCGGAGTTTCAGGTCATGCCGATGGTTTTTGCCACGGGATTCATGGTCGGATTTCTTGAATGGGCCTGCCTGAACGCCGTGATCCCGTATCTGGATTGGCCGAATGAGCAAACCGTCGGTACCCATGTCAACATCAGTCATCAGGCCGCGACACCGTCCGGGTTCACTGTCACCGCGAAGGTTGAGTTGATCAAGGTGGATGGACGACGGCTGGTTTTTCGTGTTGAGGGGCACGATGGTGTCGATGTGATCGCACGCGGTACCCACGAAAGGGTGATCATCGACAAAGATCGATTTGATGCGACCGTTGAAAAAAAGCGTCGTCTCGGTGCAGCGACCGGCTGAAGTCGATGACAGGTCTGTGATGCCGCAATGTGCATGTATTGTCCGTCATCCGACCGGCCAGGATAGCCAATCAGGCAGATTTGTCGGCAGCCGCGCCTATCGGGCTTGGATCAGCAGACCGGATGCGTTTCTTGTGGCACCGCGGACCGTAGACAGGGCGCCGCCGATCCCGTTCAGTGCCCCAGCACGTCTACGATTGCATCATGATAAATCTCCACCATCTCATCCAGTATGGCGGTATCCGTTGTCAGGGGGGGTGCATTGCAAATGACTTCACTTCTCACCCGGGTATAAAGGCCGCGGTCCATTAATGCCTTGGTGAGTTTTTTCCCCAGCTCGAAAGCGGGCTCAAACCACGCCTTGGTTTTTTTGTCCTTGACGATTTCAATGCCATGCATCATGCCTTTCCCGCGAATGTTCCCGACATGCGGATGATGACCGAGCGTATCTTGCAGCTTGTGCAGCATCGCTTCACCCTTGGCCGCCGCCTGACCGGGCAGGTCTTCGCGTTCAATGATGTCCAGGGTGGCCAGTGCCACCGCACAGGCGGTGGGGTGCCCGCTATAGGTATAGGCATGCATCCAGGGTGTCTGACTGGTGATGATCGTCTCGGCGATTTCGTCGCTCATTCCGATCCCGCCGAGTGGCAGGGCCCCGGAGGTAATGGATTTGGCAAACTGAATCAAATCCGGCTCGACACCATAATGTTCCAGTGCAAACAGTTTGCCGGTCCGGCCAAAGCCGGTAATCACTTCGTCAACCACCATCAGCACCTCATACTGATCACAGATCTCCCGGATTCGCTTGAAATAATCATCCTGAGGCGGGATGACACCACCGGCACCTTGGACCGGTTCGGCAATGAACATGGCCACGGTTTCGGGGCCCTGTTTGAGAATTTCCCTCTCAAGTTCATTGGCGGCGGCGATCCCCTGAGAGGAGCCATCCTCGGGCATTGGATAATGATACGGGTCAGGGCTCGGAATGTGACTGAACCCCGGGATTTTGGGTTCAAACATGGACCAGTATGCCGGGATGCCGGTGGCACACATTGCCGCCAGGGTGACCCCGTGGTAGGCCCATTCACGGGAAATGACCTTGGTTTTTTCGGGTTTGCCTTTCACCTTCCAATAGAATCTGGCCGCCTTGATATTACTGTCGGTACTTTCTCCCCCGCCTGACGTGAAATAAAAACTGTTGATGGTCGGATAACATAAATCCGCAAGCCGTTCGGCCAGTTCAATGGCGGGTCGATTCGAGCCACCGGTGTAACTTGAGGAGAACGCGATCTCGCGCATCTGTTTTGCGGCGGCATCGGCCAGTTCCTGGCGGCCATGACCGGCACTGACATTCCACAGGCATGACAGCCCGTCAATAAAACGCTGGTCATCCGCATCGTACAGATAAGAACCCTGTCCGCGTACCCAGACTCGACCATTGGCGTGGTCGGCACGATGGTGCAGAGGGTGGATCATATGCAGGTGATCTTTTTCCAGCAGTGCCGCATTGGCAAGGGGTGCGTTCATATCAATTCCTCGCGAGTTACTGTTGTCAGGCGCTGGGACTCGGTTCGATCAGTGCCTGCGGGTGTTTCGATGCACACCGAACATGACCGGTCAGGCTCCTTGCGTTTGCTCCATTGCATCACCTGCCGATCAATCCCTATTATCACTCTTATGGCATGGCTTAGGCAATCATCGGTGACCGCAAAGCTGACCGGCAGCTGAACCGGCTTCAGCAAAGTGGCCAGAGCGGTGCCACAGGCGTTGGCCTTTGACGGGTGGAGCGGTCAGGCTTGTCGCTGGATGAGGCACAACGTGGGTCGGATAAGGGTTGTCTTGATCCAGTCATCCGGTTCAATGGCTGCCGTTCGCCGGGGCCAATGGGCGTGGCAGTGCCCATCTGCCCGTTTGTTTTATAACGCATCATTGACAGGCCGAGTGAATTTGCACCATAGTCCGGCCCTTGACTGATCGGCCTGTCGTGATAAAACCACCGTCGGTCTGAAAATCCGAAAACCAGAATTGCCATAAAGCCTATTTCGCGTGCTTGAAGTCTCTACCGTTATTGCTTTTTTCCTGACGTCGGTCTTGCTTGCACTTTCCCCGGGGCCCGACAATCTGTTTGTGATGGTTCAGTCCATGGTCCAGGGGGTCAGAGCGGGATTGATGGTCACGATTGGGCTGGCCACCGGTCTTGTTTGTCACACCGCTGCCGTTGCATTCGGGGTGGCGGTGTTGTTTCAAACCTCTCAATGGGCCTTTTCAATCCTCAAAATGCTCGGTGCGGCCTATTTGTTGTATTTGGCCTGGGGGGCGTTTCAGGCGTCAGCGAAAGGTATCGGGGAGACGAAGAATGTGCGCCTGACCCTTTCCGCCCTGTATACCCGGGGTGTCATCATGAATATCACCAACCCCAAGGTATCGATTTTTTTCCTGGCTTTTTTGCCACAATTTGCGCAAGCTCAACATGGCTCGATCACATTACAGATCCTAATGCTCGGGGGACTGTTCATTGTCGCGGCCCTTCTGGTTTTCAGTTTGATCAGTTTGGCCTCCGGCTATCTGGGTCACTGGTACAATCGGTCACCCAACGCGGAGCGAATCCTGAATCGGCTGACCGGCACCGTGTTTTGCGCATTGGCGATCAAATTGGCCCTCACGGAGAGATAAATGACGGCTTTTCATCGTGTCAGGGGTTGTTTCCCGGTCAGGCGCCAGCCCGGTCGATGGGTCAATCAAACCAGGGTTTGTGAATCAGTCTTCATTCAGGAAAGATGAGTCACCAGGATCAATTGGTCAGAGTGGGTGTCGATATAGGGGGCACCTTCACCGATGTAGTTTTGGAAACAGGTGATCAGTTGATCACCACCAAGCGGTTGACTGACCACGCCGAGCCGGACAAGGCGGTATTGGAGGGGATCGGGCATGTCGTGGACAAGGTCGGTCTCCATGCCGGTGACATTGACTCGATGATTCATGGCACCACGTTGGCGACCAATGCGCTGATCGAACGGCAGGGTGCAAAAACTGCCTTTATCACGACCGAAGGATTCAGGGATGTGATTGAAATGAGGAATGAAGGCCGCTTCGAGCAATATGATCTGAATATCAGGCTGCCTGCCCCGTTGGTTTCCCGTGAACATCGTTATGTGGTGCAGGGTCGGCTTGCAGCCACCGGGCGGGAGTTGGTGCCATTGGATGAATCAGCGGTCCACAACATCGTGGACCGCATTATCGAAGGTCGCTATGAAAGTGTTGCGGTGGGCTTGATCCATGCCTACGTGAATGCCGATCATGAGCAGCGCATACGGCAGATTATCCGACAACGGGTGCCGGACATTGCCATTTCCATTTCTTCGGAAGTGTCGCCGCAGATGCGAGAGTATGAGCGGTTTAACACGGTTTGCGTGAATGCATTTGTGAAACCGCTGGTGGCGGTTTATCTCAAACGATTGCGTGATCGATTGAAGGGGATCGGTGTGACCGCCCCGCTTTTCATGATTCACTCGGGTGGCGGGCTGATCTCCGTTGACAGCGCCATTGCCTTTCCGGTGAGGTTGCTCGAATCCGGTCCGGCCGGTGGTGCCATCTTTGCCGCCGACATTGCGGCGCGCCATGGGCTTGAGAAAGTCCTGTCTTATGACATGGGGGGAACAACGGCCAAAATCTGTTTGATCGAGGACCGGTTGCCGAAAACGGCCAGAGTGTTTGAGGCCGCCAGAACTTACCGTTTCAAGAAGGGGTCCGGAATGCCCATTTCCATTCCCGTGATTGAGATGATCGAAATTGGAGCAGGCGGCGGATCGATCGGATGGGTCGATTCCATGCGGCAGATCCGGGTCGGCCCGAAAAGTGCCGGTGCTGAACCGGGGCCGGCCTGCTATAACCGGGGAGGTGTGTGGCCAACGGTCAGCGATGCCGACCTGTTGCTCGGTCGTTTGGATAAGGATCATTTTGCCGGAGGTCGTATTCCTTTGCTGATCGAACAGGCGATCAAGGCATTGGATGAAGAGATCGGCGGCCGGCTCAAGATGGATACGCAAACGGCTGCGGTGGGACTGTGCGAGGTTGTGGATGAAAATATGGCCAATGCGGCCCGGGTCCATGCGGTAGAAAGCGGCAAGGACTTGTCGGAATTTACGTTGATCGCGTTTGGCGGCGCGGCCCCGCTTCATGTCAGTCGGCTGGGTGAGAAATTGGGGATCCAGGCGGTCCTGGTTCCACCGGCGGCCGGGGTCGGGTCGGCCGTTGGTTTTCTGAAGGCGCCTTTCGGATTCGAGGCGGTCAGGGGAGCCTATTTGAAACTGAGCGAATTTTCTGCCCGCTGGGTCAACGATCTGGTTACGGAGTTGCGTGACGAGGCGCGACAATTTGCCACTGCAGGCCCGGCTCATGAGGTGCGGCACTATGAGATAAAAGCCTACATGCGCTATGCGGGACAGGGTTGGGACATCAGCGTTGCCTTGCCGAACCGGCCGTATGTCGAGTCCGATAAAGCGGAAATCAGGCGGCGATTCGAAGCAGAATACCGCCGTTTGTTCGGACGGGCGCTGTCGGGGCTTGATATCGAGATGATACAGTGGTCGGTGTTGGCGCGTTCCGGGCTGACCCGGCCGGATATCGTGGCAAGGGTGGCGCCTCGACGATTGGCAAAACCGGTGGGACAGCGAAGGATGTATGATCCCCACCAGGGCGATTTTGTTGATGCATGGCTTTATGACCGGGCGGCGCTGCGGTCAGGGGACCGGGTACCGGGACCCGCCATTATCGTCGAAGACGAAACCACGACGGTGATTACAATGGCCTTTCAGGCAACGATGCAGGCCGATCATTGTCTATTGCTGGAACGACGGTCAGGGGAATCCACGGGGGGTTGAAGTTGGAACACAAATTGTGCGATGTCCATCACCAGGTGATGTGGAACCGCTTGATTTCCGTGGTGGAAGAACAGGCATTAACGTTGTTGAGAACGGCCTTTTCGACCTCCGTCAGGGAAGCGGGTGATCTGTCTGCGGGGGTCTTTGATCATCAGGGGTATATGTTGGCTCAGGCGGTGACCGGTACGCCCGGTCATGTCAATGCGATGGCGGCCGCGGTGCGAAACTTCATTCGCGTGATCGGCGAGGATCATGTCTTTGAAGGCGACTCCTATCTGACTAATGATCCGTGGCAGGGGACCGGCCATCTGCATGATTTCACTTTCGTCAATCCTTCGTTTCGAAACGGGGTGCTGGTCGGTTATTTTGCCTGTACCGCCCATGTGGTTGACATCGGTGGCAGGGGGTTCGGCCCGGATGCCAATGAAATCTACGAAGAAGGCCTGTTTGTCCCGATCATGAAGTTTGCGGAAAGAGGTCAGGTCGATGATCGCTTGATTAACCTCATTCGTCACAACGTTCGTGAAGCAGACCAGGTGATCGGTGATCTCTACTCCCTTTCCTCGTGTAATGAGATTGGACATCGACGGCTCATGGAGATGATGGACGAGTTTGATCTCACATCGATTGAAAGGCTCAGGGATTACATTTTTGACCATAGTCTCACCGCCACGCTCGATCAGTTGAAAGCTCTCCCTGAAGGGTGCTTTGAGCATGCCATCACGGTCGATGGCTATGATCACCCCGTGACAATGAAGGTGCGTCTGGCAGTGACAGGAAACCGGGTGACCGCGGATTTCAAAGGGACCTCCGGACTCAGCCGTTACGGCATCAATGTGCCTCTTATCTATACCACGGCCTATACCTGTTATGCGCTCAAGTGTGCTTTGGCGCCCACCATCCCCAACAATCATGCTTCTTTACAGCCCTTCTGCGTGACCGCACCCCACAATTGTATCTTGAACGCGCAGCACCCGGCCCCCGTCGCGATACGACATGTTCTGGGTCAGTTCCTGCCGGATGTTGTGTTTGGCGCATTGCATAAAATGCTTCCCGGTCGGGTCCCAGCCGAAGGCGCCAGTGCCTTGTGGAATGTGCAGTTGGGCGTGAGACCTGTCGAAGGCGCACTGCCTGCACAAGGGGAGTCAGCGAGAAGCGCTCAGATATTGATGTTCAATTCAGGTGGCAGCGGGGCCAGGCCGACGCTGGATGGGTTAAATGCCACGGCTTTCCCATCCGGTGTCCATACCATGTCATCGGAAGTCACGGAACACGTTGGGCCGGTAACGATCTGGAGAAAAGAGCTTCGGGAAGGGTCGGGAGGCGCCGGTGCCCAGCGTGGTGGACTGGGACAGGTGATCGAAATTTCGACCAACGCAGGGCATCAGATGTATATCAACGCGATGTTTGACCGATGTCATCATCCTGCCCAAGGGAGAGCGGGAGGATTGCCCGGTGCGCCCGGAAAAGTGCGGTTGGGTAATGGCAGGGTGTTGCAGAGCAAGGGTCAACAATGGATTCCTTCAGACCAGTGCCTGGTGCTGGAACTGCCGGGGGGTGGGGGCTATGGTGATCCCAAGGGCCGTCCACCGGCATTGATTCATGAAGACCGGATACGAGGTTATGTCAGCGAACCGCAGGCCGGTGAAGAATAGGGCAGGTTTTGATATCGCTCGAATGCCGATGACAGCAGTCGAGGCCGTGAAAGTATCCGGTTTTCACAAGCGGGTTTCCATTTACTCTGATGGCTGTTTCGATGCTCGAATCAGACAGGCCACCGCGAAAGATGGGATGGTGGGGTGAATAGGTGACATCACTCAAGCGGGCACGACAGCGAAAGTCAAAAACCATGTCAAAAACCAATTGCATTGTTGACGGGTATTACTCTACAATCCATCCGTTTGTCCGTGTCGCGTTGCGCCCGGGTGAACGGAACCCTCTGAATCGAGACAGCAGGTAAAGAAAGCCCATGCGCACCGACCGATTGACCGACAGGCCGGCCCTCCGGT
>LXNI01000215.1_pt1 | contig 72858 bp, 58 predicted proteins | sample 809091 | NCBI WGS metagenome assembly LXNI01 (sample SAMN04870527, study PRJNA318959) | sponge metagenome | biome: 01000161; feature: marine sponge reef; material: water | host: Sarcotragus foetidus | place: Greece: Milos, Mediterranean Sea | collected 2013-05-29 | depth 5-7 m
ATCGTTCCCACGTTTACATGCGGCTTCGTTCGCTCGAAGGTCTCCTTCGCCATTCTTTCCTCGTCCGAGTTTGCGTGTTGTGCGAGTTTGCGTGTTGAAGGTCGCGCTGGCTGGTGCCGGTTCGCGCCGCGCCAAGCTCTGGGCGGGGATTGAACCCGCGACCTCTTCCTTACCAAGGAAGCGCTCTACCACTGAGCTACCAGAGCACCTCTGTTTCCTCAGTTCCCACCGCCCCTTCCGGGGCCCAGAGCGGGAGACCGGATTCGAACCGGCGACCCTCAGCTTGGAAGGCTGATGCTCTAGCCAACTGAGCTACTCCCGCGTTTCCCAAGGAGGACACCGCCCTCCTCATGGTGGGGGGAGGATTCGAACCTCCGTAGGCATTTGCCAGCAGATTTACAGTCTGCCCCGGTTGGCCGCTTCGGTACCCCACCAATTAACACAATTCCATCCCTGCGCCAATCTGTCTTGTTGGATCGGGGCCGCGGATGGAAACCAGCATAGAAAGGTAGTTGTTTCCGCGAAGTGAATCAACGGTGAAGCTGACGCGGGGACTCGAACCCCGGACCTGCTGATTACAAATCAGCTGCTCTACCAGCTGAGCTACGTCAGCGTCGCATTTCAAGTTGGTCCAACGGGCCCGGCGATGGAAGGGAGGTCGCGTGTCGCGGCCCGCCCGTCGGTCAGCCTGTCGCCGCGTGGACCCGCTTCCAGCGCGTGCCCGACGGCGTGTCCTCGAGTCGCACCCCGTCGGCCTCGAGCTCATCGCGCAGGCGGTCGGCCGTGGCGAAATCCCGCGCCGCCCGGGCCAGGTCGCGGGCCTCGACCTTGCGCCGGATGAGCGCCTCGGTCTCGTCATCCACCTCCCTGGCTTCGGCGGCGAGATCGAGCACCCCCAATACGGCATCCATCTGCGCGAGAACCTCCAGCACTCCGTCGCGGTCATCCTCGCCGATTCCGCCCGGAGAGCCGTCGAGCGCGGCGTTCACTTCCTTGGCCATCGACCAGAGCACCGCCACCGCACGCGGGACATTGAGGTCCAGGTCCATCGCCTCGGTGAACGCCGCCAGGTGCTCCCTGGCGCGTGCGCCCAGATCCCGGCTCGACCGGGGCACGGTCGGAAATTCGGCCACCCGCCGGCGAAAGTCGAGAAGGCGCTGGATCGCGTCGGTCGCCTCGTCGAGGCCCTCGAAGGTGAAGTTGAGATCGTTGCGATAGTGGGCGGACAGCAGCACCCAGCGGATCGAGGCGGGGTCGTAGCCCCGTTCGACGAGGTCTCTCACGGTGTGGAAGTTGCCGAGCGACTTCGACATCTTGCGGTCGTCGACCTTGAGGTGCTTGACGTGAAGCCAGAAGCGGGCGAACGGAGCGCCGGTCGCGGCCTCGGATTGGGCGATTTCGTTTTCGTGGTGGGGGAAGATCAGGTCTTCGCCGCCGAGGTGGATGTCGACCGTGTCCCCGAGCAGCTGGGTGACCATGACGGAGCACTCCAGGTGCCAGCCGGGCCGTCCCCGACCCCAGGGCGAGTCCCAGACGGCCTCCACATCGTGGTCGCGGGATTGAGCGGCCTTCCACAGGGCAAAATCCCTCATGTCCGCCTTGTCGAATTCCCCGCCGTCGATGCGGGAGCGCACGGGCATGTCGTCCCCTCCCTTGCCGGACAGCTTTCCGTATTCGTCGAACGAAGCGACGGCATAGTAGACCGACCCGTCGCCCGCCTGGTACGCGCTCCCGTTGGCGAGAAGGCGCTCGATGAAGGCCACCATGGCCGGGATGTACGCCGTGGCCCTCGGATGACGGGAAAAGGGCAGCAGTCCCAGCCGCTTCGAATCCTCCCGGAAGGCCTCGACGAAGCGCGCGGTGTGCTCGCCGAGGGTGTGACCCGCCTCTGCCGCGCCGTCGATCGTCTTGTCGTCGACGTCGGTGAAGTTCACCACGAAGTCGACCTCGCGCCCGCTGAGGCGCAGGTGGCGGTGCAGCAGGTCGTAGACGACGAAGGCGCGAAAATTGCCGACATGGGCGAAGTCGTACACCGTCGGGCCGCATCCGTAGACCGTCGCCCGTTCCGGGTTGAGCGGCTCGAAAGGGCGGAGCTCGCGTCGCAGGGAGTCGTAAAGTTTCATGCCGCAAATATAAGATGCCGGCCGCGGGAGGTGATCAAGCGCCGTCTTCCGCCTGCGTCGCGATATGCTCGAACGCGGCGCGCGGGTCCGTGGAGGCGGTCACCGGGCGGCCCACGACGATGTGCGTGGCGCCGGCCTGAAATGCCTCGGCGGCCGTGCGCACCCGGCGCTGATCGTGGTGCGCATCGCCGGCCAGGCGGATCCCCGGGGTGACGATCCTGGCATCCGGCCCCAGGGCGGCCCGCAGTCGCCCCGCCTCGCTCGCCGAGCACACCACGCCACCCAGACCCGAAGCCCGGGCCATCGCGGCGAGTCGGTCCGCCTCCGCGCCGACATCGGCGACCGGGCGGTCGAAGATCTCGCCGAGTGACGGGGCATCGAGGGAGGTCAGGACCGTTACGCCCAGCAGCGTGAGCGATGACGGGGCCGCGCGGGCCGCCGCGGAGAGCATCGCCGCGCCACCCATGGAGTGTACGGTCAGGAACTGCACGCCGAGCTCGCCGGCCCGCGCGGTGGCGCGCGCCACCTGGTTGGGGATGTCGTGGAGCTTGAGGTCGAGGAAGACATCCTTGCCCCGGTCGCGCAGCGACGCGACAACCGCGGGTCCGGCGGCCGTGTACAGCTCGAGGCCGACCTTGTAGAAGGAGCAGGCCGGGCCGAGGCGGTCGACAAGCGCCAGGGCGGAGGCCGCATCGGGGGTGTCGAGAGCCACAATGACGCGATCTCTCATGAGGCGCTCGTCTCCAGGTTGCGCGCGACTCGCGCGGCGCAGCGGGGGTCGGCGAACGATCCGGTGCCGATCTGCACCAGGGACGCCCCCGCGTCGAGGTAGGCCCGCGCGTCCCGGGCGGTGAGAATTCCGCCTACTCCCATCACCGGCACGTCGACGGCAGCCGCGATCTCGCGCACCGCGGCGAGTCCCACCGGAAGCAGGGCCGGGCCGCTGGTCCCTCCCCGCCCCGCCCCAAGCCGCGACCCGCGCCCCTCGTCCGCAAGAAACCCCGGCATGGTGTTGATCGCGGTGACTCCATCCGCTCCACGCCGGACCGCCAGCGCCGCCGTGGCTCCGATCTCCGGGTCGTTCGGCGCCAGCTTCACGATCAGCGGCCTTTCGGTGAGCGAACGCACCAGGTCCAGCACCTCCCGAAGCGCCTCCGGGTCCAGGCAGAACGGCTTCCCTCCGAGGTGCGAGTCGTTCGGGCAGGAAAGGTTGAGCTCGAACCCCACGAACCCGTCCGCCTCATCCAGCCCCGCGACGACTTCGCCGTATTCGGCGACACGGGCCCCCGCCACGGAAACGAACACCGGCAAATCGCCGAGACAGCGCCTCATCCAGGGGAGCTTTTCGTCTCGTACCGCCCTCCAGCCCGGGTTTGCGAGCCCGACCGAGTTGAGCATTCCCCCCGGGAATTCCGCGACGCGCGGCGCGGGGTTGCCCCACCTCGGCTCCACGGTCACGGACTTGGTGACGAGTCCGCCGACCTCGGCCGGGGCCATGACGTCCAGCAGCGGCTCGCCGAATCCGCAGGTCCCGGCGGCCATCAGGACGGGGTGGGCGAAATGTGTCCCGAATAGCTGGGAGGCCCCGCTCATCCGCGATCCTTCATGGCCCGCTCCGCCTCTCTCTGCATCGTCCTGCGCTTCAGTTCCTCTCGCCGATCCCTGTGTTTCTTGCCCCGGCACAGACCCAGGGTGATCCGGGCACGCCCCTTGCGAAAGTAGATGTCGAGGGGGACCAGGGTCAGGCCCTTCTCTTCGGCCCGCGACACCATCCGGCGAATCTCGTCCTTGTGGAGGAGCAGTTTCCGCGGCCGCGTCTCATCGTGATTCCACCGGTTCGCGTGCTCGTAGTGACTCACGTGCAGGCTGTGCAGCCACATTTCACCCGATTCGGCCTTCGCGTGGGAATCGTGGAAGGCGACCTTGCCCGCCCGGATGGATTTGACCTCGGTTCCCTTGAGGACCAGTCCGGCCTCCCATGTATCGAGCACCTCGTAGTCCCGGCGAGCCTTCTTGTTGCGCGCGACCACCCGCCGCCGCTCGCCCGATGGCGGCCCCTTCAAGAGAGAAGCTGCGCGCCCGTCAGCTGGCGGTCGCGGCGGCCACCGCCATCGCGGCCTCGCGCTTGCGCCAGTCGGCGAGGAAGCTCTCCATGCCTAGGTCGGTAAGCGGGTGCTTCATGCACTTCTTCAGGACGTTGAACGGGCAGGTCGCGATGTGCGCGCCGGCCAGCGCGGACTCGGTGACATGCCGCGGGTGCCGAATCGACGCGGCCAGGATCTGCGTGCCGATCTCCGAATCCTGATCGAACACGGCAGCGATCTCGCGGATCAGCTCCATTCCGTCGTACGACATGTCGTCCACGCGCCCGATGAACGGTGACACCACGAACGCGCCCGCCAGCGCCGCCATCAGGGCCTGGTTGGTGTTGAAGATCAGGGTCACGTTGCAGCGGATTCCCCGCCGGCCCAGCCGCGACACGGCCTCCAGCCCCTCCGTGGTGCTCGGCACCTTGATGATCACGTTGGGATGCCAGGCCGCGAACTCGACCCCTTCAGCAACCATTCCGTCGGCGTCCTCCGACACGGTCTCGGCGCTGATCGGCCCATTGACGAGCCCGCAGATGGTGCGGATGGTGTCTTCGAAGTCGGCACCCTCCTCCTGCGCCATGAGGCTGGGGTTGGTGGTTACGCCGCTGAGGATGCCCCAGCGGGCCGCCTCGCGGATCTCTCCCAGATTGGCCGTGTCCAGATAGATCTTCACCTACGGGTCCTCCCGTCTTGGGGGTCTGGTCGGTAGCGCCACTCCGGGCGCCGCTCTATGTCGTTTCCTCGGCCGCGCCCTCCTCGGGCTCCGCCTCCAGGCCGGCCCGGTACGCCGCCTTCGATCGCGCCAGCTTGTCCTCCAGTTCCTGCCTCGCGTCCGCGGCCAGCTGGCGTCCCTGGCCCAGGACGTCCTGGGCGGACTCCACGCGGGCACCCAGGTCGTCTCGCAGACCCCGCACCCGGTCTTCGGTCAAGGCCTTGAGCTTCTTCGCCTGGGTCCGGAGTCGCTGCTGCGTTTCCTCGCCGGAGCCCGGCGCGAAAAGGAGGGCGAGTCCGGCACCGACGAGTGCACCGAGAAGGAAGGCGCCGACTTCGGCGCGGCGGTCTTTCTCGATGATGACCGCAGGCTGGTCCTCACCGTTGCTCATCGTGTCTCCCTGATCACTTTTCTTGACGAATCGGGGGCGTTGCACTCCGGCGAAAACCGCCCCTTCCGGCGTTACTGAAGTTAACGCGGCCCCCTACACCCGCCAACGAGGGTCGGGGGGCGGGAGCACCGGCGCATCGTGGCCCGGCCGTCCCATCAGACCGGAGGTGAGCGCCTTGCCGAGTTCGACGCCGGGCTGATTCATCGGGTCCACGCCGTACAGGGCCCCGGCGTGCACAACGGCGATCTGAAAGAGCATGAGCAGCGCGCCGGTCGAGCGGGCGTCGACGCGATCCACCATGAGGGTCATGTTGGGGCGCCCGGCGCGCCTCAGCGCCTCCGCGGTGGCGACGCGCTCATGGTCGAGCAGTTCGAAGAAAGTGCGATCCCCCAGGTACGAGACCCCGGGGTTGCCGGGGAAAAGCGGTGGAATCGTGATGTCGCCGTCCGCCGCGGCGCGCCCGATGAAGACCACCACCTTGTCGCGCGGCCCCTCCATGAAGAGCTGCAGCAGCGAGTGCTGATCCGCCGCGCCGAGGGCCGGGAGCGGGGTCGGTCCCGTCTCGGCCCGGGTGCCGTCCACTTTGAGCGCCTTGCCGAGCGATTCCGCCCAGAGTTGCTGCACCCACCGGGCCACGCCCTTCAACCGGTCGGCGTAAGGCATGAAGACGTGGGTGCCCGCCCCCAGTTCGGTGTCGGCGGCGTGCAGGAGGGTGGCCAGCACGCCGGCCGGGTTGCGCAGGAGGCAGGGTGTATCGCACCGCGCCGCCATCGAGGCCGCGCCGTCGAGAAGGGTGTCCGTGTCGATTCCGGCCAGCGCCGCCGGCAGGAGGCCGACCGGCGAAAACACCGAAAACCTTCCGCCAACGTTGCCGGGCACCGGCAGGGAGCACAGGCCGCGCTCCTCGGCAAGACTCCTGAGGAATCCGGACCGGGCATCGGTGGTGACGACCACGTTGTTCCCCGCATCGTCCGGGCCCAGCGCATCCTCCAGCCTTGCCCAGATCGCGAGGAAGAGGGCCAGGGTCTCGGCGGTGGATCCCGACTTGCTGACCACGTTGACGAGCGTGCGGCCGAGGTCGAGGCGCCCCAGCAGCGCAGCCGCGGAATCGGGGTCGGGGTTGTCGAGGATGTACAGCCGGGGGCGGTAGCCGCGGGCGGCGCCGTCGAGTTCGTTCCAGCCGGGGGGAAGAAGGGCGTCCCGCAGGGCGGCTGCTCCCAGTGCGGAACCGCCGATCCCGACGACGACCACGCTGTCGAAGCGGCGGCGGCCCAGGGCGTCGGCCATTTCACGGGTTCGGGCCGCGAGGGAGCGGTCACCGGGCAGGTCGAGGAACCCGAGGTCGCCGCCGGCGCGACGCGCACGCACCGCCTCGAAGGCGTCGTCGAAGCGCCGGGCGAGATCGCCCCCGGGCGGCGCCCGCTCGCCGTCGTCCGCGGCACCCGCCTGGCTCCCACCGCTGGCGAGCCTCGCCGGGTCGATTCCGCCAGCCTCCAACACCCCCGCGACCATGTTGTCGAAGTGGATCGCGAGGGGAGAAGGGCGTGCGGGCATGCTCGGGTTCAATCCACCTCGACCGTCAGCCCGTCGTACGCGGGCTCGATTCCGGTCGGCAGGGCGGCGGCCAGTTCCCGGTATCCGACCTTGTGGGTCAGGTGGGTCAGGAACGTGCGCTCGGCACCGATATTCCGGGCCGCCTCGATCGCCTCTTCCACGTTGAAGTGGGTAGGGTGCGGCGATCCCCACCAGAGCGCGTTCAGCACCAGCACCTCGACTCCGCGAAGGATTTTCCGGGCTGCGGAAGGCAGCCGTTTGGCATCGGTCACGTATCCGAGGCGGCCCACGCGAAAGCCGAAGGCGTCCGTGGGCCCGTGCGGCACGCGGAAGGGTGTGATCCTGTCCCCCAGCACCGACGTGGCCACCCCTTCGCGATAGCTGCCGAGGTCGAGCCGCGGCTTGGTGGTGCCCTTCGGCACCGCAATCCGGTCGTTGAAGATGTAGGGGAAGCGCGTCGTCATCTGCGCCCTCATCTCCTCGGGAACGTAGGTGGGAACGGCGTCCCGGCCGCGCGTCGAGAAGATCCTCACATCGTCGATGCCGTGGACGTGGTCGGCGTGCAGGTGCGTGTACCAGACAGCGTCCACGCGGTCGATGCGCGCCGCCAGCAGCTGGAGCCGCAACTCCGGAGGCGTGTCGATCAACAGATTGCCCCCCGCCAACCCCAGCAGGGCCCCGTGGCGCGTGCGTCTGTCGCGTGGATCGGCCGACGTGCAGTTGTCGCACGCGCAACCGATCACCGGAACCCCGAAGGACGTCCCCGTCCCCAGAAAGGTCAGCCGCACGTCATAGCTGCTCGACCCTCATGGTATTGGTCGAGCCTCGCCTGTGGAACGGCAGCCCGGAGGTTACGATCACCGGATCGCCCGCCTTTCCCCTGCCCGAGTCGAGCACCACCCGCTTGCCCAGCTCCGTCAGGTTCTCGTAGGTGATCTCGCCGTGTTCCGCCAGCACCGGCCTCACCCCCCATACTCCAGACAGCTGCCGGTACACTCTCCTCTCCGTGCACACGGAAAAGATCGGCGTCGCCGGACGGTAGGAAGCGACGAGGCGTGCGGAAAACCCGCTGCGCGTGATGACAATGATCGCGGGCGCATCGAGGTCCCGCGCCGAGCGCACCGAGGAAGCGGCGACCGCATGCTCGCGCAGAGATGCCCCGCGCCGCTGGATCGGCCCCATTTCGGCCAGATAGTGCGGCCCCTCCACAAGGACGCCGCTTCCTTCGATCTCTTCCGCGATGCGGACCATTACCTCCACCGTCCTGGCGGGGTACTTCCCCACGGCCGTCTCTCCGGAAAGCATGACCGCGTCGGTCCCGTCCAGGATCGCGTTGGCGACGTCGGAGGTCTCGGCCCGGGTGGGGCTGGGGTAGGCGGTCATCGATTCCAGCATCTGGGTGGCGGTGATGACCGGACACCCGTACCCGTTCGCGGCCTGGATGATGCGCTTCTGCACGAGCGGCACCTTGGCGTAGGGAAGCTCCACCCCGAGGTCCCCGCGAGCCACCATCACCGCGTCGCTGTACTCCAGAATTCCCTCCAGATGCTCGACTGCGCTCGCCCGCTCGATCTTGGCCACCAGCCAGGCCCTGCCCCTGAGGTGCGCCCTGAGGACCCTCACGTCGTCCACGCTCTGAACGAACGAGAGCCCCACGTATTCCGCATCCATTGCGAGCGCGAACTCGAGATCCTTCCGGTCCTTGCTGGTAACGGCGGGTGTGTTCAGGTCCACGCCCGGCAGGTTGATGCCCTTTCTGGAGCCCAGCAGACCGCCTCTCAGCACTTCGAAGTGCGCCCGTCCCCCATCGGTCTCCAGGCACACGAGTTCGAGCTGGCCGTCGTCGAGGAGAATATGGGTCCCGGGCGACACCTCCCTGGCAAGCGGCACATATGTCGTGGGAAGCTCACCCGGAGCGTTGAGGCCCTCGGGCGCGATCGTCACGACGCTTCCATCCTCCAGCCTGACTGGCTCGGCGAGTTCACCGATCCGGACCTTCGGGCCCTGCAGGTCGACGAGGATGGCGACCGGACGGCCCACCGTATCGGCAGCCTCGCGCGCCAGCCGGATGCTGTGCTCGTGGAATCGGTAGTCGCCGTGGGACATGTTGATGCGAGCAACGTTGATGCCCGCTCGCACGAGACCGATCATGACATCCGGCCTTGCGCTGGCCGGCCCGATCGTGGCGATGACCTTGGTCCTGATCATCGAATGGTGTGGCCTCCTCGCGTGGTGAAACTCGGCGCAGCCGGGGCGACGCGCGCTTCGGATGCGTCCATCAAGCTATCTTTGCCTGTCGCCGATAACCACATCCGCCATACGGAGCCGACCCCGCCTCATGCCTGCCCGCGATCCCGGGACGACCGCCGCACATCAACCCACCGCCTTTGTCGACAGGGTGGAACAGGTCCGCGCGGTCGAGCGCGCGCTGCAGCGCGCGCGGGACATCGCGCTGGACTGCGAGGCGGCGGGCTTCCACCGCTACTCGGACCGTCTCTGTCTGGTGCAGTTGTCCACCCCGCACAGGACTTTCGTGCTGGACCCCCTTGCCATTGATCTGGCTCCCCTCCTCAAGCCGTTCCTCGAGGACCCCGAGCGGCGGATCGTCATGCACGGGGCAGCGTACGACCTGCGTCTCCTGGCGCGCGACCTGGGCATTCGCATAGCCAGCCTGGCCGACACCCAGGTTGCGGCCAGTCTCCTTGGCGAGCCCGCCGTGGGTCTTCAGGCGCTCCTCGGGGCCCATCTGGACATCCGGGTCTCCAAGCGATACCAGAAGGCGGACTGGGCAAAGCGGCCGCTGACGAGCGGGATGATCGACTACGCCGCCGGCGACACCCGCCACCTCCATGATCTGATCGCGATTCTCGAGGACAGGTTGCGGGAGCTGGGGCGCATGCACTGGGCCGAGGAAGAGTACGAATGGCTCTGCGCAAGCGCCGCGCAGACGGATGCGGACGAAGTGGCGGTCGACCCGGTCACCCGGTTCAAGGACGCGAGGCGGATGGACGACCGCTCCGTGACCGCGCTGCGCGAGGTCGTCGCCTGGAGGGATCGGATCGCGCGGGCCAGGGACCGCGCGCCGTTCAGGGTGGTTTCGGATCAGGCGCTCGCGGAGGTCGTGGCCTCGCGCCCGGCCTCGGTTGCGGGGCTGGCCGGCGTAAAGGGCTTCCCCGCCCGGCTGGCTCACACCAGGGGCCTGTCGCTGCTGAATACCCTGGAGCGCGTCGACCGGCTGCCAGCCGCCACACTGGTGCCCTACCCACGGCCGCGGCGGCGAGGCAGCCGCTGGACCCCCGAGGACGACGCGACCCTGGATCGCCTGAAGGCAGCCAGGAACGAGGCGGCGGTCCGTCTGGGCCTGGAGCGGGGCCGCGTGATGTCGAATCACGTGCTGCGCAGCGTCGTGGTCGCGAAGACGCGAAGCCGCGCGGAACTGGCGACGATCAACGATGTCCGCCAATGGCAGATCGAGATCCTCGGCAAAGATCTCCTGCACGCCCTGAAGCCTCCGCGCCGGTAGCCGCCGAACCGAAAGTCCCGCTCGTGGCGCTCACCGCGGCATCGGCAACCCGTGGCAGGAGTCCCACGAGCCCCCGCAGGAGGTCACTCTCCCCGGGCTTCCAGTTCCAGCTTGTACTCGATGCAGTACCGCGCGTGCGGCAACGCGTCGAGGCGCTCGAATCCGATCGGCTTCCCGGTTCCGTGGCACCGCCCGAAGTTGTCCGGGTCGCGGTACAGCCGGCGCAGCGCTTCCTCGAGGCGGTAGAGGTAGCGGCCCTCCTTGGTGGCGAAGACCGCGGCCTTTTCGCGCTCCATCGCCTCGGTTCCCTGGTCGGCCATGTGGTCGGTATAGCTGGACAGATCGGAGTCCGTGGCGGAACGATTCGCCTTGGACAACTCGTTGAAGAGCCCCAGTCCGCGAAGCGCCTTGGCCCGCTCCTGGAGAAGTCTGTTCTCAAGGTGGGTAAGCTGCTCCTTGTTGAGCAGAGATCCGTCTCCGTTGCTCACATTGTCCGCCTTGGGCATCTGCGATGACGACATGGCTTACTCCTTCCAGCTCCCGATGGGAAAAGGTAACCTATAAGCGACACTTGCGCTCCGGCCACGAGAGAGACTTGGAAACCATCACCTGTCGACGCCATCCCGAGACCCCGGGTCCTGCCATCGCACGTCCGCCCTTCCGCTCGGAACTGGGCGACCGCATTCAGCAGGAGGTCTGCGCGAAATGCTGGCGCGACTGGCTGCAACACCAGACGCTGCTGATCAATCACTTCGGCCTGGACCCCCGCAAGTCCGAGTCGCGGGAGTTTCTGTACGGACAGGTGCGTGCCGTTCTATTCGGCGAGGGCGAGGTCGCCGACATCGATACCTCGAAGCAGGGTACGATCGGTCCGGGGGGGGCTAGCGGCTGAGGCCGCTAGAGGGCGATCACCTCAATACGGCGGCGATCTCCACCAGCGCATCCTGGAGCACGTCCCGGCCTACCGTGAGGGGCGGCGCGAACCGCACCACCTGCTGATGCGTCTCCTTGGCGAGGATTCCACGCTGCTCGAGGGCCTCGCAGAACGGCCGCGCGGTCCCCGAGGAATCCTTGATCACCACGCCGATCATCAGCCCCCTGCCCCGCACCTCCTCCACGTGCGGCGACCGGATCGCGCGCAACTCCTCCATGAACCAGCTCCCCAGCTCGTCGGAGCGGCGTGAGAGGTCTTCGTCCAGGATCACGCGCAGCGACGCACTGCCCACGGCCGCGGCCAGCGGGTTGCCGCCGAAGGTCGACCCGTGGTCGCCGGGCCGGAACACGTCCATGAACTCGTTGTCGGCGATGGCGGCCGAGACCGGGTAGACACCGCCCCCGAGCGCCTTGCCCACGATGAGGATGTCCGGGCGCACCCCTTCCCAGTCGCAGCAGAAGAAGCGGCCCGTGCGCCCGAGTCCGGTCTGGATCTCGTCGGCGACGAGCGCCACCCCGCTCGCGCGGCAGATTTCCGCCGCGCCCTGCATGTAGCCGTCCGGCGGCACGATCACCCCCGCCTCGCCCTGGATCGGCTCGACGAGGAAGCCGGCCGTATTGGGCCCGATCGCGGCCCGCAGCGCGTCCAGATCCCCGTACGGGATCAGCTTGAAGCCGGGCGTGAAGGGTCCGAACCCCTCGCGGTACTGGTCTTCCGACGAGAAGCCGACGATCGTGGTCGTGCGCCCGTGGAAGTTGTCCTCGCAGACGATGATCTCGGCCTGGTCCTCGGGGATGCCGCGCACCTGGTAGCCCCACTTCCGCACCATCTTGATCGCGGTCTCGACCGCCTCGGCGCCGGTGTTCATCGGCAGCGCCGCGTCGAAGCCGGAAGCCTCGCACAGTTCGCGCAGGAAGGGTCCCATCCGGTCGTTGTGGAATGCGCGCGAAGTGAGCGTCAGCCGGTCCAGCTGCTCCTTTGCCGCCGCCACGATCTCCGGGTGCCGGTGCCCCTGATTCACCGCCGAGTACGAGCTCAGCATGTCCAGATAGCGCTTTCCCTCCACGTCCCAGACCCAGACGCCCTCGCCGCGGTCGAGCACGACGGGAAGCGGGTGGTAGTTGTCGGCCGAGTAGCGTTCGGCTTCTTCGAGGTAGCGGCTCGTCAGCGAGGCTGCGGGTGCGGACATCGTCGTCATGGTTTATCCCTCTTTTTGTTGGGAAAAGATTCAGATTTAATGAATAAAAATACCAAAGGCCCGGAATCGCAACCTCCCGGTCGCTCCGGGCCCCACGGAAAACCCGACGAGGGAATGTAGTGAATCCGGTCCCTGCGGAGCTACGGGCGCCTGGTGTCGCGTCCCGGCAGTTCGCGAACTCGAAGAGCCGGGAGATTGCCGGGGCATGACCTGGCTATCTGCTCACCGCGTCCATCGCGGCGTCGTTGACGCGCAGCTGAAAGACATCGGGCCGGGCGTAGTGCCCCACCACGTCGAAGTCGAACTTGCCGCGCGCGACATCGCCCGGATCGAGATCGGCGTACAGAATGCCGGCCTCGCCGAGGAGCGGTCCGGCCAGCACGTCCCCCATCGGCCCGTAGATCGAGCTGCCGCCGCGGCTGAGGACCTCGGGCCAGCTCTCCAGCTCGTCCAGGATCTCGATGTCGGGCGGGTAGTGGTCGCGGGTGACGAACTGGTTGCAGCCGATCACGAAGCAGCGCCCCTCGAGGGCGATGTGACGCAGCGTCGCCTGCCACCGGTCGCGGGAGTCGGCCGTGGGCGCGAGGTAGATGTCGACGCCCTTGCCGTACATGGCCATGCGGGCGAGCGGCATGTAGTTCTCCCAGCAGATCAGACCGCCGACCGTACCGAACGGCGTATCCACCACCGGCATGGTGCTCCCGTCGCCCTCGCCCCAGATGAGCCGTTCGGCGGCGGTGGGCTTCAGCTTGCGGTGGATTCCGGCCACGCTCCCGTCGGGCGCAAAGTACACCAGGGTGCAGAAGAGCGTGCCGGGCGACCGCGCGGCCCCCTTCTCGATCACGCCGACGGCGAGGAAGACGCCGGCTTCGGCGGCCGCTCGGCCCATGCGCTCCGTTTCGGGCCCCGGGACGGTGATCGCGGCGTCGTAGTAGCGCCCGAAGGTGCGCCGTCCCGGCGGCTTGCGGCCCCCGACCGCGGTGCCGAAGGCCAGTCCCCATGGGTAGCCGCCGACGAAGGCTTCGGGGAAGACGATCAGCTCGGCTCCCTCGGCCGCCGCCTCGGCCGTCATCTCGCAGAGGCGGTCCACGGCTGCGCCCGAATCGAAGGGGAAGCCGCGGGGCTGGGCGGCGGCGACGCGGACGTGTTGCTTGGCTGGCATTCCATTCTCGCGGTTGCGGTGGGGTTGACCGGCGCACCAATCTGTCCAGACTCGTTCCTTCGCACCACCCGAAGATTTCAGCCGCTCTACACGGAGACGATAACGATGACAACCCGTGCCTCACGCACCCTCTTCCTCCTCCCGGCCCTGCTGATCGCGGGTCCGGCGGCAGCCCAGTCCGGCCACGACGCGGTGGCGGCTCACGTGGAGGCCCATGCGGCGGGCTACGGCACCGTCGCACAGCAGATCTGGGACCTGGCCGAGGTCGGCTACCAGGAGACCGAGAGTTCGGGACTGCTGCAGTCGCAACTGGCGTCGGCCGGCTTCGAGGTGGACGCCGAAGTCGCCGGGATGCCCACCGCTTTCGTCGCGAGTTGGGGCACGGGGTCGCCGGTGATCGGGATTCTGGCCGAATACGACGCGCTGCCGGGGATCACCCAGGGGCGGAGCCCGGAGCGCATGCCGCGTCCGGAGGTGGGCGCCGGACACGCCTGCGGGCACCATCTTTTCGGCACCGGCTCGGTTGCAGCGGCGCTGGCGGTGAAGGAGTGGCTGGCCTCGTCGGGGACGTCCGGCACGATCCGCGTCTTCGGCACCCCCGCCGAGGAGGGCGGCGCCGGCAAGGTGTACATGGTGAGGGGCGGACTCTTCAGCGATGTCGACGCGGTGCTGCACTGGCATCCCAGCAGCGGGAACAGCGCGAGTCCGTCGTCCTCGCTCGCCAACAAATCGGCCAAGTTCCGCTTCCGGGGAGTTTCCGCACACGCGGCCGGCGCCCCGGACCAGGGACGGTCGGCGCTGGACGGCGTGGAAGCCATGAACCACATGGTCAACATGCTGCGCGAGCACGTCCCCCAGGAAACCCGGATCCACTACGTGATCACCTCCGGGGGATCGGCCCCCAACGTCGTGCCCGACTTCGCCGAGGTCTACTACTACGTGCGCAATCCCGATTCGGAGAACGTGAGGGCGATCTTCGACCGGGTGGTCCTCGCGGCCGAAGGAGCCGCCACCGGCACCGGTACCGAGATGGATTACGAAGTCATCCACGGCATCTACGCCATGCTCCCCAACGACGCCCTGCAGCGAAACGCCCACGAGAACCTGACGAGGGTCGGCGGCGTGACGTACGACGACGCCGAGCGCGCGTTCGCGTCGACGATCCAGAAGACGCTGGCCAGCCCCCGTCCACTGGAGAGCGCGGCCAGCGTGGAACCTTACGCTCCCCGCATCGGCGGCGGCTCCACCGATGTCGCCGACGTGAGCTGGGTCGTGCCAACGGTGGGAATCGGCACGGCGACCTGGGTGCCGGGGACTCCGGCCCACTCCTGGCAGGCCATCGCCGCCGGCGGCACTTCGATCGGCGAGAAGGGGATGGTGGTCGCGGCCAAGACGCTGGCCATGATGGCCGTCGATCTCTTCACCGACCCGGAGTTGCTGGCCGCCGCCAAGGCCGAGTTTGCGGAGCGGGTGGGGCCGGACTTCGAGTACGTGTCGCTAGTGGGCGACCGGCTCCCGCCGCTGGACTACCGGAAGCCGGCTACGGCGGGACGGTGACGGCAGAAGCGCCGGTCGGCCAGCTGGCTGACTGGGCCGGTGGTAAGCGGTCAATCTCTAAGGGTCATATTGGTAGGCTTCGAGTTCATATCTTCGGCAAATAACTAACCAGCAACATTTTACGGATCATGTGATCATCGGTCATAACTGTTTCGCACGATTCATAAGTTCGCTCCAAGCTTGGCGGCGGGGCGGTAGTGGGCCCCTCGGCGGGTCCCCTCCATCTTCAGCAGGCCGAAGATCTCCACTAGCTGACGGAGTTCCTTGGCGGCGGTTCGCCGGTCAACGCCGAAGACATCGCGGTAGTCGGCGTTCTTTAGCCAAGGCTTCTTCTGGAAATGCGCCCTGAGCTTCAGTATCCGGTCGTTCAGAAAAAGGCGGATCTCCTCATGGTCCGGCACCATAGCGAATGTCGGCGGGGAGCCCTCCTCGGGGGACAAGGCAACCACGAGACCTCTTGTGACCAGAGTCGCGATCCGCAAGGCCGCTTCCTCGGGCGCCATCGTGTTCAGGCGCTCATAGTCACCTTGGGTGAAACCGTGGGGTCGCAGCAGCAGCATCCTCTTCTGATCATCCGAAACGCGCAGCCAGTCTACAAAATGCCGCCAACCGGGACCGTGTATGAGCCAGTCTGGCTCGTTGAACAGCGTGATCGTGAACTGTCCGGAGTCAGAAGTCATCTTCGGTTCACGAAGGAAGCTTTCGGCCATTTCACGAAATACCCGGACGATCCCTTCGCCTTCATCTCGCATGATCTCAGCATCGGCGAGAACACGAACCAGCATCGGATTACGGGTGACGTGCGCCCGGCGGCCCTCCCGCAGCGAGTCAACCGTGACGGGTGGGACGAGTTCTCCAGGGCTGGATACCTCCATGCGATCCTCGAAGAACCAGATCTCGGTCTCCCGGCCGTGCACCTCGTAATCTCGGTGAGCCACAGCGTTGACCAGTGATTCCTGCCATGCGAAATCGGGGTACTCGGAAGTGTTCTCGAAGTGGAGGCCGGCAAGTTTCTCCGATCTTCGGACCTGGTGGCGCGCCAATTCTCTAATTTCGTACATGGCCGATGCCAGCGGGGGATCTGCCCGCCCGATCTGCGTTACGTTCCGGCGACGTGCGTACTCAATTTCCGTCCCCGCCACCCGGAACACCCGAAGCCCAGCCCGAGGATGCCATCGTAGCGCTGGGCGCTTGGCAAACAGCAGGAGAGCCGCGTTGGTCACTCTCCAGTCGCGGGCGTCCCTCTCGATCAGGCCGTAGTACTCCAAAGCGTCAAGGACGGGCCTATCCCCAACCGGCGTCTCTTTCAGGAAGGACTCGGCCAGGGGCAAATCCAGATCGTCCAAGGTCGCTTCCGGCCGGAACCGCCGTTCGTATCCGACTCGGCGGTAGGCCTGCTTCCGCTGGTTGATGACCTCTTGTGGCTCACGGATGACTCGTGCACCGACCCGGTATGGGAATCCATTGCCGCCAACCATGACGGCCTCGGGGGCGATTGGAACCTGAAACGCGAGGATCTCATGACAGCCGAGAGTGAGGCGTTCGGTGCGGCAGCCAACGGGTGGATTCAGCCTGCGTTGGGGCACCGCGAAGAATTCCTCTACATGCTCGTTCGAGTATCCGTGGCCGGTGGCCGTGCCGTCGTCGTCCACCCCGACGAGGAGCAGGCCCCCGTCCGCGTTCGCGAAGGCGGCAACGACGTCTGCAATCTTGTCCCGCACTGCTCGTCTCCGGAGGCGCTTGGCCGTACCGGTTCCGTAATCCCATGCTGACTTGTACTCCACGAATTGGCCTTCCCCCCGGGACAGAATCGTCTGTAGCTCGGGGGTGGACAGTAGGGAGGTCATGGCGTCGCTCCGGGTCTGTGTGCCGATCTCGTTCCTTCGGCCTCCTCGGCCAACCAACTCGCCAAGTAGGTCTTGGGAGGCTCACCGAGTTCATTAGCAAGGTCTCGCGCCCGCTCTGCATGAAGCTTTCCGCCATCATCGACGAGCAAAGCACGGAAGAGAAGATCCGTTGCTGTCCCGACCCTTGCGTCAGCGGGTCCGGCATCGGCCCAGATCGCGTTGATGACCTCTGCTACCGAGGTGACAAGCGAGCGGTGTTCCGCGTTGGCTGCGCCAACATACGCGCAAAGCGCCTCTAGCTTCACCAGTTCCGCGCTCGTATCACGCTCGAAGACTGACAGAAGCACTTGAGCGCCCATGAACACATGGCCATGGCGATGGGCGGCCAACTGTACAAGGGCCTCGCAGTAGTCCCCCCAATCGATGGTCTCGGCCTGTAGCGCGCTCAGTAGCACGGGTTGCAGCCAAACACTCTGGGTCCCGAATGCTCGACCGGCCAATTGGACTCGACCGTGCACGCTTCCTCAATGGCCGCCAGTCGAGACCGAATCACCCTGAGTCGGTTAGGCGACGCCGGTCTAGGCACCGACAACACGATATGTCAATTGCACACGTCATTATGTAATGCCTACTTGACAGGCGCCCCCTATCCGCACTCCGAGAACCCGCACACGTAGCACTTCTTGCACCCCTCTTCGAAGGCGAGGTGGCTGGCGCCGCAGGACGGACAGGCTCCCAGCGCTGCGGCGCTCTCGTCCACGTACTGGCCCCGGGACGCCATCGCGGCGGTCGCCTCGGCGCGGGCCGGGGCCGTCGCGTCGATCGGCAGCTCCACCTGCACCCCCTCCTTCTCGGCGATGTAGTGGTCGAACGCCTGCGCGATCGCATCGGGAGCGGACAGCACCTTGTTCGGCCCGATCCCGACCGCGCGGTCGCAGGAGATGCCCCGCAGCTGGTCCCGCACGGCGGTGATCGGAATCCCCGACCGCAGGGACAGTGACACCAGGCGCCCGATCGCCTCGGAGTCGGCCATCGCGGCTCCGCCGGCCTTGCCCAGGGTGCAGAAGACCTCGAAGGGGTTGCCGTCGTCGTCCTCGTTGACGGTCACGTACAGGTCGCCCAAGGGGCAGTCCATCTTGATGGTGCGGCCCTTCAGCATCGACGGGCGCTGGCGCTTGTGGCGCAGGGCCGAGACCTCGCGGTCGTGCTCGCCGAGCGTCTTCTTGATCGCTTCCAGCTCGCCCTCGAGGCGGTGGGACTTCTCGCGCGCGTCCGCCAGCTCGCCGGTGAGCGCCTCGATCTCGACCGCGCCCGCCCCCTCCTCCTGGCCGGTCTTGCCGGTGGAGAGCACCTGCATGGGCCGTGAGCCGTCGCGATAGACGGTGACGCCCTTGCAGCCGAGCTTGAAGGCCATCTCGTAGATCTCGCGCACGTCCTCGCGGGAGGCCTCGTGCGGGAAGTTGGTCGTCTTCGAGATGGCCGAGTCCACGTGCGCCTGGAAGGCTCCCTGCATGCGCACGTGCCACTCGGGCGTGATGTCGTGCGCCGTGCGGAAGGTGTCCTGGACCTCGCGCGGCACCTCGTCGAAGTGGATGTGTCCCTCTTCGGCGATGCGCTCCATGAGCTCCGCGCTGTACCACCCCTCGTCCTTCGCGCGCGCAACGAAGTCCTCGTTGACGTCGGGCATCATCACGCCGGCCTGATTGCGCATGAACGCCACCGCGAAGAGCGGCTCGATCCCCCCGCTGCACCCCGCAATGATGGAGATCGTTCCCGTGGGGGCCACGGTCGTCAGGTTGCAGTTGCGCAGCCGCCGCTCGGGCCGGACCCGCTCGCCGGCCATGTTGCGGGCACAGCTTTCGTCGGGGCCCCAGATCGATTCCCTCCACGCCGGGAAGATGCCCCTGCTCTCGGCCAGCTTCTCCGATGCGACGCGCGTCTCCTCCTCTATGAACCCCATTACAACGCGGGCCAGCGCCACGCCCTCGTCCGAGTCGTATTGCACGCCGAGCCGCACCAGCAGGTCGGCCCACCCCATCAGCCCCAGGCCGACGCGGCGGATGTCCTGCGCCAGCTCCGAGATTTCGGTCAGCGGATAGCGGTTGGCGTCGATGACGTTGTCGAGGAAGTGGGTGGAGAGGTGCACGACGCGGCGCATCTCGTCCCAGTCGATCCCCTCTTCGGGGGTGGCGAAACTGCCCTTCTTCGCAAACGCGCCCACGTTGATGCTGCCCAGATTGCAGACGTCGTACGCCAGGAGCGGCTGCTCGCCGCAGGGGTTGGTGGCCTCGTAGCCGCCCAGCGCAGGGACGGGGTTGTACTCGTTGGCACGGTCGATGAAGAAGACGCCGGGCTCGCCGGTCTTCCAGGCCCCCTCGACGATCATGTCGAAGATCTCGCGGGCGTTCTCCCGGCCGGCCACCTCGCCGTCCCTGGGGCTGATCAGGTCGTAGTCCTCACCCGTCTCGACCGCGGCCATGAAGGCGTCGGTGATGGCGACCGAGATGTTGAAGTTGGTGACCTCCGAGGTGTCGTTCTTGCAGCGGATGAAATGGCGGATGTCGGGATGGTCGACGCGCAGGATGCCCATGTTGGCCCCGCGGCGCGTGCCGCCCTGCTTCACCACCTCGGTGGACGAGTCGTAGAGGCGCATGAACGAAACCGGCCCCGATGCCACCCCCATCGTCGAGCGCACCGGGTCGCCCTCGGGACGCAGCCGCGAGAACGAGAACCCCGTGCCGCCTCCGGACTGGTGCACCAGCGCCATCGCGCGCAGGGTGTCGTAGATGCCGCTGCTGCCGTTCGACAGCGCGTCCTCGACGGGCAGCACGAAGCACGCCGAGAGCTGGCCGAGCGGGCGGCCGGCGTTCATGAGCGTGGGCGAGTTGGGCTCGAATCCGCCCGTGGTCATAAGGTCATAAAAGCTGCGCGCCACCTCTTCGATGGCGCCATCGGACGCTCCGTAGTTTCTGTCCTCCTCGGCAATCACTCTGGCGACCCGCCAGAACATCGTTTCGGGGTCTTCAATCGGTTCGCCCGACTCGTCCTTTTTCAGGTACCGCTTGGCAAGGACGATGCGGGCGTTCTCCGACAGTTGGGCGGGCGGCAGATCGGCCGGGGGCCGATCTTCGAACTCACGGGCGGGCTCGGAGCGTACGGTCATGGCGCGACAATCCTGTGGGTTGGTGGGGAAATTGTGGAAAACAATGCCTCAGGCAGGTCCTGTCGTGTGGAAAGCCCTCGAAAGATCAATTCTTTCAAGGGCTTGCGATTGTGGAAATCGGTTCCGTACCCCCAAGATATAGTGGGGTATATAACTTAAGGACCCAAGCGCTTGTGGTCAAGGCGAAGGCCGGGTTGCAGGCGCCCGTCGAGCGGCAGGGGGGGGCACTTCCGCGGTGCGGCCGCCCTAGAAGGCGTTTCCGACCCGGATGTAGTAGACGGCGCCGTCCCCCGCGTTCAGCGGGACCCCCGCGCCGAAGCGGAAGTTGATCCCGCGCAGGTAGATCGGCGCGACGATCATGGACAGCTCCGCGCCGACGCTCGCGAGGGCCTGCTGGCGCGGATTGTCGTAGCGCCGCTGGCCCAGGACGGGGCCCCAGGCGTTGCCCGCATCGAAGAACAGGGAGCCATGGATGCGGTCGAAGAAGAGGGGGGCGAAGGCCAGCCCGTGGTCGATCAGCGCGAGGGGAAAGCGGTACTCCACGCTGGAGCTCCAGGCGATCCGCCCCGAACGGTAGTTGTCGCGGTAGCCGCGGACCGGAAAGAGGCGCGACGACCCCCCGAAGAGCCCCAGGCCCGTGACCGGCTCGGGAGATCCCTCCGCGTCGCCGACGTCGAAGTGAAACTGGTCGGCTCCCGGACCGCTCGCGGCGCCGGCCGAAACGCGTAGAGCGAGCACGTGGTTTGCGAATCCGAGCCGGCCGAGCGATTTGAAGGCCGACACCTCCCCCGTGAGTTCCCCGTAGCTGCGATCGGTGCCCGCCACGCCGCGCGAATCCGCAGCGACGCCGTTTTCTCGCCGCATTCGGGCGCTCAGCCATGCGCGCACGCCGTCCTCCCGCGAGAACGACAGCGCCCGCCGCTGGGTGTTGGCGGTGGACAGGGTGGCGCGCAGCTGGGTGTAGGAGGTGTTGGGCGGAGGCCTGGAGAGCTCCGGGCCCTGGTCGCCGTTGACGTCCTGCAGGGTGAGGTGTTCCTGCACGAAGCCGCCGCTCAGGCTCAGCGCCGTCGATGAACGGTAGCGCTGCCGCAGGAACGAGGTCGAGAGCGTCGCCGAGCGCTCCCGCTCCACGAGGAAGAACTCCCGTGTGCTGCCGTCGCTGAACTCGACCGGGAGCGTGCGCGACGAGGCGTCGTAGCTTTGCCGCAGGGAAAGTCCCAGCACCGGGTTTCCGAGACCCCGGTAGCTGTACCCGAAGCTGCCCGCGAACCGCTGGGCGTCGAGGGCGATCCGTCCCGCGAGCGAATACGAGTGCCGGCCGACGAGGTCGGAGCCGCCGGTCGAGAGGCCGACCAGGGGCTTGAACACGTCGTGCACCGTCCCCGACTCGTCGGTCCCGGTCTCCGCCGAGGTGTAGAGAGGGGTCCAGTAGTAGGGGCGAAGCGTGCCGCCGGGCCTGTACCCCCCTGATGGGGTCCACTCCTGATCCGCCTCCGCCAGATCGGTCGTGTCCGCAGCTTCGGTCTCCGCAGCAGGCGCAACGGCGGCCACCCCCGCGTCGGCGCCTCCCTCCGCCACTTCGAACCGCGCGCTGGTCGGCTGCGGCTCGAACCACTCGCCGGGCGCGAAGGGGATGCGCTCGATGTGCCATCCATCGGCGTGGTAGGACGAGAAATAGATCCACTCGCCCGCTGGATCGACCGACGGGTGAGCCGCGCCGCCGAGCATATTCGTCACTTGGCGGACTTCCGGCGCCGCTCCGTCTTCGAGGTTGGAGGCGAAGAGGTTGGGGATCCCCGTCCGGTCGGACGACCACACCACCGTCGACCCGTCGGGCGACCAGAAGGGAGTATTGTCCACCGCGCGGTCGCGGGTCACTTCGCTGACCACATCTCCCGCCTCGTCCAGCACGACGATGTCCATCATCGCGGGAGCGTCCCAGCGCACGGCCGCGATCCGCCTCCCGTCGGGCGACCAGCGCGGATAGGCCCAGTGCCGGTCGGGGCGCGGCTCGACCAGCGGCGTCACCTCGCCCGTTGCCAGCTCCACCATCACGAGCGCATTGGTGCCGCCGCCCTCCTGCACGGCCACCGCGCGCCGCCCATCCGGCGATGCGTCGGCATAGGTGAGCCGTTCGCCCCGCGTGAGCCGTTCCACCGCGCCGTCGCGCCCGGCCCGATAGAGGTCGCTCGTCAGCCGATACCGGTCGGTGTAGTCGAGCTGGGTGAACACGAGGTCCCCGTCCGGCGCCCACGAAAGCGTCCCCCCGACCCCGTTCACGCGGGTTAGCCGGCGCGCGCCGCTCCCGGCCGGATCGGCCAAGCGGATCTGCGTGGCGTCCACCCCGTCCGAGCGCACCCATGCGACCATGCTCCCATCGGGGGACACCACCGCCTGCTCGGCCCGCCGCCCCGCCGTCTCCACCTCCTGCCCCGCCGTGATCGGCGCCGCCCGGGCCAGATCCTCGGCCAGCGCGCGGTAGGCGACGGTCATGTCCTCGCCCCAGGCGCCCCAGCTCTCCCGCACGCTGACCCCGAAGGCGTCGCGCGCGGCGGCGTTGATCCGGTACGGGACCCAGAGCCCCGCCACCGAACGCGCGAACCCGCCGAGCGACTCTTCGCCGTGCACGCCGGCCATATGTTCCAGGTAGCGGGCACCGTACACGTACGCCCGGTTTCCCGCAGGCCAGACGGGTGAATGCCCCGACACCTGGGCGACATCGCCGAACTCGCCTGCCAGGGCCGAAGCTCTCATCACCATCTCCTGCCAGGTCCCCTTGACCCGGCCAGCGCCGGTCAGCTCCGACTCGTAGTAGGTGGCCAGCCCCTCGAGGAGCCAGGTGGGAGCGGCCCCGGACGGAAAGACCGGCCACGCCGTGGGGAGCCTGCCCAGGACAGTGCGGACCACCTTGCCGAGCGTGCCCGTCATGTCGAGTTGGAAGGTGTGGACCAGCTCGTGGGTGATGACCATCTCGAGCCAGTCGTCGAAGTAGGAAATGCTGCCGCCGTCGACGGGGGGGCGCGTGAAGATGGTGACCTGGTTGTAGGGGATCGGGGTGGCGAAGCCGTTGGCGATGTCGGCGTGGTCGGTCAGGAGGAGCTGAATGGGAGTGCCCGGAGTGTCGACGAAGCGGTCGGCGAGTTGACCGTAGGCCCGTTCGGCCATCGCGGCGGCGCGTTGTGCAACGTCGTCGAGCGGCGCGGGGTAGGTGACGACGAAGTGCTGCGTGCTGAACTGGCGCCAGTCCTCGTCGGGGGGGACGCGCTGGGCGGACGTGGGGAGGGCGAGGGAGGCGAGGGCGAGGGCGAGGAGGGCCGGGGCGAGAAGGGGACGGGGGGATTGGATCGGTCTATTCCGGTTCATATTCGTCTGGACGATCGTTACCGCCGCTCCAGAATGGGTATCGTCATTGAAGCCAGGGCGGCGGCCGAAGGGGGCGTGCCCCAGTCGTCGGCCAGGCATGTCGCCAGCTGCACTTCCGTCGGGGAGGGTTCGCCGCCTGCTTCCCCTCCCCGGTCATCATCGGTTGTCGGGGCGGTTATCGCCAGCAACGAGATCGGGGACCCGGCCTCGCTGGTCAACTGTGCGACCAGACAGAAGCGTTCGGGGTTGGCCTGGATGACGGGATTGACGTAGGCCGGTCCCGAGAAGTCCCAGTTGCCTGCGACTACATAGCCGACGCCGAGAGAGTCGGCCTGCGTCAGCAGGGTCTGGCCATCGTCGGTGAAGGGATACGTCACCGATGCGTGCCCACTGAACGCGTAGAAGAGACGGGGCTTGCGGGTAAAGACTGTTGAGCCCTCCGGCAGTCCGGTCCGTGCCCACAAGGCCATGGCCTGAAACTCGCTGATGTGGCTCGCGTAACAGCCCATGGGTCCCAGCGTGGCCACCCGAACCCGGCACTGATTCGCTTGATCGGCCCGCTCTGTCCATGAATCCACCGCTGGCACCGCGACGAGGGCAGCGGCCACGGCCACGATCCAGGCGGGTCGGCGGAAGACTCGGCTCGCTCCCCAGGCGACCGTCTCACCAGCGTAAAGCAGGACCAGGGGCAACAGGGGCAACACGAAACGGTCCCCCGACCACTGGACCGGCCACACCAGGATGAGGCCCGTGTAGAGGGGAAAAAAGATCTCGGCCACACCGGGGCTGTGACGCGCTCTGCGAAACCATCCCACGACAACGCAAGCGGCAAGCACCACGCCGAATGCGGCTCCGAGAGTGCCGGTCATCCCGCTCAGGCCGGTGGGCACATGTTCGAGCGAGTACTCCCGCAGGTTCTGGCCCACCCGCTGGACAAGGTCTCCTGGTCCGGCCGTTCCCAGGTCGGGAGCGTGCGGGTTGAGCATCCAGAACGCGGAAGCGTATTCCCCCCCGGACCGGAGTTGCCAGGGAACAGCCAGCATCGCAAACACGACACCGAGCACCGCCAGGGTTGACCAGCGCCGCCCCAGCGCCAGCCAGATCGCCACCGCGGCGATCAACGGCAATCCTGCCGACCGGGTGAAGTAGGCCGCGACTGCCAAGCCCAGTCCCGCGGCCAGGCTTGCACGCGACACACCATCGGGACCGTTTGCAGGCAGCGGCCGTCTTCGGGCTTGCGGCGAGTCGGGGGTCAGGGCCCAAAGACATCCGAATGTCAACGCCAGAAACAGGGGTTCCGCGAGAATCCACTGCGTGTGAAAAAGAACGGCAGGCGATATCCCGAAGAGGAGTGCCGCAAGAGCAGCGACAGGGACACCGTGGACTCTTCGCACCCAGAGGAAACAAAAGGCCGTTGCGGCCGCAGTGAACAGTATCGACGACGCCTTGAGGATACCCCAGGTCTTGGCGCCCAACAGGATCAACAACGCCAGGAAGCCGGGATAGAGTGGCGGGTACCTGGTGTGAGGTGGGGCGCCTGGGTGCCACAGTTCCGAATAGGCACCATCTCGTGCCAACGACTGGGCCAACGAGACGTACGCGGCGTTGTCTCCTCCTGTGTGGACCGAAGGCCATGCGATGAAAATGGCAAGCAACACGTGGACCACTACGACCAAACCCAGGATGAAGACCGGGGACGTCCACTGAACCCTAGACACGCCCCGTCTCCCGCGGCTGCAATTCACTCATCGTGCCGTCGACCCGGTCGATAGCATCCCTAGCCTGGTCAGCCTCCAGGCCCATTCGCTGCATCACGATCGCGGTCTTGACGTTACCGCCGGCACGGTCGAGCAACGCGCGCGCTTCCTCCCTCGCCAGCGCCAGAGTCGACATCAGGATCCGTTCCCCTCGATCCTGCAGCTTCCGACATGTTACCTGCAGATCCACCATCAGATTCCCGTAGACCTTGCCACAGCGCACCATGGACGCCGTAGTGATCGTATTGAGCACCATCTTGGTCGCAGTGCCCGCCTTTAGTCGAGTGGATCCTGTAATGACCTCCGGTCCCGTGAGGAGTGCGACCACGACATCGTGTCGCTCTCGCAGCTTCCGGGGTGGTGGCGTGCACAGGATGAAGCCGGTGCGTGCTCCGAGCCCACGTGCACGCGCGAGGGCCCCATGGACGAAGGGCGTGGTTCCGGAGGTGGCGATCCCGATCACGAAGTCGTTCGGGGCAACCCCTCTTTCGTCCATGGCGAGCGCTCCGTGCTCGGGGTCGTCCTCTGCTCCTTCCTGCGAGCGCACCAGGGCTTGGTAGCCACCGGCAATGACGCCCTGAACCATCTCCGGGTCTGTGCCGAAGGTAGGCGGCATCTCTGCGGCATCCAGGACGCCAAGCCGCCCCGACGTGCCCGCCCCGACATAAATCAGTCGTCCGCCTCTCCGAAACGCGCTGACAGCGAGCTCCACGGCCTGGGCGATGGCCTCGCTCTCCCGGCCCACCGCCTCCGCCACGCCGGCGTCCTCATCGTTCATCAACCGGACGATCTCCAGGGTCGACAGGCGGTGGATAGTCCTGGACCTGGGATTCCGTTGCTCAGTCAGACGATCATCCAGCATCGGCTACGCCTTCGTTGGATTTCCCTTGGGACAGCGGCCAGATCAGGTTCTCCGTGCTATCGCGAGGAGGTTCTTTCCGATCGGCAACCGTAGTCGCCTGCCGATAAAGGTAGTCAGGGGCAGAACCACCCGGTCGTACACCAGGACATTCCCGGGCGTCAACCCAAGTCCCAGGACGCGGCAGCAGACAAACCAGGCTACCATCCCCACAAAGTCCTTGTATTCCAGTTGGACTATCTCGAATCCTGCGTTCCGGAGCTTCTTCGACAGTTCCGGCTTTCGGTATCTGCGATAGTGCCCCAGTGAGCGGTCATAGCTGCTGTATAGCGCGGGGACGGCGGGCACCCACAGACACAGGTGGCCCCCGGGACGAAGTGTTGAGTGCATCAAGGCCAACTCCGTCACATCATCCTCGACATGCTCGAGAACGTTGACGGACACAATGGAATCGGCCTTTTCGATTCCGGCGTCTGCAGTGACCGAAGCGAGGAAGCCGCGATGGACCGACGCCCTGTCGTGGCGTCTCAAGCGCTCGGCAACTCGGGCATACATGACGTCGTCGGGCTCGATGACATGCAGCCGCTCCAAATCCTGTTCCAGCAGGAGGACCGAGACGTTGCCGATCCCCGCGCCCACCTCCACGACATGCTCTCCGAGAAAGGGAGAGAACATGCGGACGATTTCCCCGTTGTACCGGTCGGCCACCAGCATCGCCTCCAGGTCGTGTCCCAGGTATCCATGACCATCGGGATTCGCCGGGTCATTCGCTTCCGGGGATTGAGCGACCGCTTTCGACGGGGCGGTGGCGGGACTGTTGGTCATCTCGAAGTATCGGTAGCCCGGTGAGTGTTGACTACCCCATCATGATTAGCTTCGTACCTGTCCTCGCCTGTCCCTCCGTCGACACACCCAGAGAGATGCACGCCACCCAACCCCACCGCCCCCCACGCGGCACGATCCCCGCCCTTCTCCTCCTCGCCCTGCTCGGCTGCCAGCCGCCCGCCCAGCCCGGCAGCGCCCCCAGCGCCTTCGTCGAAGCGGGCGGCGCCTTCCCGGCAACCTGGCACTTCGCGGCCGACGACCAGCCCGTCGCAGCCACCGAAGGCATGGTGGCGACCACGGACGCCTACGCGTCGCAGGTCGGCGTGGACATCCTCGCGGCCGGCGGCAACGCGGTCGACGCGGCCGTCGCCACCGGTCTTGCCCTCGCCGTCGTGAACCCGGAGGCCGGCAACCTCGGCGGCGGCGGCTTCATGATGGTCCGCCTCGCCGACGGCACGGTCTACGCCCAGGACCACCGCGAGAAGGCCCCGATCGCCGCCACCGCCGACATGTACCTGGACGAGGACGGCAACGTCACCGACCGCTCCATAGTGGGCCATCTGGCGGCAGGGGTCCCGGGCTCCGTGGCGGGCATGTGGGACGCGCACGCGAACTTCGGCGTGCTCCCTTGGGCCGACGTCGTCCAGCCGGCCATCGATCTCGCCAGCGGATTCGAGGTCACCGTACGGCTCGTCTCCACACTGGAAGCCGCCCAGAACGGCATCCGCGCCTTCCCGGCCAGCGCGAGCGTCTTCCTTCCCGGCGACGCCGTCCCCGCCATCGGCGACACCTTCTCCCAGCCCCACCTCGCCGCCGTCCTCACCCGGCTGCGCGACCAGGGCCCCGACGACTTCTACCGCGGCGAGACGGCCGCCCTCATCGCGGCGGAGATGGAGCGCGGCGGCGGCATCATGACCCTGGAGGATCTCGACCGCTACGCCACCGTCTGGCGCGATCCCGTCACCTTCGACTACCGCGGCTACACGGTGCACTCGATGCCGCCCCCGTCGTCGGGCGGGCTCACCATGGCGGCCATCGCCAACCTCGTCGAGCGCTGGGACCTCGGCGAGATGGGATGGAACACCCCCGAGACCATCCACGTCATGGCCGAGTCCTTTCGCCGCGCTTACGCCGACCGCAACGAGTACCTCGCCGACCCCGACTTCGTGGAGCTCCCCACGGACGAATTCCTCTCCGAGACCTACGCGGACAGCCGCGCCGCCACGATCTCGCTCGACAGCGCCACCCCCTCCGCCGAAGTGAACCCCGGCATCGAGGCCTTCCTGGACGAGAGCCACACCACCCATTACTCGGTCGTCGACGGCGCGGGCAACGCGGTCGCGGTCACGACCAGCGTCAATTCGTGGTACGGCGGCAAGGTCGTCGTCGACGGCGCAGGATTCTTCCTGAACAACACGATGGACGACTTCACCGCCAAGCCCGGCACTCCGAACCAGTTCGGCCTCGTCCAGGGCGCGCGCAACGCGGTCGGCCCCGAGAAGCGCATGCTGTCGGCGATGAGCCCCACGATCGTGGAGGACCCCGACGGCAACCTCTTCCTCCTGACCGGCACTCCCGGCGGCTCCACGATCATCACCACGGTCCTGCAGTCGATCTTCAACGTCGTCGACCACGGCATGAACGTCGTGCAGGCGGTCCACGCGCCGCGGGTTCACCACCAGCACCTCCCCGACCTCGTCTTCTTCGAGAACCGGGGCCTGCCGGACGCCACGGTCGGCGTCCTCGAATCCCTCGGCCACACGGTTCTGGAGCGCGATCCGGGACCGCCCGACGCCTACTTCACCGGCGGCATGTCCGGCGATGTGCAGATGATCATGGTGATGCCCGACGGCTCCTTCACCGGATGGTCCGATCCGCGCAGGGGTGGCAGGACCGCAGGGCGGTAGGGTGGAGGAGGGTCGGCCGAACGGACGCGGGCCGGTGGCGGTCCGTATGCGCCGCCTTCGCAGCGGCCTGGAGGGGAGCTTCGGCCATGCCCGAACGTCAGCGTTCTTCGTGGCCCTGGCAGCCGCATTGATCGCGGCGGGAGGCACGGCGACCGACATCCCCCAGGACCAGGTCCTGATGCTCTGGGGCGGCATCAGCCCGGATGGCCGCCTGCGCCTCGACCCCGCCTTCGTGATGGATGCGCCCGAGAAGATGCCATCGTCCCCGGGGCCCTACCGCATCGAGGTGACCGGCGAGGGCGCCTCCCCGCTGCTGTCGCTCGACTTCGACATGGACGAGATCTCCGACGGGAGCGGCGGCTTCCTCTTCATGGCGCCCTTCCGGGAGGAATGGCGGGGGGCGCTCGACCGGATCGTCCTGCGAGGGCCCGAGGGCACGGTCACCCTGGACCGCTATACGCACCGTCCGATGGCGATCGTGATCGACCGCGAGAGCGGCCAGATCCGTGCGATCCTGCGCGGCGCGGCCGCCGAGGCGCGGATCGAGGCAGCAGCAGAGGGAGCCGAGGCGGGAAGTACGGCCAGCGATACCCGCGTGCTGGTCAGCTACGGGCTGCCCTCCAGCTCCGGACCACCGGCCCCTGGACCGCCCCGCTCCGGACCCTGCTGAAGCACAGCCGCGCCGCCTGAAACACTAAACAATATTGTTTAGTATCACTCCTGTGGCACTGTCTGGGGCTCCAAGCCGGTCCGGGGCACCGTATCCACGCGCGGCACGGTGTCGGGACGCGGCACCGAGTCCATCATCCCTTCCGGTGCCAGCGAGTCCCCGGGCAGCCACATCGGCGCATCACTGGGCACAAACACCGCTTCCCGCAGCTCCACCATGATGATCGATCCGGCCGTGATCCTGCCGGGGAGGACCGTCATCGCGTCTCGGCCACCCGCCTGGCGGCGCGCGCGGTCGGCCTCCGGGTCGAGCGTCACCGGGGCGTGGGTTACCAGGGTCTCGACGGGGCGCTCGTAGCTCCACGCCGACAGCGTCTCGAACGAGACCTCCAGAATCGGGAGCTCGCCGGCGCCGCCCGAGCCCGCCGCGGCATCGACCCGGCCGAGGAACTTGACGCCCCGGGGGATCAGGATCGTCCCGTCCGCGCCCACGACGTCCTGGATGACGGTCGCGATCACCGGGTCGCCGGCGTCGTACACGTCCGTCGAGATGTCGTGGTCGGCGGTCAGGGTGACCTCGGTGCCGCCCGGGATCCTGAGCGGGGGGCTGAGGGGGGAGAGGGTGTCGCTTGCGGCGCTGTCACCCGCCGCCTCGACGGCGACGATGGCGGTTTCGGCCTGGGCGAGATCGGTCGCGCCGGGCGGCATATCGGGATCGTCGACATCCGCCGACGGGGGCGCCGCAACGGTGTCTCCGGGTTGCGTAGTGACCTCGCCTTCGGTCCCATCCCCGCCTTCGCCGCCCCCGTCGGCGCCCGGACCGCACGCTACGAGGACGGCGAGCGCCAGCAGCACCGCGTTGGGGGTCGGCGCGGCTATGGTTTGGCTGGTCGTCATCCTCACTCCGTGCGGCGGGGACCCGGAGGACCGGGCGTCGTTTGGGGCCCGCAGGGGCCGGGCGTCGTTAATATAGAAGCCCTGCGGCGAACGGGCCGTTGCACCGCGCCGCGGACCGCTCGCCCCCGCTCCACAACGCCTCCACGAACTCGATGCGCGAACTCAAGACCGTCCTCCCCTATTTCCGACCGTACCGGGTGGCGATGTTCTGGGGAATGGTCCTGGTGGTCCTCGCGAACGCGTTCACGCTCGTTCAACCCTACCTCCTCAAACTCCCGATCGACGCGCTGACCGCGCCCGATGCGGCCGACCCGGACGTAATTCGGCGCACGGTGATCACCTACGCGCTCCTGATCGTGGCGGCGGCGGCGCTGGGGGGCGCGACGCGATACGGCATGCGCGAGATCCTCAACGGGCTGAGCCGGCGGATCGAGGTGGATCTGCGGAATGACTTCGTGCGGCACCTGCTGCGGCTCGACGCCGGGTTCTACGGCGCCAACCGCACCGGAGACCTGATGAGCCTGGGCACCAACGACACGCTGGCGGTGCGGCAGGCGGTCGGGCCGGCGGTGATGTATACGGGGAACACGCTGGTCAACTTCGTGCTCGGGCTCGGCGTCATGATCTCCATCAGCCCGATGCTGACGCTCGTGGCGCTCGCGCCGCTCGTGATCCTGCCGCCGCTCGTGGCGTGGTTCGGCAAGACCATCCACACCCGTTTCGAGCGGATTCAGGAGCAGTTCGCCGCGCTGTCGACGATGGTTCAGGAGAACTTGACCGGCGTGCGGATCGTGCGGGCGTACGGGCAGGAGGACGCCCAGGCACGCGAGTTCGACGCGCTCAACCGCGACTACCTGAAGCGCAACATGCACCTTGCGTATGCGTCGGGCGCGTTCCACCCGATCATGGGGCTGCTGACGGGGGCGGGGATGGTCGTGGTGCTCTGGTACGGCGGCGGCCTGGTGATGGCGGGGGGGATCGGGGTGGGTGACTTCGTGGCGTTCTCGTTCTACCTGGCGCTCCTCGCGTGGCCGATGATCGCGCTCGGGTGGGTGGTGAACCTCTTCCAGCGCGGCGCGGCCTCGATGGGGCGCCTGAACCGGATCTTTGCGATCAGGCCAAGGGTCGCGGCTCCGGCGCGGCCCCATCCGGCTCCCTCCGGCACCCCGACGATCGAGTTCCGGGACGTCTCGTTCCGGTATCCGGACACGGAGCGGCTGGTGCTCGAGGACGTGTCGTTCACGGTCGAGCCAGGGCGCACCGTGGCCGTCGTCGGCCCGACGGCGTCCGGCAAGAGCACCCTGGTCTCGCTGCTCGGACGGATCTACGACCCCACCGGCGGGGATGTGCTCTTCGACGGCGTCCCGATTCCCGACTACGACCCGGCGGACGTGCGCGCCTGCATCGGTTTCGCGCCCCAGGACAGCTTCCTGTTCTCAGATCGGCTGGGCCGCAACATCGCGCTGGGGGTGCCGCCGTCGCTGGCGCTGGACGCCCGCATTCAGCGTGTCCGGGATGCGGCCGCTGCGGCCGACCTGCACGACACGGTGGTGGACTTCCCCGCCGGCTACGACACCCGTCTGGGGGAGCGCGGCATCAACCTGTCCGGCGGGCAGAAGCAGCGGGCCACGCTCGCCCGCGCGCTCGCGATCGACCCCCCGATCCTGATCCTGGACGACGTGCTCAGCGCCGTGGATACGGCTACGGAGTCACGCATTCTCAGCGGGCTGCGCGACGAACTGCGAGGCCGCACGGCTTTCATCATCTCGCACCGGGTGACTGCCGTTAAGGACGCGGATCTGATCCTGGTGCTGGATGACGGGCGGATCGTGGAGCGGGGGCGGCACGAGGAGCTGGTGGCGCTGGGCGGGACGTACGCGACGCTGTTGAGGCGGCAGCTGCTGGAGCAGGATCTGGCGGGGGTGGCGTGATAGAAATGTAATGTTCACATTACATTGTGACATGTTTAGATTACATCAACCGAACCACCCCGGCTCCTCCCCCGCCCTCCACTTGATGTTGCACCCCACGCTGGGCACCTGCTCCGCCTGCGGCGCGTCTCCCGCGAGCACCGCATCCAGCGCCGCGCGGAGATCCGAGCCGGTCACGGCCACGTCCAGCGACGGGCGGCTGCCATCGTACTGACCCCGGTACGCCAGGCGCCCGTCCGCCCGGAACAGGAAGAAGTCCGGCGTGCACGCAGCCCGATACGCCTTCGCGACCTCCTGCGACTCGTCGAACAGGTACGGGAAGGTGTACCCGCGCCGGGCCACCTCGTCCACCATCTTCGCGGGGCTGTCGTCGGGGTAGTTCACCACGTCGTTCGCGTTGATGCCGACCACCGCGACGCCTCGCCCCTGGTACTCGGCCGCCAGTCCGGCGAAGTGGTCCGCCAGGTGCTTCACGAACGGGCAGTGGTTGGACAGGAACACGACGAGCAGCCCACGGGCCCCGTCGATCCCCGACAACGACACCGTCTTGCCCGTCGCCGGCTCCGGGAGCGAGAAGTCCGGCGCCTCGGTCCCGAGCGCCAGCATGGTCGAAGCTACGAGTGCCATATCAGTCGTTCTCCCCCTACAGCCTGTCCAGCAGGAACTCCGGCGTGAACCGGTTCAGCCACGCCGCGAGCACCACGAACGAGCCCGTCACCAGCAGGATCCCCAGCAGCACCAGGATCACGCCCGAGGCGATCTGGACGGCGGGCAGAAAACGCCGGAAGCGCGAGAACGCGTTCAGGAAGCGCTCCATGGCCAGAGCCGCCAGCAGCAGCGGAATACCGAGCCCCATCGAATACACGAAGAGGAGCCACATCCCCACGCCCACATTCTCCTGCGACCCCGCCATGGTGAGGATCGCGCCGAGAATCGGGCCGATGCACGGCGTCCAACCCGCGCCGAACGCGATCCCAACCACCACCGTGCCGATGTACCCGGCAGGCTTGTTCGCGAGGTGGACGCGCTTCTCGCTTAGCAGTGGCAGGAGCTGAAACACCCCCATCAGGTGCAGCCCGAAGAGGATGATGATCACGCCGCCGATCCGGGCGATCCACTCGCTGTTGTACAGCAGGAAGCTCCCGATGAAGGTCGCCCCCGCGCCGAGCAGCACGAAAATCAGCGTGAAGCCGCTCACGAAGAGCGCCGCATGCACCATCACGCGCCGCCGGTCGAACCCCTCCTGCAGGTCCTCCAGCGACATCCCCGACACGAAGGACAGGTAGCTCGGCACCAGCGGCAGCACGCAGGGCGACAGGAAGGACAGCACGCCCGCCGTCAGCGCAATCGTGATTCCGATGGATTCGTTCATGAAGAAGCAGGGTCCGGGTTGGCCATCGCGCCGACGCGTTCAATCGCCAACGCCGTGGTTAGGGTACGGTCTCCGATGGAGATGGTGACAGTATACATCCCGGGCTCGACAAGTTCCCCCTGGCCTCCGCGTCCTCGCCGCCCAAAGAGGCCGCCCATCCCCATTCCCGGGCGGACGAGTTCCGCCAATTCGCGCATCTGGTTGAAGTTCGGGGCACGCCGCCCTCCCCTACCCCCACCTGCGGACTCGCCCGGACGCTCGCGGAAGGCCTCGGGGTCGCCCCCGCCCTGCCCTCGGCCGAAGCCGCCCCCGCCGAAGCCACCGAAGAAGGTCGTCGCGTCGGTCTCGCCGGTGAAAAGGCCGATCTGGCGGCGCAGCGGCTCTTCCTCCCATCCGGCCTCGACCAGCGAATCGGCCACCGCCCGGGCGCGTTCGGCGATCTGCAGGCTGTCGCGGCGCTCGGAGGGGGACAGCCCCTCGGCCTCGGCCGCCGCGCCCCGGAGGTTCCAGGACACGGTGTGGAGCCCCGCTGCCGCCGGACCGGTCAGGGTCTGCACGACCTCGCCGTCGGCGTCGGTGATCGTGATCTCGGCCTGCGGGCCGCGCTGCGCTGCGGGACCGCCACCGGGGCCACCCGGGCCGCCAGGACGACCGCCGCCTCTCGCGGCAGCCTGTCCTGCGCCCGCGCCCCGCCGCCCTCCTGCCTGCGCCTGGTCTCCTCCTTGCCCTCCGGCCGCCTGGGCCATCTCCTGCCCATCGCCCGCTTCCTCCTCGGCCAGCGCCGCCGCCATCTCCTCGCCCACGTAGTAGCTGATCCGCCCAGTCGCGCCCGGGGTCGGCCGCGAGAACCACGCCTGCCCGTACGACTCGCCGCCGCGCGCGGGCTCACCGAACTGGTAGGCGGGCGCGGGCTCGAACGCCCCCGCGCCGTCCGCCAGCACGTTCCCCGTGAGATCCTGCAGCGGCGCGATGTCGACGATCCAGATCGAGCGGCCGTGCGTGCCCGCGATCAGTTCGCGGTCGCGGGGGTGGATGCGCAGGTCGTGCACGGGCACCGTCGGCATGCTCTCCATGAAGCGGCGCCAGGAGCCGCCCCGGTCCAGCGAGGCGTAGACGCCCAGGTCGGTCCCCACGAAGAGCAGGTTCTGGTTGCGCGGGTCCTCGCGCACCACGTGGACAAAGTCGGGGGCGCCGGTGGGAAGCCCCGCCGCGATGGAGCGGAAGGAGTCGCCGCCGTCGTCCGAGACGAAGACGTACGGGGTGAAGTCGTTCGTGCGGTGGCCGTCGAAGGAGACGTAGACGCGGTCGGGGTCGTGCCGTGAAGGCTCCACGCGGCTGACGTAGGTGCCCTCGGGAACGCCGGCAATGCGCCCGGTGAGCTCGATCCACTCGCCGCCGTCGTCCGGCGAGGTCCAGACGCGGCCGTCGTCGGTGCCTGCGAAGAGGCGTCCCTGCACGAGCGGCGATTCGGCCAGCGCGGTGATCGTGGCGTGCGTCTCGGCGCCGGTCACGTCGGGGGTGATGCCGCCGGTCGTGCGCGTGCTGACCTCGATCTTCTCGGAGTCGGCGTAGGAGAGGTCGGGCGAGATGATCTCGAGGTCGTCACCCCAGTTGGTGCTCTTCACGACGCTGCTGCCGGCGGCGTAGAAGTGGCTGCGGTCGTGCACCGACTGGAAGAACGGCGTGTTCCAGTTCCAGCGCATGATGTGGCTGGCGGAGTCGGCGGTTGCGCGCGCCTGGAGGTCGGCGATCCGGGGGTCCTCTTCCGCGGCCCCGGCCTCCAGCAGCAGCACGATGCTGTCCTGCAGCGGGCGCCAGGCGTCTTCCCAGCCCGGCTTCTGCAGCGTCGTGCTCTCGCCGGTGGCCAGGTTCAGGCGCCGCATGTTGCCACCCTGCGACTCGGCCCAGACGAGGTCGGGGTTCTCCGGATCCTGCGCGGTCACGAAGCCGTCCCCGCCGCTGATCGTGGCCCAGTGGTACTGCGAGAGCTGGCCGCGCGCCAGGCGGCTCGGTCCGCACCAGGTGCCGTTGTCCTGCAGTCCCCCACACACCCGGTAGGGCTTGTCCATGTTATACGACACGTCGTAGAACTGGCCCAGCGCCATCGTGTTCAGGTAGCGCCAGTTGCCACCCTTGTCGTACGTGATGGCGACGCCGCCGTCGTTGCCGACCACGATCCGTTCCGGGTCGACGGGGTCGATCCACATGGCGTGGTGGTCGACGTGGATGCCGTTGGTGGTGGTCCCCGCCGTGCGTCCCCCGTCGCTCGAGAACTGCACCGGCGTCGACGAGAAGTAGACCCGGTCGGGGTCGTGCGGATCGACGCGCACCTGCGAGTAGTAGAAGGGGCGGCTGTTGGCGTCGTTGACCTTCTCCCAGGTCGCGCCGCCGTCCTCGGAGCGGTAGAGGCCGTTGCCGCCGGTGTCGCCGCCCTGCTCGGTGTCGCCGTCCCCTTCGGCCTCTTCCTCCTCCTCGGCCTCGACCATCGTGAACATGATGTCGGGGTCGCTCTCGCTGATCGCGATCCCGATCCGGCCCTTCATTGTGGTCGGGAAGCCGCCGCCGCTGACCTCGGTCCAGCTGTCGCCGCCGTCGGTGGACTTCCAGAGCGCGCTGCCGGGGCCGCCGCTCTTCAGGAACCAGGGGCCGCGCACGCGCTCCCAGCTGGCCGCGAAGAGGGTGTTGGGATCGCCGGGGCGGAAGGCCACGTCCACGAACCCGGCCTTGTCGCTGATGTGCTTGACCAGATCCCACGTCTCGCCGCCGTCGGTCGTGCGGTAGAGGCCGCGCTCCGGGTTGGCGTCCCAGATGTGGCCCAGCGCCGCCACGAAGACGATGTCGGGATCGAGCGGATGCACGACGATTCGCCCGATCACCTGGGTCTCGCGCAGCCCCTTGAACTCCCAGCTGTCGCCGCCGTCGGTGGATTTGAAGATTCCGCCGCCGGGCGAGATCGAGTTGCGCGAGTCCTCCTCGCCGGTCCCGGCCCAGATCTGGCTCGGGTCGCTCGGGGCGATGGCGAGGTCGCCCATCGCGATCACGCGGGGGTCGTTGAAGATCGAGCGGAAGGTGATCCCGTTGTTGGTCGTCTTCCAGATGCCGCCCGCGGCCCCGGCCACGTAGAAGGTCTTGGACGGGCTCGCCAATCCTTCGACATCGGTCACGCGCCCACCCATGTTCGTCGGGCCGACCGAGCGCCACACGAAGGACTCCCAGATGTCGTCGGGGATCTGCTCGGTGAGCTGTGCGGCGGCGGGGGTCGCCAGCGGCAGCCACAGTGCGACGGCGGCCACGGCGATTGCGGTGGCGACGCGCGCCGGGGTGAGCGAGGGGCGGAGGCGGAGGCGGTTCATCTGTTTCTCCGGAAAGCAGGAATCTGGCATACGCTTTAACGTGGACACGCCATGGCAGGGGCGCGTTACAGGGCTTTACTCCAGTAACCGATCATCTTGTAGATCAGCTTGGCCACAAGGAAGTCCGGGGCGGTCGTCCCGGGGATCGGTGCGAGTTCGACCACGTCGGCGCCGACCACCCGGCGCTCTGCGAAAACGCGCCGCAGAAGGGCCAGCGCGGGATACCACTGTCCTCCCCCCGGCTCCGGCGTGCCCGTCGACGGCATGAGCGACGGATCGAAGAAGTCCACGTCGAAGGTGATGTACACGGATGGGCCGAGAGCGGCGAGGGCGCGGTCGATCCAGGCAGCATCGGGCGGGGGCTGCGCGTCGGGCGTCGGCTGCGCTCCGGGCGCGGGCTGTTCGCGGGCAGCCGACGCCGCGGGAGACACCGGCATCACCCCGGCCACCTCCTCGGCCGTGATCACCGTCACGTTGTCGCGCTCTTCGGCCACCGCCCATTCCTCGCCGCTGATCCCCCGCGCCCCGACGGTGACCAGGTCCACCGAGTCGACCACGTGGGCCATGGCGCAGGCGTGGGAATGGCGGCTGCCGTCGTGGGTCTCGCGGAGGTCGAGGTGGGCGTCGAACTGCAGCACGGAGAGGCGCTCGGGGGTGCGCTCGGCGTGCGCCAGGATCGAGGGCGAGGACACCGAATGCTCGCCGCCGATCATGATCACGCGGCGGGCGCCGGCGGCCTCCAGCACGCGCGCGCAGGCATCGTGCAGCTCGGCCAGCGCCCCGGCACCGTCGCCGCGGGTGAGTTCCAGCCCGGGAAACGTGTAGACGCCGCCCTCCGACGGGTCGCAGCCCAGTTCGTGGTCGAAGAGCTCGATGTAGCGCGAAGCGTCGATGATCGCCTGCGGACCGCGGCGGGTGCCGGAGCCCCAGCAGGTGGTGGCCTCGTAGGGCACCGGCAGGATCCAGGTGGCGGCGCCTTCGGCGGTCGCGCCGGGGCCGTCCAGCCCTAGAAAGACGCGCGGCAGCTCCCACGGCAGCCCTTCCAGCCCGGCGGGCAGGTCGTGGAGCGTGCGGGAGCCGGAGCGGGCGGCGGCGTTTGGGTCCCTCCGGTTGGGCATGGGCGGAGGCCGGGTCAGGTGGTCTCGATCGGGCAGGTGATGCCGCGATGCTCGGCGCCCGCGCCCGACTCCTGGCTGGCGCGGCTGTAGCCGAATACGACGAGCTTGTGATGCGTGGGGCGGAAGCCGTGCCTGGCGGCGGTCTGTTCCACGATGCGCGCGATTTCCTCGCTGCGGAACTCGATCACCTCGCCGCTCTCCGTGCACACCATGTGATGGTGGACCGGATTGCGCGAAAGGCGGTGTTCATAGCGCTTGAAGCCCTCGCCGAAATCGTGCTCCTCGACCAGTCCGCTGCGCACCAGCAGATCCAGGGTGCGGTAGATGGTCGCCTTGCCGAGCCGCATCCCGTGTTCATGCAGGACGTTGCCGAGATCCTCGACCGACTGGTGGTGCGGCGACGAGAACACCGCCTCGGCCACCGCCGTGCGCTGCTGGGTCACGGGCAGCCCCTGTTCGCGCAGGTAGCGCGCGAAGATGCCCACATAGGGGTCGATGTCCCTCGGTCCGGTCTTCATGGCCGTCTCCTGCCCTATTCCGCCGCCGGCGGTCCGATCACCGCTTCCTCGAAAAGCTCACCGGCGAAATCCTCCATTAGTGCGTCGAATGCTTCGGCGCTGCCGCCCACCTCCTCCGGCCTCGGGCTCCCCAGCGGCGCCGGCCCCCGCTTCACCACCCCCTCCATCACCCGCGGCAGCCGGTCTGCCGGAGCCACGCCCTGGTCGACCAGCTGCGTGTCGAGGTACAGCCCCTTGCCCGTGCGCTGGGCAGCGTACCGGGCCGTGACCAGACGGCGCGCACCGCTCCCGTCGAAACAGCCCGCCGCCACCAGTCCCCACTCCCTGCGCCCGCGAATGAGCGGCGGAAAGATCCACAGGCGGTCGACCGCCTCGGGTCCAAGGCGCTCGCCGACCTCACGCAGCGTGCGAGGCAGGGCCTCCGGGACTCCGGGCCCGTCGTCGAAGTCGACTTCGGTCTGGCGCGCCCTGTGGGCCGTTCGGACATTCATCTTCGGATTCATCCTCGAAAGATAGAATCTCCCGGCGAAAACCCTTACCCCCGCAACTCCAGCGCGACCATCTCCACCACGCGCTCCACCACCCTGTCCAGCCTGCCCGACACCACGGCCGCCGCCGCCTGCGGGTGCCCGCCTCCGCCGAGAGCCTTCGCGATTCCGTGCACTCGCGTTGGGGCCAGCGCGCGCAGCGACACCTTGATGCGCCCGTCGCTGGTCGTGCGAAACAGGATCGCCACCTCGACTCCCTCCACGTCGCGCGGCACGTCGACGAAGCCCTCCAGATCGTCCACCGTGGCACCAAGCCGCTCGAACGGTTCCTTCGGCACGATCATCCAGGCCACGCGCCCTCCGGGGTGCACCGTCAGCGTCGCCAGCGCCTCCCGGAGCAACTCGAACCGGCGAGGCCGGAAGCCCGAGTAAGCGGCCCGATACAGCCCCTCCGGATCCGCGCCCAGTTCGACCAGCCGAGCCGCGGTCCGCAGGCAATCGGGCGAGGTGTTCTGGAACCGGAAGCCTCCCGTGTCGGTCAGCACCGCGATGTACAGCGCCCGCACGATCGTATCGGTCCACGGTCCGCGCGCGCGCTCGATGAGTTCGAAGACCAATTCCCCCGCGGCGGCGGCTCTCGTATCGACAAGCGCCAGGCCGTCGAAGGAGCGGTCGGTAGGGGGATGATGATCGACGACGACTGTCGGCAGCCCCCGGATCATCGAGTTGATGCGGCCGATCCGCCGCGGGTCGGAGGTATCCACCACCACCGCCAATCCCGCGCGCCGGCACCAGGCGGCCTCTTCTTCGCTCTTCGCGGGAAGCACCCACTCGGGATCCGGCAGGAGAAACGAGAAGTTCTCGCCAAAGGGCGTGGCACTCGCGATGCGAACATCGGCCCCGTGTTCCCTGAGAAACGCGGCCATCGCCACCGCCGACCCCGCTGCGTCGCCGTCGGCATTGGCGTGAGTGGTCACCACGACCGGGGACGCGGCCAGGAGCGCCTCGACGACCGCATCGATCCGCCTGTCCCGCTCGGGGCCGGTGACCACATGTGCCATGTGGGCCACGTCAGCGCCCCTCCATGCTGGCTCGCATCAGCACCCCGATCGCCCTGGCCCGCCTGGGCACCGCGATCGCCCTCGTCACCCGTCCCACTTCAGCGCCCGCCCCGCCTGATCTGTGCGAGCACCTCGGCCGCGCGGGCCGCCAGATCCTCCCTTGTCCCGCCGTTGTCGATCACGAAATCCGCGCCGGCACGCTTCCCCCTGGCCGACATCTGCGCCCTCATCATCCCATCCACCTCCTCGCCGCTCAGTCCGCGTGTCTCCATCGCGCGCCGCCGCCTCACCTCGGCGGGCGCATCCACCAGCACCACCACGTCCACCTCCGCCTCCATCCCGGTCTCGAAGAGGAGCGGGATCTCCCATACCACCAATTCGGCGCCCTCGCCGCGGCGTTCGGCGGTCCACCCGTCACGGAGACGCCTCACCTCGGGGTGAATGATCGCCTCCAGCCCCCGCCTCGCCTCGCGATCCCGAAAGACGATGCGGCGGACAGCGGCGCGGTCGAGCGAGCCACCCGCCCCGACCACCCCCGGCCCCAGCAGCGCCTCCACCTGGGCCAGCGCCGCGGTGCCCGGCGCCACCGCCTCGCGCGCGAACCGGTCCGCCGAAGCCACCGGCACCCCGGCCCGCCGCCACAGTTCGGCCACCGCCGACTTCCCCGCGGCCAGGTTGCCGGTCAGGCCGACGACGATCATGCCCACCACGCCACAAACCACGAGGCGCCCGACGCCATCAGCGAATTGAAGATCACGTTGCCACAGAGGACTGCGGTCATCACGCCCGCCAGCGAGCACCGCATGAACGCCATCGGGATGACCACGAGTTCGTTGGGGATCGGCGCGAAGGCCGCGTAGAGGAACAGCAGACCGTACGGCAACAGCCGATGGCGGGCCCGAAGGGCATCGAGCATCCGCTCCAACCGGGCGCGGAGGCGGCGCAGCCGAGAGCCCAGCATGTCGCGCGTCGCATTCCCCACCAGGTACCCGAGGAAGTCGCCCCCGGTCATCCCCACGGCGATCGTGAGCAGGGTCGGCAGCGGCGCGAACCCCGATTCGATCAGGAACGGGTAGAAGAGAGCCACGGGCACCGGCGCCAACAGGTTGAAACCGCTTACGACCGAGGCGGCGAACAGCCCCCAGTATCCCGCGGCGGCCGCCGCCTCCCGCACCCCCGCGATCTCGACCGCGTGCACGTTGACCCACACCGCGAAGGCCACGAGCGCCGCAACGGCGAGGATCTTCACCCACAGCGGCCCGCGGCTCCCCCGCATGCGGCGGCGCATCTCCGCCGACCAGGTGACGAAGCGGACGATCTCCTCCTCGGGCGGCATGGCCCCCGGGTCCCCGTAGGCGGTCTCGAGGCGCCAGCTCATGTAGGCCCGCGACGGCAGGGGCAGGAAGGGCGGTCTGCGATACCAGCCCCTCGGCCGGAAAGCCCACGCGGCCGATAGCAGGGCGGGCCAGAGGCCGGGACGCTTGAGCGCCAGGAGAAGGAATGGGCGGATGGGGGATCCTGTCATACCTCTCAAGGTAATCCCTTCTGATACCGGGATTTGATCGTGCACGTCGGATCGGTCAACTTGGTTGCCCTTCCCCTGCCCTCTGCACACCACTCCGCCATGCCCAACCGCCTCGCCGAAGAGACCAGCCCCTACCTTCTCCAGCACGCGCACAATCCCGTGGACTGGTATCCGTGGGGCGACGAAGCCCTGGCATTGGCCCGCGAGCACGACCGCCCCATCCTTCTCTCGATCGGCTACTCGGCGTGCCACTGGTGCCACGTGATGGAGCGGGAGTCGTTCGAGGACGCGGCCACAGCCGAGGTGATGAACCGGTCGTTCGTGAACATCAAGGTCGACCGTGAGGAGCGGCCGGACATCGATTCGATCTACATGAGCGCGGTGCAGGCGATCACGGGACAGGGGGGATGGCCGCTCACCGCGTTTCTGACTCCCGAGGGCGTCCCCTTCTACGGCGGCACGTACTTCCCCCCGCAGCCACGGCACGGGATGCCTTCGTTCCAGCAGGTGCTCGCGGCGGCCGCCAACGCCTACCAGGCGCGGCGCGGCGAGGTGGCCCGGGCGGGCGCTCAGCTCCGGGACGTGTTGACGCGAGGTTCCACCGAGCCCCACGCCGGCAGCGGCCAATCCGGCCCGCCGGACGCCCGCCTCTTCGAGCACGCAGTCGCGGCGGCGGGGCGCAGCTTTGACCCCACGCACGGCGGATTCGGGGGCGCGCCGAAGTTCCCCCAGCCCGTCTTCCTGGATTTCCTGCTCCGCAGCGGCTCTGCCTCCTCGCACGGCGTCTCGATGGCGGTGCACACCCTCACCCGCATGGCGGCCGGCGGCATCCGCGATCACGCGGGCGGGGGCTTCCACCGCTACTCGGTGGACGCGCGCTGGCTGGTCCCGCACTTCGAGAAGATGCTGTACGACAACGCGCTCATCGCGCGGGTGCTCACCCAGGCTCACTTGCTCGGCGCCCACCACCTCGGTCCCGTCGCCGAGGAGACGCTGGACTACGTCCTCGAGGATCTGACGTCGCCCGACGGCGCCTTCTACTCGGCGCGCGACGCCGACTCCGAGGGCGAGGAGGGCACATTCTACCTGTGGACGCCCGCCGAGATCGACGACGTCCTCGACCCAGACGCCGCGCGCCTCCTGTCCCGCGTCTACGACGTCAGCGAAGCGGGCAACTTCGAGCGGCGCAACATCCTTCACCTCCCCCACGACCTCGACGCGGTGGCGCGCCAGGAGGGCATGGCCCGCGACGAGCTCGACACCGTCCTGCGCGGCGCCCTCGCGCGCCTCAAGGACCGGCGCAGCGCCCGCCCGGAGCCCTTCCGCGACGAGAAGGTGATCACGTCCTGGAACGGTCTCGCCATCCGCGCCCTCGCCGAGGCCGGCCCAGCGCTGGGCCGGCCCGACTACACGCGCGCTGCAGAGAGGGCGGCGCACTTCCTTCTCGACACCCTCCGCCGCGGCGACACCCTGCACCGCGTCCTCACGGCGGGCCGCGTCCACATCGACGGCTTCCTCGAGGACTACGGCGCGCTCGGCAACGCCTGCCTGTCCCTCTACGAAGCCACGCTCGATTCGCGCTGGCTCGCCGAGACGGCCCGGATCGCGGGAACGATGGTGGACCGGTTCTGGTCCCCCGCCGACCACCTCTTCCATGACGCCGCTGCAAACGCCGAGCGGCTCCTGGTGCGGCCGCGCGACATCATGGACAACGCCACGCCGTCGGGGAATTCCCTCGCGGTGGAGCTGCTGGCCCGCTCGGCCGCCTTGACCGGGGCGCCCGCGCACGGCGAGATCGTGGAAGCGGTGCTCACAAGGGAACGCGGCGCGATGGAGCGCTACCCCAGCGCGGTGGGCAGGCTGCTCACCGCCGCGCTGCTCCACGCGACGCCCCGCCTCGAGTGCACGCTGGTTGGCACACACGGCCAGATCGGGGGTATGATCGGCACGGCTCATCGGCACGCGCACCCCAACCGGGTCATCGCGGGAGGCGATCCGAACGATCCCGCCGTGGCGGCCCTGCCGGCCATGGAAGGGCGTCTTGACCGGCCCGGCGAAGCGTTCGTCTGCGTGGGGTCGACGTGCCAGGAGCCGGTGACAACCACCGGGGCTCTGGACAGGGCGCTCAAACGGGCCCAATCTGGTAGCTCCCGTGCATGACATTGCTCCGTTACCACCGTTCGGGACGCCATGGCGACACTGGAACACGAGATCGGATCGGACCTCGAGAGTGACCTTCCTGACCGGGCCACGCTGTTGCGCTGGTACCGGACGATGGTCACCGCGCGGAATATCGACGACCGCGAGGCGAAGCTCTACAAGCAGGGCAAGGTCTTCTTCCTGATCGCCGGCGCGGGCCATGAAGCCGTCCAGGTCGCGCTGGCGGATTTCCTGCGGCCCGGGTCGGACTGGTTCTACCTGTATTACCGCGACCGCGCGCTGGCCCTGGCGCTCGGCGTTCCCCCGATGGAGCAGCTCCTGCAAGGGATGGGCGCGGCACGGGATCCCGCGAGCGGTGGCCGCCAGATGCCGGCGCACTACGGCGACAGCCGGCTCAACATCGTTGCCGCCTCATCGCCCACCGGCACCCAGTTCCTGAACGCGGTGGGCACCGCCGAGGCAGGCCTGCGCGCCACCATCACACCCGAGCTTCGCAAGCACGTCACAACCTTCGCCGACGACGAGATCGTCGTCTGCACCACCGGCGACGGGGCCACCTCCGAAGGCGAGTTCTGGGAAGCCATGAACACCGCCTGCAACCTGAAGCTGCCGATCCTCTTCGTAGTGGAGGACAACGAGTACGCGATTTCGGTTCCCGTCGAGGTGCAGACCGCCGGCGGCAGCGTCTCGCGTCTACTGACCGGCTTTCCCGACCTGAAGATCCTGGAGTGTGACGGTACCGACCTCATGGATAGCCACCGCGCCGCGCGCGAAGCGGTGGACTGGTGCCGGCAGCGCAAGGGGCCGGCGCTGCTGCACGCGCACACAACTCGCCCCTACTCGCACTCCGGCTCGGACGACGAGTCATCGTACCGGACGCCGGCGGAGCGGGCCGCGCAGGACCGCCGCGATCCCAATCGACGCGCGCGGCGCCTCCTGATCCGGACCGAAGTCGCCACACCGGCCGAACTCGACCGGATGGAGGCCGATTGTGTCGCCGCCGTCGCGGCCGCCGCCGACCAGGCGCTGGAACATCCCCAGCCAACGCCCGATACGGCGACCAAATGGCTCTACTCCGAGACCGTCGACCCGACGAGCTCCGACTTCGACACCGAGGAGCGGCCGGTCTTCCAGGACGACCGCCCGCTCACGATGGTCGACCTGCTGAACCGCTGCCTCCGCAGCGAGATGGAGCGCGACCCGCGCATCGTGGTCTTCGGCCAGGACGTGGCCGACGCCTCACGCGAGGACGCGCTGCAGGAGGTGAAGGGCAAGGGCGGCGTGTTCAAGGTGACGCACGGCCTGCAGGCGCGGTTCGGGAGCAACCGCGTCTACAACACCCCGCTCGCCGAAGCGAACATCATCGGCCGCGCCCTGGGGATGGCCGCGCGCGGACTGAAGCCGGTCGTGGAGATCCAGTTCATGGACTACATCTGGCCGGCGTTCATGCAGATCCGCAACGAACTCGCCACCATGCACTACCGCTCGGCGGGGCACTGGTCGGCACCGGTCGTCGTGCGCACCACCTACGGCGGCTACATCAAGGGCGGCATCTACCACTCGCAGACGGCTTCCACCCTCTTCGCGCACACGCCGGGCCTGAGGGTGGTGCTTCCCTCCAACGCCCTCGACGCGAACGGCCTTCTGCGAACCGCGATCCGCTGCGAAGACCCGGTCATGTTCCTCGAGCACAAGCACCTCTACCGCCAGGTCCACAACAAGAGCGCCGACCCGGGCCCCGACTACATGGTGCCCTTCGGCAAGGCGAAGGTGGTGCGGCCCGGACGCGATCTGACGGTGGTGACCTTCGGAGCGCTGGTGAAGCGCACGCTGGACGCGGCGCGCACGGCCGAGCAGCGGCACGGGATCAGCACCGAGGTGATCGACCTTCGCTGCCTGTCGCCCTTCGACATGGACACGGTGGGCGAGTCCGTGCGGCGCACCAACAAGGTGCTGGTCGCCTACGAAGAGCCGCTGTCGTGGGGGATCGGTGCGGAGGTGGTGGCCCGCATCGCCGACGAGCTGTTCCCGTGGCTCGACGGGCCGGTGCGAAGAGTCGCCGCGCTCGACACCTGGGTGGCGTTCTCGCCCCGGCTCGAGAAGGCGATCCTGCCGCAGACCGACGACGTGCTGGCGGGGATTCTGGGGCTGGCGGGGTTCTAGAACCGCAGGTTCAGCAGCGGCACCTTCCAGACCAGATCGTCGCGGGCGTCCGGCAGAAGCACCGATCCGCGCACCGGCGCAGGCAACGGGGCCGAGAGAGACCACGCACCCTCTGACCGGCTGAAAAGCGCGCCGGAGGGGGCAAAGAGCCCCGCTGCCTGTGCCTCTGTGCCGGCATCTTCCTCGGCGTCGTGTCCGGACGTGAGCGCGGCACCGAGGACAAGGCCCGCGATGCTGGTCGTCAGCGGAATCGCGATCGCTGTGTCTTCGTCGTCCGGCTGGGCGATGAGAATGATTCCGCCGCCGGCCACGCCGCCGATGAGCCCGGCGATGCTGATCAACCGGGAGCGCGAGCGGCTGAGCGGCCAGCGGCTTCCGGCGAGCGCACCGCCCACGAGCCCGGCGTTGCCGGTGAGCATGATTGTGGCCCACGTCGGATCCTCGTCGAGGTCGAAGAGGATCGAGCTCGCCGCCCCGAACCAGACTCCCCACAGACTGCCCAGATTGGCGGAGGTGGCCGTGCCCGGCGAGATCTCCTGGCGGGCGGCCAGCATTCCGCCGCCGATGCCGAACGCGCTGCCGACGATCATCGAGGTGAAGATGGCTTCCGTGCTCGCTTCCTCGTCGATCACGATGTCGCCTTCGATGATGCGTTCGCCTCCCCCGAAATCCAGGGCGTTGGCCCAGCCCATCCCCTGGATCGCACCCCACGTTCCGCCCCATGTGATCGCCCGCGCCTGGCCGAGGGAAACGGGCTTCGATTGCGCGAAGGCGCGTCCGCCGAAGAACCCGGCCGGAGCCCCCAGCAGGAGACCCACGCCATACGGTTCGGAGTCGTCCGCTCCCGCCGCGGTCGGCACCGCGAGGCCGAGCCACGTTCCGTAGATCGTCGACCAGACCTTGAGCTCGGTCTCGCCACCCGCACGCGATTGCTCCTCGGTGACTTCGCCCAGGCGGCCTCGGACGGTGGCGGCGGCGTCCGTACCGGGGAAGCGCTCCACGATGTGCCGGTACAGCGCCCGGGCCACATCCCGCTCTCCGCGAGTCTCGAAGTCCTCGGCGGCGGCAAGAAGGACGGCAGCCGAGTCGGACGGGGTGACCTGAGCCGCGACCGGCCGCGACATCGCCAGAGCGGCCACCGCGACGAGGGTGACCTGCAGAACCCGGACCAGACGGTGATTACGCATGCTGCAAGCTACACCAAAGCGGTGGGATCGGTCCGGCACCGTGACCGGCCACGCCTCATCGCCGTGGGAGACCGGATCAGAACCGAACCTTCAGGAGCGGGACCTTCCAGAGCAGCGCGTCACGTCCGTCCGGGCGCAGCGTGGGTTCCCGCGCCAGCGACGGGAGCGGGGCCGAGAGGGACCACGCGCCGCCGGACCGGCTCAGCAGGGCGCCCGGCACATCCACGGACCCCCCCGCCTGCAGGTTGGCGCTGGTGTCGTCCTTCCCACCCCGTGTGCGAGCGAGCACGGCGCCCACCGCCAGACCGAGTAAGCTGCCCGGCAATGCATAGGCAAAGGTGGCCGGCTCCCCGTCTCCGCGCGTGACCCGCTCGAAGCCCCCGGCCGCCACTGCGCCGACGTATCCGGACATGTTGATCCAGCGCGACTGGGACTCGGTGAGTTCCAGCCGATTGCCGACAATCGCGCCGCCCACGAGCCCCGCATTCCCCGCCAGCGCCAGCAGGGCGGATCCGGACCAGCCCCGGTCCTCGCCCATCAGCTTCCAGGACGCCACTCCAAACCAGTTGCCCCACACGCTGCCCATCATGGCGGAATTGGCGGTGCGGTAGCTGATCCCCTGGCGCGAGGCCAGCAGACCACCGGCCAGACCGAGCGCGCTGCCCGCGATGACTGACGCCGCGGCATCCTCGGTGCTGGCCGACTTCAGCGCGCCCCCTCCCGCCGGATCCATCGCGGCGGCCAGCAGGTAACCCTGGAGCCCCCCCCAATAGCCGCCCCAGGAGATCGCCACCGCCTGTCCCCGGGAAACGGGTCGCGATCGCGTGATCGCTTTGGCCCCGAAGAATCCAATCGGCGCCCCCACAACAATGGCGGCCCCGTAGAGCTTCCGGGAGGCATCCGCGCCCATGGCCAGCGGGACCGCTATTCCGAGACCGGCGCCGAACGCGGTCGACAGGATCGTCAGGTCGGTCTCGCCACCGCCGACTCGGTCGGAGCTCGGTTGCGCCGAAGCCGGAGAGGAGAAGGCGGCGGCCAGCATCACCGCGAGGATGGCTCGGAACAAACGCGAAATATGCATCCGTGTTATTACCCTGTGACCCTGGATTGGTTCCAAGGTTACGACCCGCGGAACCGATGATTGAGCCGGCGGAACGGCCGCAAGAGAGATTGTTGAATTTTGGACGCTCCAAGGGTGCATCTTCGACAATCTTTCCCCTGAATGCAATGTTTACTTTACATATTGTCGTGTCAACATTACGTCTCCAGCTCCACCACCCCCACAATTCCCCGCTCCAGGTTGCGCACGTCCTCGTAGCCGTGGGCGGCGAGCAGCTTCGCCACTTCGAGGCTGCGCACGCCACTGTGGCAGTACACAACGACGGGCCGGTCGGCGGGAATCTCCTCCAGACGGTCGCCCACCTGGCCCATGGGCACGTGCACGGCTCCAAGATGGGCGAGATTCATCGCGCTCCACTCCATCGGCTCACGCACGTCGAGCAGGAAAGGCTGCGATTCGTGGTCCAGGAACGCCGTGAGATCCTCCGGCTCGACGCGGCCGACGTCCACACCGGCGACGGATTCGCCCGGGGCCACCCCGCAGAAGGCCTCGTAGTCGATCAGGCCGGTCTGAGTGGGGTGGTCTCCGCAGACCGGGCACTCGCGATCGCGCCGGATTTCGAGCTCGCGCCAGCGGTAGGTCAGCGCATCGAAGATCTGGAGGCGGCCGACGAGAGGCTCGCCGACGCCGATGATCAGCTTGATGGTCTCCATCGCCTGGGCCGCGCCGATCACGCCGGGGAGCGCGCCGAAGACGCCCGCCTCCGCGCAGTTGGGGATCAGCCCGGGCGGCGGGGGTTCGCGGAAGAGGCAGCGGTAGCAGGGGCCGTCGCCGGCGGCGAAGACGGACAGCTGGCCTTCCCAGCGGTAGACCGAGCCGTAGACGTTGGGCGTGCCGGTGAAGACGCAGGCGTCGTTGACGAGGTAGCGGGTGGGAAAGTTGTCGCTGCCGTCGACGACCACGTCGAAGCTGGAGACGATCTGAAGGGCGTTTTCAGAGGTGAGGCTGACCTGCCCGGTCTCGATCCTGACATGTGGGTTGACGTCGGTCAGGCGCGCCTGCGCTGACGCGACTTTGGGGTGGCCCAGGCCACCGGTGCCGTGCAGGATCTGCCGCTGCAGGTTGGTGACGTCGACCACGTCCGGGTCCACGATGCCGAGCGTGCCGACACCGGCCGCGGCCAGGTAGAGCGCCGCGGGAGAACCGAGGCCGCCGGCCCCGACCAGAAGCACGCGCGCTGCCTTGAGACGCTCCTGCCCTTCCCTGCCGACCTCGGGAAGGACGAGGTGGCGGGCGTAGCGCGCGGACTCCTTGCGCGTGAGCGGGGTGCGGGTGCTAGCGTCTGTCACGGCGTCGGTCGTCGCGGTCGCGTCCGCCGATCCCGTAGCGGACGCCGAGATTGAGGATCGGCCAGAATCTGACCAGATCGCCCACGTCGTCGCGCACGCTCCTCTGCTCGGCGCGCAGGTCGTCCCGGAATTGGCGCGAGCGGAGGACCGTGGCATCGCCGCGTGCCGACATCGACAGGCTGGAATGATCGAGGAAGGCCACGCCGGCGTCCAGGAACAGGCCCAGCCCGCTCGACGTGTGCTGCCCGAACCCGACGAGCACATAGGGTGCCCAGGGCTCGGAGTGCAGGGTCGTGGTGAGCCGGGTCACCTCGGGTTCGGTGTAGGTGCCCTCGCCGATGTCGATGGTCGCGCCGTCCCCGAGCTTGATCGCGTAGTAGGGATCTTCGCTTTTGTAGAGCATCCCGCCGCCGATACGGAAGTTGCCCACCTCGATGTCGGCGCCGATCGTGTAGATCCTGTTCGGGAAGGTCAGGGTGCCGGTGCGGTTTTCGGCAAGCCCGGAGACCGAGGTGAGGTCGGCGTACGCGCCGTGTCCCCCCGTTCCGGCCCGCAGGATCAACCAGTCGCTGGTGGCGACCGAAACGTCGAAACCGGCCCCGAAGGTGCCGGCGCGGCCGCCGACCCAGAGGCTCTGCGCCGTGGCGGACGCGGTGGTGGTGGCGGCGACGGCGACGATTGCGGCGAGGAACAGGATGCTTCTTCTCATGGGGCGACCTCCCGTGTTGGGCGACGGACACCCGTGCGACCGGAGGCGATGCGCGCCGGGTGGAGTCGGCGCGCTCACGGGACGCCGCGTCGCGAATTGTGTGGCTGTAATCCACATTGAGTCTGTCGGAAAGCGTGCATCCCTGCCAGCCCCGGGGGGTGTCTTCAAATGACCGAAACCTTCATTGACAGCCCGGCGTAGGGGTTATCTACGAAGGTTGTCGTTGACATTCCGGGCACAGCACCCTACTGTAAATACGAAGCTTTTCGTTAGTTGGTGCGGGACCCAGTTTGAGAAGGGAGAGAGCGATGGCATTGTGGATGCTCTACGCCGCGGCAGTGGCGGCTCTCGTCGCGGCGGGCGGGCTGGCTCTGGAGCGGCTCTGCGAAAGAGCGGACGTTGCGCGGAGATTCGTATGGTTGGGCGCCCTGACTCTGGCGGTCGCAATACCGTTGACGGCCAGCCCGCCAGAACGGATCAAGGGCTCGCCGATGGGCTCGACCGGCGATCTCGAGATCGGTACCGTGGTCGGTCCTGCGCAGGAAAACGCCGCGTTCGGTTCTGTTGCACCGGTGTTCGCGTGGGCTCTTGCGTCGCTCCTGGTCTTCACCGTGCTCGCGACCGTGCTGATCCTCTCGCTTCGGGCTAGGCACCGCTGGGAGATGTGCCGCATCGGCGATGAGCGCGTGTACGTCTCCCGGCGCTTTGGCCCGGCGCTGGTGGGCATCGCCCGACCCGCCATCGTCATTCCCCGGTGGGTGCTGCGACTGGGTGAAGCCGTCGGCACCACGGTTGTCAGGCACGAGCGTGAGCATGCGCGTGCGGGAGACCACCTTGCCCTTCTCTACGCCGCCCTCGTCGCCGTGATGTTCCCCTGGAGTCCCGCCATCTGGTGGATGTGCAGACGGCTCGGCGCCGCTGTGGAGATCGACTGCGACCGGCGGGTGATCGCCTCGGGCGTACCAGCCAGCGAATACGGCACCCTGCTCCTGGGGATCGGAGCCGGGCGTGGGCGCGGAGGGCCCTTCGCCCTTGGCATGGCCAATTCGGAGAGTCTGCTGGAACGGAGGCTGAGAACCATGAGCCGGGAATCCGGGAGGATCGGAAGACCCACGACGATCCTGCTCGTCGGTCTCGCCCTTGCTTCCGTGGCGACAGCTTGCGACATCCCGGCACCGACCGGAATCGCTCCCACCGTTGAAGGGTTGCTGGCGGCGCGGAAAAAGCCCCAGGAGCAGCCATCGACGGACCGGGATCAGGAAGGCGTCGCTTCGGTCACGCAAGCATTCGACGAAGAGAATGGACGCATTCTGGAAAGAGCAACCGGGCCCGATGGACGTGTCCGCATCCAGGGCATCAGCCCACTGCCCGCCATTACCCTCAGAGCCGACGTAGCAGCCCGAAATCCGCGAGCTCAGGTCGACGGCAGATACGTAAGGGGCGGGTTGAGGACGCTGCTGACAATGATGGACACATTGAACTTTGTCACCGGCGGCTACTACGGAATACCGCCGCGGGTGGTCATAAACACGGCCAGGCCGGAGGAGAACCGATGAGCAGAGGAATGCGCCCGCGCCTCGGTTCCGGCATCTTCGCAACCGCCGTCGCTGCGCTCGCCACCACATGTGTCGGCGATGTCGGCTCCGACCAGCCCAGCGAGCGCGATACGGTCTCGCCCGACCCCCGCCCCTGGGCCGCGGGGCCGTGGGTCGAAGCGGTGCTGGAGGCGACTTCGAGCGACAATCTGTTTCTTTCCGGAGTCTCGGACATCGCCTTGGATTCGCGCGGCAGCGTCTACGTCAAGGATTGGCAGGAGGAAGGGATCCTCGTGCTGGACGCCGATTTGACCCACGACCGCACGATCGGACGACGAGGCGAGGGCCCGGGTGAGTTCATGAGCGCATTTTTCATCCAGGTGCTGTCAGGAGACAGCCTGCTGGTCTGGGATTCGGATTTGCAGCGCACGACAGTGTTCCCTCCCGAGAGCGACGGGCCCGCGCTCGTCCGTCCACTGGGTACTGAACGACGCAGCTCGAGAACGCTGAGGCTGGCCGGATCCTCGGGGCACCTGGCCTTGTCATCAATGGCGTATATGGCGTCCGGCTCCGATGAGGGTGCGGTCAGGACCGCGGTCATACGCCACGTCCGGGAAGAGGGAGGCCGCGTCGTCGACGAAGTGGTGTTCGAGTATCCCGCCGATGAGAGCCTCGTGCTCCGGGCGCCGGGTGCGGTCAGTGTGGGGGGGCATCCATTCGGGCGACAGTCTTTCGAGGAGATGCTGGGGGGAGACCGCATCGTACAGGCGAGGTCCGATGCCATGGAGGTGAGGATCATCGAGCTTGACGGGCGCGTGGAACCCGTGATTGCGTACCAGTTGGAGCCGACAACTGTCACCCGACAGGAACTGGACAGGGCCGCCGACGAGCTCAGCGACGACTTTGCCAGGGCGCTTCGCGAAGGGGTGCCGTATGCCTGGCCCATTCTCACCGGCCTGTCTGTAGATGAGCAGGACCGAATCTGGCTGGGGATTCGTGGGACCGATCTGTCCTTCCGGGAATGGGCGGCCTTCACGACCGACGGAACGCATCTGATGTCCGTCGCTCTTCCTGCCGGCTTCGAGGTCCATTCAGTGCGTGGAGGCAGGATCATCGGTGTCGAGGAGGACGAACTGGGTGTACCGAGAGTAATGGCGTACCGGCTGCCGTAACGGCCCTCCGAGGCCGGGCAGTCGGCTAACTGTCGCCGAGGCCTGAGAGGTGCGCTTCACATTCGCGCACACCCTCCTCGACGCCTGCGGATCGGTACAGCTTTGCCGCCCTGCGCCACCACAGCCGCGCTTCTTCCGCGTCTCCGAGTTCCTCCTTCAGCGCGGCCATGGGTCGAAGTGTGTTGGCGTGGTCCAGCGGATGCGGCGTCCCGGCCTGATCGTACAGGTCAAGAGCCTCCTCGTAACGGCGTCGCGCTGATTCGAGCCGGCCCAGACGATGGTTCACCTGGCCAAGGTGCCGTACGGCGTGTGCGAGCCGCAGCGGATCGTTGACCTCCCTGGCGACCTCGACCGACTTCTCGAACAGCGTCCGGGCCTTGTCCGGGTGGTCCAGGTCCAACGCGACGTGACCCAGCTTCCCCAACGCGACGGAAAGCTCCTTCCTGGCGCCTGACTGCTCGCAGATTTCACAGGCCCTGACGAGGTCAGCCTCAACCCGTGCCATGACGGCACCCAGGGCCGCCTCGTCGTTCGGTGGCGATTGCAGCGCCTCGCGACGCGCTCGCCACGCCTTCGCGATTAGAGCCCGGGCGTGCTCCGCCTCCCCTCCAACCGGTTCCAGGCGTCGCAACGTTGAGCGGCGGGGGTCCATGACGATTAGAACCCGCCCCCGGTAGAGAAACCCCCGCCTCCACCACCGAAACCGCCCCCGCTGGAGAAGCCTCCACCGCCGAAACCGCCGCCAAAGCTCCCGCTCCCGAACCCGCCGCCATCAAAGCTGTCGCCGATGGGGAGGAAGTGCTGGCTGCTGACAAGAGCGCGGTGCACGTGCCCGTGCGAGTGGCTGCCGGCCAGGTAGCCGAGTAGCAGCGCGTTGACGTCGAGACGGTCGTCGAAGCGCGAGCGGCGGCCGTTCCAGTCGTCGGCCTCGAACTGGTCGCGGAGGTCTTCGAGGCCTGCGAGACGATCCGCGATTTCGTCGCGCTCATCCTTGCGGGAGGCCAGGTCGGCGCGCAGCTCGGCGATGCGCTCGTCGATCTCGTGCAGCTCCGCCACGAGGAGATCGTCGCGCGGATCGCCGCTGGCGCGGGCCATCGCCGCGAGTTCGTCCGGTGTGCGACCCTCGAGGTACGCTTCCAGGCCGTCGATGGCCGACTCGTAGTAGGATCCGCGTTCGTCGTGGAGGGCGGAGAACTCGCTGGTGAGGTCGCGCAGGGTGGTCTCGGCTTCGCGCAGGGCCCGCCGGGCGTCCTCGCGCTCCCCGTAAAGCCGCTCGCCCCGTTCGAGCACCGGGGTCAGGCCGTTGCGATCGACGACCTCGCTCTCCAGGCGGGCCAGGGGCGGGACGGCCACAGCGAGGGCCGCGCGGTCTTCCGCAAGCACCGCCGCGGCGTGGCCTGGCAGGGCCTTGAGGAAATCGTACTTCGCGCGGGAATCGGCGTACTCGATCACCCCTGCCACCCACCTGTCGAGACCACGGGTGACGGCTGTTCCGGCTGCCCTGCCCGTGCCGAACCGCCGGCGCGCGAGATAGGCGAAGAGGGGATCGCGTTCGTATGCGGGGAGCTTGTCGGCCTGCTCGCGCTCGGCGGCCTCGTGGCGCTTCTCGGAGGCGGCGACGCGTGCCTCCAGGCGCTGGACCTGCGTGAACAGGCTCTGCCAGCGGGGCATGGCCTGGAGCTCCTCGAAGACGATGTGGGCCAGGCGGGCGCGCTGCTCGCCGGTCTCGTTCAGGGCCCGGGTGACCGTCATGAGCGCGGCTTCGGCCTCGGCGACCGTCTGGCGCTGCTCGGGGATGAGGCGCTCGACTTCGCGCAGGCGGTCCTTCTTCTCGTCGAAGATGGCGCGGATGTCGGCCTCCATCTCGGAGAGGGTTCCCGCGATCGCCTCGTCGGTCATCCCGGGCAGGTGAAACTCGGCCAGGGCGCGGAGGGTCGCGCAGCGGCGTTCGCCCGTCTCGGCCAGCTGCTGCTGCAGGGCGTCGATGCGCTGCTCTTCGCCGTCGAGCTGGCGGCGGACCCTGCGGATTCGCGTAACGAGGCTGTCATGGATGTCTTCGCCGGTCTGCATGGCTACCACTCCGTGATCTGGCCGACGTCCGGATAGCGGCGCTCGGCGGTGATGAATCCTCGGCGCTTGAAGCCGAACTCTTCGTCGTCGATGATCCCGTTGTCCTGCTTGTCGGCGGCGACGCGGTCGTACACCTCCTGTGGGACGCGCTCGCCCCACTCGCTGACGCGCCTGGTTGCGCCGCTTTCCTCGTGGCGGATCGGGACGGTCACCGGCCGGCCGTCGGCGTCCAGGGCCCGCACCACCAGATAGTGGTTGCGAATGTTGTCGCGGGTGCGCCAGACACCGCCGGTGATCTCGATTCGGTATTCCGCCGCGACGAGGTCATGAAGGTTCTGGAAGCGCTCGGCGGTTCGCTCGAGCGCGTCGGCGTCCTGGGCCGCCAGCTGCGATTCGGCCGCTGCGTCGAGGGCGGCGGCGCGCTCGCGGACGAGGTCTTCGGCGGCGCTCGCGAGCAGGGCTTCGTGGAGTCGCTCGACATCCGCTTCGAGGGTGACGAGGGCGGCCGCCTCAAGCTCCTGCATTCGCTGCGTGACTCCTTCGACGTAGGCGAATCCGCCCCAGACAATGGTCGCGGCCGCGGCCGTGGGCAGAATCACGCGAGTGGCGACCCAGCCGCGCTTGATGTAGAGGAGAGCCAGGTTGCGGCGCAGGCCCTTCGGGGCCGCGGTGTAGGCGTAGCGCTGCGAGAGGTATTCGTCGAGCGCCTTCTCGATGGTGTCGGCGTCGACGAGGTCGCCCAGCTCCTCGTACATGAGCTGGATATCGCGGATCGTGGCCTCTCGGTCGAAGGCTTCGTGCTCCTTCAGCGCCGCCTGCCGCTCGTGGATGATCTGGGCCGCGTCCATCACGCGGAGGACTTCGTGGGGTGCCAGGGGTTTCTTGGCGGGTTGTGTCGTCATCGCTCGCTCGCTGGGATCCTGGAGTCGCTTGAGCTTATGCCCTGATGCGGTGCCGTGTCATATACGAAGCCGAACGCCAGATCCATTCTAGGGGTCCGAAACGGTGGCGGCGCAGCCACCAGGAGGACCAGATCAGCTGAAGCGTCCAGATCGCGACCACGATGCCGACCCGGCCCAGCGCGCCCACACGCTCGAAAAGCGCCAGGCCATGCCCGTAGAAGATGAAGGCGCAGAGGATGCTCTGGGTGATGTAGTTCGTGAGGGCCATGCGCCCGACCGCGGCGAGGCGCTTCTGCACGCGCGGGAACCAGCCGGATTTCACCACCAGCATGACCAGCCCCACATAGCCGAGGAAGATGCCGATGGAGCCCACATAGTTGAAGAGAGCGCCCTGGAACATCGCCCGCTCCCAGGCGAAATCGTGGTGGAGCTTGTAGGCGACACCGGCGGCCGAAAGGGGAAGCCCGCATCCGAAGCCGATTACCACCATGCGGCGATAGAAGGCGGCGGAGCGTTCCGCGGCCAGGATGCCGAGCTTGTAGAGGGCCATGCCGACGAGCATGAGCCCGCCCGCGCGCCAGATGAAGAGACCCAGGAACGCGGCCGTCTGGAGCATGAAGGCGATGGGCGCGCGCACAGGCAACTGGTCGCTCCAGCTGCCCCGGAAGGCCGCGATCTCCGCGTCCAGCACCTCCTGCGAGGGTGCCCACTCCGCGCCCGCGGCCAGCCGCTCCGCTTCCGGCCAGAACGGAATCGACATTCCCGTGAAGCCCCAAAGCGGGACCAGGAAGGCCACGGCAGCACCGCCGATCAGCAGCAACCGCCGCGCAGGGAGGTTGCGAAGCGGGTACAGGATGAAGCCGCAGAGCGCGTAGGACACGAGGATGTCGCCGTGCCAGATGAGGTAGGCGTGGCCGAGGCCGATGAGCAGGAGCACGAACTGGCGCCGGTAGTGGAGCCCGGTCCCGGAGACGCCGCGCCGGGCCGCGCGGTCGCTCATCATTGCGATTCCGGCGCCGAAGAGCAGGGAGAAGATCGAGATGAACTTGGTGTCGGCGAAGAGGTACACGGCGCCCCAGACCCACTGCTCCGCGCCGTCGAACGCCAGGCCCGAGGCGGGGTTCATGTAGGCGGACGACACCCGCGCGAAGCCCTGGATGTTGACGATGAGGATGCCGAGCACGGCCAGGCCGCGCAGCACGTCGATCGACGCGATGCGTTCGGACCGGGTGACGGGGGTGGGCGCGGTCGTGATGGAAGGCTCGCGGGCTGTGCTCTGGCGGACCGGTCGGGCGGCCCGCACGGGGGACCGTGGCTTTGAATGGTGCCGGGTAGACACGATATGATGAAAGACCAGGCGGCGTGACATCGCAACCGTGCGGCGACGCGCCCCACACGAACCAGCGGAGGGCACACGAATGAATACCATGCGACATGCGGCGCTCGCGGCGATCGCCGCGCTGACGGCCTGCGAGACCCCGGCGCCCCAGATCCCGGGGCTCACCGCCTTCACACATGTGAACGTGCTGCCGATGACCTCGGACGCCGTAGTGGCCGACCAGACCGTTGTCGTTGCCGACGGCGTGATTGTCGAGATGGGCCCTGCCGGCGAAGTGGAGGTGCCGAGCGGCGCGACGGTGATCGATGGTTCGGGCCGGTACCTGATGCCGGGACTCGCCGAGATGCACGCCCACGTGCCGCCGGGGGACGACCCGCCGCGCGAAGAGGTCGAGGACATCCTCTTCCTGTACGTCGCCAACGGGATCACCACCATCCGGGGCATGCTGGGTTCGGCGTACCAGATCCCGCTCGCCGACGAGATCGAGCGCGGTGACGTGCTGGGGCCGAACTTCTACGTGGGGGCGCCGTCCATCAACGGCGGCTCGGCCCCGACGCCCGCCGATGCGGAGCGCCTGATCCGGGCCCACGTCGAGGCCGGGTACGACCTGCAGAAGATCCATCCCGGGGTGTCGCGCGAGACATGGGACCACATGGTCGACGTCGCGCAGTCGGTGGGGCTCACCTACAGCGGACACGTTCCAGCCGACGTGGGCCTGGTCCACGCGATCGAGACCGGAATGTCGACAGTCGATCACCTCGACGGATATGTGCAGGCAGTGGCGCCCGACGACGTGCAGGCCCAGGTGAGCGTAGCAGGCATCAGCCTCGGCGGGCTGGCGCGCGGGATCGACGAGGCCAACCTCGCCGACATCATCGCGCTGACGCTCGAGCACGACGTCTACGTGGTCCCCACCATGTACCTGTGGCGCAACCTCTACGGCGCGACCAACGCCGACGAGATGCTGCAGCAGCCGGAGATGCGCTACGTGTCACCCGGGACGCGCGACGGATGGCGCCAGCGGGCCGGCGGGGGTCGCGGCGATCCGGAGGATGTGGCGCGCTACCTGGTTCTTCGGGACCAGATCCTGAAGGCGCTCTCCGATGCGGGCGCGGGGATCCTGATGGGGACGGACTCGCCGCAGCTATTCAACGTGCCCGGGTTCGCGCTGCACCGTGAGCTGGCGGTAATGGCCGAGTCCGGGATGTCCAACTACGAGATCCTGAAGAGCGGGACGGTGACGGTGGGGCAGTACGTCGGTTCGCACCTGGGGCTGGACGGGGACTTCGGAGCGGTCGCGGTGGGGCAGCGCGCGGATCTGGTCCTGCTGGGCTCGAATCCGCTCGACGAACTGGCGAATCTGTTCGACCGCGTCGGGGTAATGGTGCGGGGGCGCTGGGTGTCGCGGGATGATATCGACGCCGGGCTGGAGGCGCTGGCTGTGAAGAACGCGGGGTGAGTCATCAGACCGAAGGCGAACGCGCTGGAAACGGTACCGGCGTGGCGTCCAGCGTAAACGCACCCGGGAAGTCCGCCGTGGCCTCCTTCTGCTTGCCGCTCCAGGTCTCGATGTCGATGCGGTAGACGGCGGTGCGCCTGAGTTCGTCGTCGGTGGTGGGCCGGTAGTCGACTCCCGGCTTCAGATGGGGAGCGTACTTGTCGAGGAGCATCTGCAGCGCCGTGCGCGCCTCGTCGCGGTCCTCGACGACGCGTCCGGTGCCGAAGGCCACGACGCCCGCATACTCGACCGAGAACTCAAGGGCCTCGGGCGCGGGTAGCAGGCGGCCCATGGCGACGGTGCTGAACGCAACCTTTTCCGCGGCGGCCAGGTTGTCGCGCGTGCGCCCGGTGCGATGGGTGTGCAGGTAGATGCGACGCCCGCCGCCGGTGTCGTCGTAGACGAAGAGGTTGGAGTTGAGGAACGGCTGCCCGCCCTCCCCTACGGTCGCGAGAAAGCCGTAGGCGGCCCGCCTCAGGAAGGCAGCGGCCCACTCGTCCTCCTTGCCGCGGTCACGGCGGCGGATCGCGCTGCGCGGATCGCACTTTCCCGCGTTTGTCGTGCCGACCTTGGTATCTTGGGGCATGATGTGGAGCTTCCTGGTAGCAGCCTGTTGTCGAGGTCCGCGACGCGGTTTCGCTGCGAGGCAATCTAGCACACGTTCCCACACCCGTGTGTCGGTTGCAAGACTGGCGCGGCCGCCCGTTCACGGGATGTTACGAAGGTTATCGTTGACAGCAACCCATTCCAATCGCTAAGGTTATCTCATGGCCGTGTACGAAAGATTTCGTGACTCCCGCCTGCTCGCGCTCCCGGCGATTGGCGCGTTTGGTGCGATCGGTGCCTGCGCGTCTCCGCAGGATCCTCCCGCCGAGGATGGTCCGCTCCTGATCGACGGTGGCACGGTCGTGGTCATGGACGCAGCAGGCACCGTCCTCGAAGGTGGCGCCGTGCTCGTCGAGGGCGACCGCATCGCCGCCGTGCTCGCGCCGGACGATCCCCGCCCCGACGGTGCCCGCCTCATAGACGCGACCGGCCACCTGGTCATCCCCGGCCTGGTCAACACGCATGGCCACGCCGCCATGTCGCTGCTGCGCGGCCTTGCCGACGATCTGCCTCTCCTGACCTGGCTCAACGACTACATCTTCCCGGCCGAGGCCGCCCTCGTGGCGCCCGACTTCGTCTACTGGGGCACCCTGCTCTCCTCGATCGAGATGCTGAAGGGCGGGACGACCACCTTCGCCGACATGTACTACTTCCGCGACGACATGGCCCGCGCGACGATCGATGCCGGTATCCGAACGGTGACCGGGCCCCACGTCATCGGCTTCCCCACACCCGACTACGCCAGCCCCGAGGAGTCGCTCGCCGAAGCGGCGGAGTTCATGGAGCGTTATCGGGACCACCCCACCGTGGTGCCTGCGGTCGCCGCACACGCGCTGTACACCACGCCACTGGCCGCGGTCGAGGCGGCCGCGCGGCTGGCCAACCAGTACGACGCCCCCTTCCAGATCCACGCCGTCGAGGACCCCTCCGAGGACGACACAGCCCGCGAACAGACCGGCATGGGCGTCATCGAGGCGCTCGAATCGATCGGCGCGCTCCGGCCCGGGACGGTTCTCGCCCATTCGATCTACCTGTCGGACGAGGACATGGAGCGCGTCGCAGCCTCCGGCGCCGGCATCGCCCACAACCCGCAGAGCAACATGAAGCTGGGGATCCGCAGGGCGGCCCCGATCGCCGCGGCACTTGCCGCCGGGATCCCGGTGGGGATCGGGACGGACGGGCCCGCCAGCAACAACGACCTCGACATGTTCGACGAGATGGACGCCGCCGCCAAGGTCCAGAAGTTCATGCTGGGAGATCCGGCCGCGCTTCCGGCGGAGACCGTCTTCCGCATGGCGACGATGGGCGGCGCGCGCGTGCTGAATCTGCAGGACGAGATCGGGTCGCTGGAAGCCGGGAAGCGCGCCGACATCGTGCTCCTCGACACGCGGCGGCCCGGGCTGACGCCGCTCTACCGCATCTACTCGCTCCTCGTGTACGCGGCGCGCGGCAGCGACGTGACCACGGTGCTCGTGAACGGGCGCATCGTGGTTCGCGACCGCGAGATCCTCACCGTTGACGAGGACGAGGTGATGGAGCGGGCGCGTGGCTTCGGTGACCGGGTGCGTGAAGTGATGGAGAGCGTGGGGGAGGAGGGCGAAGAGGGATGAGCGGCCAACCGGGCAAGCGCGAAGGCAGAGGTCTCACCGACCGTGAACTCGACATGATGAGCGTCCTGTGGCGGGAGGGATCCGGCACCGTGGCCGAGGTACGCGAGGCATTGGGCGATGAAGTCGGCTATACCACAGTCCTGAAGATCCTGCAGATCCTCGAGGAGAAGGGCGCGGTCAGACACGAGCAGGAGGGCCGCGCCTACCGCTACTTCCCCCTGATCGAGTCAGTGAGCGCAGGCGGGCGGGCGCTGACCCGCATCGTGAACAAGATCTTCCACGGCTCGGCGGAAATGCTCCTCGCCACCCTGGTCGAGGACCGCGAGTTCAGCGAAGAGGAGATCACGCGGATGCGCTCGATCCTGGATCGGGCGGAGCGGAAGGGAGATGCCGGCTAGTGGTCGCGCGCGTTTGAGCGAGACGGGATAAGGTCGCCGGGGTCCACCGGTCCAATATGTAAACAAGACATGACAATTTGTAATGTCGACCATACATTCTACCGGCTCCGCCGCCCCTTCTCCCCACCCTCATACACCATCAGGAAGTCCCTCGCCATCGCCGAGTAGCGCTCCGCAGCCGCCCCGTCCCCTTCGCCGATCGCCATCGCCGCCATCGCGTTCGCCATGAGGTGGTACTGCAGCGGAATGCCGTCCGCCGAGCGATCCTGCCAGATGTTGCGATGCCGGATCCCGCGGTAGCTGTAGACCTCGTCCAGCAACTCGGCCGTGCGCGCATAGTCGAACCACTCCCCGCCGAATTCGGGCGGCGCCCGGCGGTATCCGGAGGGCTGGGGCCCGTCGACGTTGCGCACGTGCAGCCGGGCCGCCAGTCCCTCCCTGACTCCCCAGCCGCTCAGACCCATCGTCGCCATTTCCCCACCGGTTCCGGCGAAGTGGATGGGCCGCTCGGGGGCCGAATCGCGGATCATCGCCAGGGCGACCCGATGCCCGCGGCCCAGCGTCATCCCGGGCGGATACTGGACGAAAGTGCCGCCGATCCGCACCCCGAAGCTGTCGGGCAGCGGGCCGTCGCCGATCAGCGCGAGTTGTTCGTCGGTCAGGCTCAGCACCGACCGCGCCGGGGGCTCGCGCTCCTCATAGGCCAACCCTCCCGCACGCACGTAAGGCCGCTGGCGATCCGGCTGCGTCAGCTCGCGGATCTGCTTCGGATACCAGTCCGTGTAGAGGTACTGGCCCACCACGACGGTCACGTCCCGGCGGATCCCCTCGACTTCCTGCAGATACCACAGCGGAAAGGTGTCGTTGTCGCCGTTGGTGAAGAGCACCGCGTACGGCTCCACGCTGTTCAGCAGATCGTACGCCCAGTCACGCGCGGCGTAGTCACCCGCCCGGTTGGCCCACCCCACGTTGAAGACGAACGGCAGCGCCGCCACCGCAAGCACGGGCGACGCATTCCGCATGCTTCCCGCGCGATCCCCCAGCCAGAGCCAGAGGCGGGCCACCCCCAGCCCGGCCATCACTCCCCAGAGCGAGAACCCCAGGAGGAAGAAGTAGTCGCGCTCACGCACCTCGTGGGTCCGCGGCCCGGTGATTTCGGGCGCCAGCGAGTAGCCGTAGCGGAAGTTCAGGTAGTAGACGAGCCCGAACGACAGCGTCAGCATGAGCACGACGAGGTACATCCCCGTACTTCGGTCCCGCTGCCAGGTCGTGACAAAGCCCGCCACACCCAGGCCGAGAAAGAGCAGCGTGAAGGGAAGCCGACGTTGGCTCACCGGCTCGTCGGGGTCCATCCCGCGCGCCCACTGCCAGTCGAAATACTGGAAGAAATTGTGCAGCTGATGTGCGAACGGGGCCATCCGCCGGGTCACGGGTGGCTTGGCGTACTGGTCCCGGCGCAGCGAGGCGGCCAGCGCCGGACACCCGGTCTTGCCGTTGGTGTAGATGGCCGCGGCAGTCTCGACGAACCCGTCGCACAGCGGATCGCCTTCGTTGATCACCGGCCGCTGGGCAGCACGCAGCGGCAGGACGAAGTTGAGGGATAGCCCCACCACCACGGCCAGCAGGCACCGGGCCAGGAAGGGAGGGTGCATGAGAATCCGGGCGCGCGTCACCACGATGCAAACGAAAAACGCGCCCGCCGGCAGGACCGACATGAGGTGGTTGGTCGCGCCGAGCGCCATCAGGTACACCGCGCCCACCAGCAGCCGCTGCCCGCGCGGATCGCCGGCCGGCAGATCGCGCCAGCGCAGCACCATCCAGCTGACCGCCGCCACGATCAGCAGCGAAATCGTGTACACCTTCTCGTTCACGTTGCTCTGACTCCACACCGTGAACGCCGTCGCCCCGACCAGCACCGCCGCGCCCGCCCCGATCAGCGCCTCCCTCGCGCTCATCCGCAGCCGCGACAGGATCCGGTGGGCGATCAGGAAGAAGAAGAAAGAAGCCCCCGCCGAGCTCGCCGCAGCCAGCAGGTTCACCCGAACGGCGACTGGCAGGCCCAGCGGCGCCAGCAGGAGCGACCACACCCGGGCCAGCGCCACGAATAGCGGGTTCCCCGGAGGGTGCGGGATCCCCATGATGTGGGCTGTGGCAATGTATTCGCTGGCGTCCCACCACCCCGTAGTCGGCGCAAGCGTCAGGGCGTACAGCACGAACACGCCTGCGCTAGCGCACGCGGCGGCCTTCCAGGGAGGTGTCGGTGTGCTGTCGGTCATGCCTCCACCCTCGCTGCGGCCCATTAGATTGGCAAGACGGTCGCGAACGGCCCCGCGGACGCGCCGACAGGCCTCGGCGAGAGGGCGTCAGCGGGCCTCACCGGGAACCCGCCATGGCCAGTCCCACCTTCGATGCACTGCGGTACGCGATGGGTTGGGCGCGCGGTGCTTCCGGCTTGCCGATCCGGGGAGTCGCCACCGAGGACATCTCGATTGGCGGCACGGCCGAGGCCATCCGCGCACATCGATACCGACCCACCGCGTCGCGGCGGCGCCCCCTTCCCGGCTGGGTCGTCCTGCACGGCGCCACCCGTCCGGGACCCGATCATCCGGCAATCGTCCGTCTCGCGGCTTCCCTGGCCAGCGCTGGCGGCGACGTCCTCGTCCCGGACGTGCCCGCGTGGCGCGCACTCGATCTCGATCCAGCGCCGGCGCGGCGCGCGCTCCGCGTCGCGGCGGAGTTCATGTGCGGCGACCCACGCGTCCGGTCCGGCGGAGTCGTCCTCATGGGCCTGTCCTTCGGCTGCACCCAGGCGCTTGCCGCCGCATCGGATCTGGCCGCCGAAGGACTCGCGCGCGGGGTCTTCGGCTATGGGGGCTACTACAGCCTGCACGACACCGTCCGCTTCGCCGTCACGGGCCAGTTCGAGTGGAGGCGGCGCACCGAGTATCTGCGGCCCGATCCGTATGGCCGCTGGGTGATCGCGGCCAACTACCTGCACCGCATCCCGGGCTACGAGGGTGCGCAGGACGTGTCGCGCGCGCTGCGGCGGCTCGCGGCGCTGGCCGGCGACCACGGATTCATGTCGTGGGAGCCGAGCAGCGATCCCTACAAGGACGACGTGATCACCTCGGTGTCGGCGCCGAACCGGGAGCTGTTCCGGGTCTTCGCGCCGAATGCGGCCCAGGATCCGGATCCGGGCCGCGCCGAGGAGCTGGCCCCCCTTCTCGTCGAGGCCGCGCGGGCGACTCACCCCGAGCTGGAGCTGTCCCGCGCTCTGGATGGCCGCTCTCTTCCCCCCATCCGGCTCCTCCACGGCCGCGAGGACCACCTGATTCCGTTCACGGAGACGCTCGCGCTGGAACGCTATCTGCGGAAACGCGCGGATGTGGTTGCGACGGTCACGGGGTTGTTCGCGCATTCGAAGGGTGCCGGACGGGGCGTGGCGCGGATTCGGGAGGCGGCTCGGTTTTTGGGGGCGCTGCGGGGGGTGATGGGGCTGCACGGCGGGTAGGGGCGGTGTGGGTTGCGCCTGCCCGGACAGTCTTCGGCTACGGCGATCGGAGGATCAAGCGCAACCGGAAAGAGACGGGCGAGGCTCGACGTCCCGGCCCCGGTCCAACGCGTAGATCCGCACATCCTGCTGCCCGTTCTCGTCGGTATGGAACCCGAGGATGGCCTCCGCCGAAATCTCCGTCACGCGCAACGCCACGGGGAGCGTCACCGTGCCGATCGCGGCTCCGGCCTCGGTGAAGACGCGCCACTCGGCACTGCCGTCGAAATCCGAGAGCTCGTAGCGCTGGGCCCAGATGTACCCGAGGTCGTCCACGACCAGGTGGTCGGCGAACGGCACCCACTCGGCCATGCCGAACCTTCTCGACATGCTCCGTAGCGAGAAGCGCTGGATTAGGCGGGCGATGCCGCTGACCCTTTCGAGCGTCGCCGATACCCATTGCTTCCGATGCTCGTCAGTGCTGCGTTCGACTTCGATGTCGAGGTCCACTTCGCCCAAGTCGGCCCCGGTCTGATCGAGGACGCGCAGCACGGGCGTATCGCTCGTTCCGATCAGCAGGCACCGGCCGCGAGCGACGCCCAGGGGGTGGGGCGTCAGCAATGCGTGGCGAAGACTGCCCCGTCCCTGGAACTCGAAATGCGAGGTTATGGTGCCGGGCGCCCGGGCCAGGATGTTGCCGATCTCGCCATCAACGAATCGGTAGTAGCCGACCGTGTCCTGGGCCATTTCACCCATCTCCTGCCCAACCATCCGATCCGCTTCCCAGGCGTACCGGCCTCCGTCGTCGAATTGCCCGATCCCGCCGATGGGCCGGTCGTCAGCGCCGCGGACCAGCCCGGCGTCCCCGACGAACTCGCCGCCCAGGGTGAATTCGGAAATCCGTTGGTGGCTCTGGTCGAAGACGAAGAGTCGGCCCTCGGGATCGGCAACGAGCGTGGACATTCTGCTGAATTCGCCCGGTCCCTCGCCCTCCCGTCCCTTGGTTGCGACCAGGGTGCCGTCCGGCGAGAAGAAGCTGATGCTGGAGAACTGGCTTTCGGCAACGACGATCGCGCCGTCAGGTGCATGGACCACATCGACGATGCCGGCAAAATCTCCGCCCAGCCCTTCTTCGCTCTGACCAAGGACGATTGTGGGCTCCGAGCCCACCGTCCAGGTGGATGCGTCGGGCGGGGGGGCCTGGGCCGGCAGAGCGCTGGGCCAGGCCGCGGTAGCAATGAAGAGTGTGAGCAGGGCGAAGGTCTCGCGGGCGGCGGTGCAGCGGCGTGACTTGGGCATCGGACCTTTGGGGAGCTGGGAGCAGGTGGTCGCAGACCACGTTGGTACCCGCAATCGCTGATCAATGTTCCGGATCGGGAACCCGATACTCTAGCGCCGAAGACCGTCCCCTCACCTCAAGCCGTAGCGCAACCCCACACTGACGATCGGCCAGAAGCTGACGAAGCTGGCGGCATCGTTTTCGGCCTCCAGCCGCTCGGTCTCCAGGTCGGCGCGGAATCGGGGCGAGTTCAGGACCGTCGGATCACCCGTGGCCGCCATGTCGAACTGCCGGTTGAGGTGCAGGACCGCGCCAAGGTCGACCACGAACTCGAACCCGCGCTGCAACTCCGATCCGAATCCGACCAGGACGTAGGGCGCCGTCGAGGCCGAGACGAGGGTGGTGGTGAGGGTCTGCACCTCCGGGTGCTGGTAGAAGCCGCCGCCGATGTCCATCGTCGCGCCGCTCTGGTATGTGATCTCGTGTGTCGGGTCGCTGGACCTGATCAGCAGGCCGGCGCCTGCGCGAAACGGGCCGGACGAAGTCTCTGCGCCGATGGTGAACAAAGCCGTCGGCAGGGAGAGCACGGCGGTGCGGTTGGGGGCGAGGCCGAACATCCCGGTGAGATCCACGTCGAAGCCGAGGAATCCGATTCCACCGTGGACGGCGATATGTTCGTTCACCCCGATGGCGATGTCGGCGCCGAGGCCGAGGGTGCCCAGTCGCGCTCCAACCATGATGTCCTGCTGCATGGCATGGGCCGATGGACCCGGGGTTGCAAGCACCAGGGCCAGCTTCACGACTGCGGCCGATCGTTTTGTCATCGATGGATGGCCCTTCCCGGGAAAGCCGGTAATCTAGCGTGAGGCGTTTTGTGACGTTTGGGCGAGTGTCTAGATTCCCGTCATGCCCTCCTTCAGCTCTGCACGCGAAAAACGCCTCTGGGCCTGGACGCTGGCCGTCGTGGTGGCGATCTACTCTACCCTGGGCTTGGCGCGGACGCTGGTCGACAAGCTGGGAAGCGATTTTGTGTCCGTGTGGCTCTTCCTCCTCGGCTGCATTCTGGTGCTCGCAACCGTGATCACGCAGGGCCTCAGGGTTCGGCCGAGCGGCACCGAGATCGGTGTGGCTCTTGGCGTCGCCGCCGCCTACCTGCTGATCGTCGTTCGGATGGCGGTGCCAACCGAGCGATCCCATCTGGTCGAGTACGGGATAGTGGCCGTCTTCGTCCACGAAGCGCTGTTGGAGCGGGCGAGTCAGGGACGCCGTGTTCCCGTTCCGAGCCTGCTTGCAATCGGTATCGCCTCTCTGGTCGGCGCCGTCGACCAGGGCATCCAGTGGTTCTTGCCCAGCCGCGTCATGGACCCGGTGGACATCCTGTTCAACGTGCTGGCGGCGGTGATGGCGGTCGGAGCGAGCGTGGCGCTCCGGTGGGCCAGGCGCAGGGCCATCCGATTCATGGGCCACTAGCCACTCACGGCACCAACCCGTGGCGTAACGGGGGCGGCGCGGCGCCGGTCCGGCGATAGGCGGACGCGATGCTACCTCCCCACGATCCTCCGCAGTTCCACGATCTCCTCGTCGAGTTTCGTGCGTCGCAGCACCGCGGCCAGGTCGCCTGCCACGTCGTAAAGGACGACATCATCAGGCGACGAGAGGGTGGCGATCTGGCCCACTCCGGGCTTGAACACGAACCACTCCGGCCCATCGGGTTCGGCTCCTTCGCGGGGGATCCCTCCGTAGCGGAGCGCCCACACCAGCCCGTCCGCCGCCGTCACCGGCGGGTGATTGGGATATCCCAGCGACAACCGGCCGTAGGGGGGCAGGTGCTCGGGAAGCCCCATGGCCGTCAGCATTCGCTCCACCTCGCCAGTAGTTGAACCCAGGTCCAGGTCATGGAAGTCGAGGAGGGTTTGCCTGCGAACTCCGCCTGTGATCGTGACAACGGCGTCGGTTCCGGCACGATTGCGGGACGAAGCGTATCCCGAACGACTCCGTCGCTCCCGTACACCGGGATGTCGTATGAGTCGTTTTCCAGAACGACTAACAGGGAGTCGACGACCACCGCCGCTGACGTTCGGCCAAAGAACCGAAACATCTGGCGCGACCCGGCGGTTCCCACGGGTTCGAACCACAACTCCGGGCCCTTCATTTCGAGCAGGCGGTGCCCGAATCCGCCCCTCTCGTCGAAGAGAAGAAGCGGCAGGGTCAGTCGTTCGACCGCCGGCTCCGTCGGCCAAAACTGAGCATCCCAGACCTCGGCCAGTACCGAGCCGTCCGAGAACACCCCCAACGCCGAGAGGCCCGTCAGGTATTCGTCAGGCGGGGAGAGGGCCAGCGAACCCAGCAACCGGCCATCCAGACTGTATCTCGAGACCTCGCGCCCGTACCGATCATAGGCGAAGAGATGCTCGCCGCTCCGCCGCATCCAGTCGAGGTCGCCGAACTCCCCGGGGCCCTCGCCTCTGCCTCCGACCTCTTCGTCAAGCGAGCCATCACGGTCGTAGAAACGAAGCGTGCCCGTGTTCTCCTGGGCGATCACGACGTGATGCTGCGTGATCGCGATGCCCGCAACCTCGAAGAGCGGATCCGCTTCGGAGTGGCCGACGCTCATCACGGGTACCGGGTCCAACCGCCACACTTCAACACCGTCGGGCCGGCCGATGGTGCCGCCGGTGGTTCCGTCATCGCGCAAAAGCAACGCGACGAGCACGACCCCCTCTAGCACAAAGACCAACAGCAAGGCATACCACAGGACCGTGCGAGTCTTCTTCCGTTCCCTCATGCGAACCGTGGCATGGCGCCGCCCCTCTTCCCGGCCTGTCAGTTGATACAACCCCTCCTCCAACCAATCTTCAAGGCGCCCACGAACGATGCCAGTTCCCTCGCCCAAGACATCCCCATGACAGACTCCCTCGTGCAGAAGCTCCAATCAATCCTCCCGGCCCTGGCCGCAGCGGCCACGCTGACCCTCCTCCCCGTCCCCTCCCAGGCCCAGGTCACCACCGCCCAACTCGACGGCCTCCGCCTCCGCAACATCGGACCCGCCGTCATGAGCGGCCGCATCGTCGACCTGGCCGTCGCCGAATCGGACGTAATCAAGTACTACGTCGCGTCCTCGACCGGCGGCGTCTACAAGACCAGCGACAACGGCATCACCCTCAACCCCGTCTTCGAGAACGAGGGCACCCACTCGGTCGGCGCCATCGCGCTCCACCAGCGCGACACGACCATCGTCTGGGTCGGCACCGGCGAGCGCGCCAACCGGCAGAGTTCGTCGTGGGGTGACGGCGTCTACAAGAGCACCGACGGCGGCGAGACCTGGACCAACATGGGGCTGCGCGACAGCAAGCACATCGGGCGCATCGCGCTGCACCCCGAGGACACCGACCTCGTCTACGTGGCCGCCATGGGCCACCTGTGGGGCCCCAACGAAGAACGCGGCCTCTACCGCAGCACCGACGGCGGCGACACCTGGCAGCCCATCCTGCAGGTCGACGAGAACACCGGCGTAGTGGACGTCGCGCTCGACCCCGACCAGCCCAACATCGTCTACGCCGCGACCTACCAGCGGCGCCGCCGCCCCTGGGGCTTCCATGGCGGCGGCCCCGGCAGCGCGCTCCACCGCAGCATGGACGGTGGCGACACCTGGGAGCGGCTGACCGGCCCCGGCATCACCCGCGGTCTCCCCGAGGACGTGATCGGCCGCATCGGCATCTCCATTTACCGCAGCGACCCGCGCATCGTCTACGTCAGCGTCGAGCAGGGCTACCGCTACAACGCGTCGACCGCATACACCGAGCGGCGCGCCGGCATCTACCGCTCCGAGGACCGCGGCGACACCTGGGAGCTGATGAGCGACTGGAACCCGCGGCCCATGTACGCCAGCCAGATCACGGTCGATCCGAGCGACGACCAGCGCATCTACATGGTCAACAGCTATTCCTTCTCCGATGACGGCGGGCGCACCTTCACCGTCCCGCCCCAGAGCCTCCACGGCGACGACCGCCTCGTCTGGGTCAATCCCTCCGACTCCCGCCACGTCATGAAGGCCGACGACGGCGGCCTCGGCATCTCCTACGACCGCGGACTGAACTGGCTCTACATCTCCGACCTGCCCGTCAGCCAGTACTACCGCGTCAGCGTCGACATGGCCCGCCCCTACAACGTCTACGGCGGGCTTCAGGACAACGGCTCCTGGATGGGACCCAGCGAGACCTATCGCCAGAACGGCATCGTCAACAGCGACTGGACGCGTCTGGGCGGCGGCGACGGGTTCATCAACCTGGCTGACACGACCAACAACACCATCGTCTACACCGAGTCCCAATACCTCGGCCTGTCGCGCTTCGACACCCGCACCGGCCAGCGCACCGCCATCCGTCCCGGCGACCCCGTCGGACACATCGCCGGACGCCGCAACTGGGAGACCTGGCGCGAGGTCGGCACCTTCGAGGATCAGCGCCTCGGCAACGCGATGGCGCCCGCCAACTGGGACGGCCCCTTCATCATCTCGCCGCACGACGCGTCCACCCTCTACGCCGGAACCAACATCCTCTGGAAGACCACCGATCGCGGCGACTCATGGCAGGCTCTCGGCGACCTCACCACCCGCGTCGACCGCCGCTCGCTGCCCGTCATGGGGCAGATGCCCGAGGACTACACCCCCTCGCTCGACGACGGCATCCCCTACTACCCCACCATCTCGTCCGTCTCGGAGAGTCCGCTCGCGCGGGGCCTCATCTACGCCGGCACCGACGACGGCCGCCTCCACGTCTCGCACGACGGCGGCGCGACCTGGACCGACCTGTCCGCGCGCGACGTCTCCGACTCCGACGAGCCCGGCGCCCCCGATTTTCCGGGCCTTCCCAACGGCGCCTGGGTCAGCTGGATCGAGCCCTCCCGCCACGACGAGGCCCGCGTCTACGCCGCCTGGAACAACTACCGCAACGACGACTACGCCAACTACCTCTATCGCTCCGACGACTACGGCCAGAGCTGGGTCTCGATCACCGGCGATCTGCCCGCCGACCGCGTGCTGCGGACCGTCCGCGAAGACCTGCGCAACCCGTCGGTCCTCTTCCTGGGCGCCGAAATCGGCCTCTTATACACCATGGACGGCGGCGCGCACTGGACCGAGCTGCGCGGCGGCATGCCCACCCTGCCATTCAACGACCTCGTCATCCATCCGCGCGACAACGATCTCGTCCTCGGGACCCACGGCCGCGGCATCTGGATCCTCGATCAGATCAACGCGCTCCAGGAGCTGTCGGAAGAGGTGGTTGAAGAGAGCGCCCATCTCTTCACCATCGAGCCCGCCGTGCAGATCCGCAGGGCGGGTCGCGCGGCCCACACGGGAGATGTGTACTATCGGGGCGAAAACCCCCCTCTCGGCGCCATTCTCGACTACTGGCTCGGTGAGGCGGGCGAGGTCGGCACGGTGGAGATCGCGATCGAGGACTCCGGCGGTGCCCATGTGGCCACGGTGGGCGGCACCACGCGGCAGGGAATGAATCGCGTGGTGTGGGACATGCGTCACCAGGTCGGCGACGCCGGGGATGCCGATCGCCCGAGCCCGGGTGGTGCACGGCGCGGCCCGCTGGTCGTTCCTGGGACGTACGCGGCTCGACTGGTTGCCGCGGGGACCGAATCGGCGCAGCAGTTCGTCGTGCGCGAAGACCCGCGCCTGAACGTCACGCCGGGCACGCGCGCCGCCTGGACCGCCGATCTGCTGGAACTGGCCGACGCCTCGGCCCGAGCGGTCAGCGAACTCAACGCGATCGAGGACGCTCTGGGAGATGTCGACGACGACGACACCGGCACCCGCACCACCAAGCTGCGCGACCTGCAGCGCGAGTTCGGCGAGCTGATGAGCCGCATCGGCCGCCTCTCGGGCGACATCGAGGGCGTGGTCGCGCCGCTGACGCAAGACCAGCGGTCGCGCCGGGACTTCTACATGGAGATGCTTGAGGTGCTGAGCGGGGAGGCGGGGGAGGTGGTGGGTCAGTGATGTAAAGGCGAGTTGACATTATGTAATGTATACATGACATTTACGTACTCGCATCCACCGATCCGCTCGCCGTCCCGGTCAAGCCATCGTCTTCAGGGTTCGCGCCAACCAGGATATCACACCTCTTCACGGCACCCTGTCATTGGCGCCTATCGATGACCCGCCTCCAACAATCCCAATACATCCCCCTTCCCCACCATCTCCTCTCCGCGCTCCGGGAACGGCCGCACATCGGCAGCGACCGCATCCCACGGCAGTCCCTCCACCCGTTCCGCCACAGCCCCACGCCAGTTGCCGACATCTAGGAGCTTGCGCCGCAGAAGCGCGGCGGACGTGACGGGAACCAGGGAAGGGCACTGGGGGATCGAAAGACTCGGGGGTGGGGGGATGGGGGATCCGAGCCGCTGACGGGGCGGGAGGGCCG
>LXNI01000216.1_pt1 | contig 72694 bp, 63 predicted proteins | sample 809091 | NCBI WGS metagenome assembly LXNI01 (sample SAMN04870527, study PRJNA318959) | sponge metagenome | biome: 01000161; feature: marine sponge reef; material: water | host: Sarcotragus foetidus | place: Greece: Milos, Mediterranean Sea | collected 2013-05-29 | depth 5-7 m
CTAGGTATTATTCGAGCTTGGCCTGGGTCTCTGGCCTGTCCGGCCGCAGCGCCAGGAGCAAGCGCCGCGACGCCGTCTCGATGATCGCCCTCTCCTCACTGCTCAAGAGAGACACGATCTCCCTCTCAACTGCGTTCTGGTCTCGGTAGGCGTCCAGGACGAGCCGCCGACCGGACTCCGTGATCGACACTCGGACCCGGCGCCGGTCAGCAGTGTCCACGGAGCGGCCCAAGTAACCCTGTCGTTCAAGGGTCTTGAGGACCCCCGAGACTGCCGCGTCGCTCACACCGGAGCGGGCCGCTATCTGCGTGGGATGCATGTCCCCGAGCACCATCAGGGTGAACAGGGTGCGGAAGCTGCCCCAGGTCAAGCCTCTCGGGCGCAGCACTCTTGCCTCTATTGCGGACGATGCAGCATTTGAGGCGCTCAGCATGTTGAAGAACAGCGAGAAGGTGGCGACGTCCGCCGAAGGGACATCTTGCTCAAGCAGTTGCGCCGCTCGACGTTCGAACCATCGAGCCTGGTCTGCACCCATACCTCTCGAACGCTACTCAGTAGGCGTTCAGTTGGGGACTGCAGCGAAGTTGCCCAACCCCCGGGTCGCCGGCTCGGCGATCGCTTCCCACACGTTGCCCTCGTCGAGTTCAGCATCCCCGACGAGCGCGATGAACCGGGCGGGCGGCCGATATCCAAGATGCGCATCGACATATCGCCGGGTCAGGGCAGAGAACAGGGGTGCCACCGCACCGAGGCCGACCGAGCCGGTGGAGAAGTCAGCCACATCCGGATCCATTGTCCGTGATGGATACGCCTGTAGCCCTCCGAGCTGTCGCAGGGTGGTCAGGTACGCGCCGATGCCAGACGGCTCATGCGGTGGCACACTGTTCCGCGGGTGGGTCTCGAGTCCCATCCCGGGCGTGGAACACGAAGTTCACATTCTCAAGGAGGGCCCCGATGGCTGATTGCGCGTTCGTGGGGCTGGGGGTGATGGGCTATCCGATGGCGGGCCACCTGGTCGCGGCCGGACATGACGTCACGGTCTACAACCGCACGGCGGCGAAGGTCGAGGCCTGGGTGGGCGAGCATGGCGGCACCTCCGCACCCACCCCCGCCGGAGCGGCGGCCGATGCGGAGTTCGTGTTCGTGTGCGTGGGAAACGACGACGATGTCCGCTCGGTTACCACCGGCGACGGGGGCGTGCTGGAGGCGATGGCCTTGGGGTCGGTCCTGGTCGACCACACCACCGCGTCGGCCGACCTCGCCCAGGAGATGCACGCGGCCGCGGCCGAGCGGGGGGTCGGGTTCGTGGACGCGCCCATCTCCGGGGGACAGGCCGGCGCGGAGAATGGCGCGCTCACTGTGATGTGCGGCGGCGACCAGGCTGATTTCGGCCGGGCCGAGCCGGTGATTGACTCCTACGCCAAGGCGGTCACGCTGCTGGGCGGGCCGGGCAGCGGCCAGCGCACCAAGATGGTCAACCAGATCTGCATCGCCGGGCTGGTCCAGGGTCTGGCCGAGGGGATCGACTTCGCCCGCCGGGCCGGACTCGACGTCGAGCAGGTGGTCGACACCATCTCGCAGGGCGCGGCAGGCTCGTGGCAGATGGCCAACCGCGGGGTCACGATGGGCCGGCGCGAGTTCGACTTCGGCTTCGCCCTCGACTGGATGCGCAAGGACCTGGACATCTGCTTCGCCGAGGCCGAGCGGGTGGGCGCCACCCTGCCGATCACCGCGGTGATCGACCAGTTCTACGCCCGGCTCCAGCGCCAAGGCCGCGGCCGCTGGGACACCAGCTCCCTCATCGAGCTCCTAGTCGACGAATAGGCACGCCTGCCCTAACGACCCTCGTCTCGAATCGTGGCCACTTGGGCGGCATCGGGCACCGGACGCATGGCTGCACCGCCTTCCAGGGGTTCACCACCGGGGGTAATCCGCAGAGGTAGTAGGCGTGCTCCCACACGTCGATGGTCAGCGGCTGGACCAATAGGAAGGGCGACACCATCTGTGTTGCCAAACCCGCATATATTTGCATATCATCCATATGATGCTATGTAGCACCACTTCGAGACCAGGGTCAGGTCAGACCGAAGCTGGAGGAGGACAAGGCGAATGACAGCCGAAGAGCTTGTCGCAATAGCCGACTTCGAAACTCAAGCTCGCGACTTCCTGAACCGAGGGCGCGAGTATCTCGCCGCCGGCCACCTGCACCAGGCCTCCGAGAAGGGCTGGGGCGCCGCCGCCCACATGGCCAAGGCCGTAGCGGTGGCCCAAGGGTGGACCTACGAGACCCACGCCGACTTCAGCATCGTCTTGAACAAGGCGACCGCAGCGACCGGTCAGGACCGCCTGCGGGCACTGCGCGCCATCGCCAACGAACTCCACGGCAACTATTATCGGCGCAAGCGCCACCTTGATGCTGCCGAGATTGGCAGCGACCTTGAGAGCGTGGCGGAACTGGTGGAGATTCTCGCCCCGCTGACCCGGCGCCAGGGGTCTGCCGAGCTGAACTAGTCCGTCCGAGCTGAACTAGTCCGTTCGGCGTGGCCGGGACTCTCCGGGCGATCAGGTCTGTGCGAAGTTGGTGGAGGCGAACTCCCAGTTGATCAAGTGCTCGATGAAGGCGTCCACGTAGGCGACCCGAGCATTCTGGTAGTCGAGGTAGTAGGCGTGCTCCCACACGTCGATGGTCAGCAGGGCCCGCTGGCCGTGGCGCAGCGGCGTGTCGGCGTCGTCGGTGTTGACGATCTGCAAGCCGTCGGCTCCGGAGACCAGCCACGTCCAGCCGGACGCGAAGTTCCCCACCGCAGCCGCGGCGAAGTCGCGGTTGAACGCGTCCAGCGAGCCGAAGCTCCGTTCCAGCGCGGCCAGCAGGTCGCCGGTGGGCGTGTCGACACGATCCGGGCTCATCGACTCCCAGTAGAAGGCGTGGTTCCAGGCCTGGGCCGCACAGTTGAACAACGCCGACGGCACGTCGGCGGCGATCACGATCTCCTCCAGCGCGGCATCGGCATGCGGCGTCCCGGCGACGGTTGCGTTGACGCTGGCCACATATCCGGCGTGATGGCGGCCGTAGTGGAAGCTCATGGTCCGCTCGGAGATGTGGGGCGCGAGCCCGTCGAGCGGGTAGGGGAGGGGGGCATGCTCGACAGCCATCGCAGGCACGCTCTTTTCTGGGGAGGAATCGGGGGGAGGACTCGAATATACGCAGGACCGGCGATCAACCGGCGACAACCGGCGGTCAACCAGCGAACAGGTTCGTCGGCAGGCCCACCGCGTCGACGTCGGCCGCGAACAGCGCCCCCGAATTGGATTCGCCCTCGGTGTCGACACCCGCGATCGAGGCTGCTGCGGTGGTGATGTAGAGGGTGTCGAGGTCCGGACCACCGAAACAGCAGCAGGTTGTCTGGGGCGCGCCCGGCGTGACCACCGCCTCGAGCTGCTCTCCGTCGGGAGAGAACCGCTGCACGCCGAATCCGCCGAACATCGCCACCCACAGGCAGCCGTCGGCGTCCACCGTCATCCCGTCGGGCCCGCCGCTGCTGCCGTCGAAGGTGACGAACGGTCGCCGCCCCTCGATCTCGCCGGTGTCCGGATCGTAGTCGAACTGGTCCACCCGGAACGTCAGCGTGTCGATGTAGTACATCGTGGACCGGTCGGGGCTCCAGCCGATGCCGTTGGAGATCATCACGTCGGACAGGACCCGCCGGGCTGTGCCGTCGCCGTCCACCCGGTGCAGCGCCGCTACCGGCGACCCGGGCTCGGTGTTGCTCATCGTGCCCTGGAACAGCCGCCCCGCCGGGTCGACGGCACCGTCGTTGGCGCGGTTCGTCTCAGGCTCGCCCGGCAGCTCGATGGCACTCTCGATGGCCCCGACTCGGTCGGTGAGCGTCACGGTGTTGCCCAGGCCCAGGGCGAGCCCTCCGCCGGCCCGGAGCGCGGCGTTGCCCACGGACTCGTTGTAGCGCCACACCGACACCGGCTGGCCCGAGGCGTGGTCGAAGCGGTGCACGGCCTGCCCGGTGATGTCCACCCACACGAGCAGGTCCTCCAACGGCGACCATACGCAGCCCTCGCCCAGCGCAGCTGCGGCGGAGTGCACTACTTCGGCATTGAGCATCTCGGGCCTCGCAGTCCGGGCTGGGGTCGACGGCCTGAGCGTCGAAACGGGTGCGCATTTCGACCGGAACCATGGCGGCTCCCATCCGTCCGGGACGCGGCCAGCGTACACTTCGGCGCATCAGCCGATGTGAGGTGACCCGACGAGGCGGCCGGGCAGCAAGCGAGTCGGCCCCTGGGATGCCGGGTGCCGTGGCGAGGAGTGCCAACGGATGAGCGAGTCCACAGACAGCGCACACGAGCGCTACACGATCATCTCGTCGGACTGTCACGCGGGCGGCAACATGGCCGCCTACGAGGAGTACCTCGACCCGGCGTGGCGTGACGAGTTCACACAGTGGCGGGGGGCCTACCGCAATCCCTACCGGGACCTGCAGGACGACGGGCGGTCCCGCAACTGGGACGACGAGCGGCGGCTCGCGGAGCAGTACGCCGACGGGATCGTGGCCGAGATCACCTTCCCGAACACCGTCCCGCCCTTCTACCCGACGGGCGCTCTGGTGGCCCGCCCCCCGGCTGACCGAGCCGATTACGAGCGCCGCTTCGCCGGCATCTCCTGCCACAACCGCTGGCTGCGGGACTGGTGCGCCCGCCATCCCGACCAGCGTCGCGGCCTGCCCCAGATCTTCGCCGAGGACCTCGACGACGCGGTGGCCACCCTGGAGTGGGCCGCCGCGGAGGGGTTCCGCAGCTTCCTGCTGCCCCACATCCCGCCCGACAGCGATCTGCCCGGCTACTGGGATCCCCGCTGGGACCGGCTCTGGGCCGCGGCCTCGGACCTCGACCTGATCATGACCCAGCACGGCGGCAACGGCGGCCCCGACTACGGCAAGGCCCCCGCGGCCGGGGTGATCTTCCTGATGGAGGTGCCGTTCTACTCCCACCGCAACCTGGCCCACCTGATCATGTCGGGAGTGTTCGAGCGCTTCCCGAAGCTGCGCTACGTGATGACCGAGCAGGGCGTGGCCTGGCTCGTGGAGGAGCTGCGCCGCATGGACGGCTACCACCGCCAGATGCGCGCCGGTCGCGTCGGCGAGCTGGGCTTCGCGGCCGACATCGTGCTGCCGCTCAAGCCGTCGGAGTACTTCGACCGCAACGTGTGGATCGGGGCCAGCTTCCCGTCGCCGGGCGAGGCGGCCGCCATCCGCAAGGTGGGCGTGCACAAGGTGATGTGGGGCAGCGACTACCCCCATCACGAGGGCACCTACCCGTACTCTCTGGAGAGCCTGCAGCGGGCCTTCAGCGACTGGAGCACCGCCGACATGCGGGCCGTGCTGGGCGCCAACGCCGCCGAGCTGTACGGCTTCGACCTCGACCGGCTCGCCCCGCTGGCCGCGACGCACGGTCCCAGCGTCGAGCAGGTGGCCACACCGCTGGCGGAGATCCCCGCTGAGGCCACCAGCCCCGCCTTCTTCAAGCCGTGACCCAGCGGATCCGCGACCCGAGACCCAACAACCTGCAGGTTTCCACCCGTGCGGTGGTTTCTTGACAGATGTTCGCGCGGTGAGCACAGTCCCACCGGACGGGGCTGCCCCGGCCGATCCGACCGCGCCGTACGCGGGTTTTGAGGGCACTGTCGGCAAGATCTTCTCCACGTCCGAGCCCCACTGGCCCGAGCCGGTGATCCCGCCGGCGGGGGCGCCGAACGTGATCGTGATGATGGCCGACGACCTCGGCTACGCCGATCTCGGCTGCTACGGGTCCGAGATCGAGACACCGGAACTGGACCGGCTCGCGGCCGAGGGCCTGCGCTACACCGACTTCCACGTCAACCCGATGTGCTCGCCGACTCGGGCGTCGCTGCTGACCGGGCTCAACCACCACATGGCCGGCATGGCTCAGGTGGCCCACAGCGACCCCGGGTTCCCGGGTTACAGCCACGAGCTGCGCGACAACGCGGCGACCATGTCCGAGACGTTCCGCGACGCCGGCTGGGCGACGTTCATGCTCGGGAAGTGGCACCTCACCAAGGACGCCCACCTCAGCGACGGCGCTCCCAAGGCCAGCTGGCCCCTGCAGCGGGGCTTCGACCGCTACTACGGGATCCTCGACGCCTTCACCAACTTCCACCATCCCCACCGTCTCTACGCAGACAACCATCACATCGACGTCGAGCAGTACCCCGACGGCTACTACTTCACCGACGACCTCACCGACCAGGCGACGCGGATGGTGGACGAGCTGCGGTCGTCGCACCCGAGAAGGCCGTTCTTCATGTACTTCTCCCACGGCGCGGTGCACGCCCCGCTGCAGGCGCCCGAGGCCGACATCGAGCGGTTCAGGGGCCGTTACGCCGCGGGCTGGGACGCGCTGCGCCAGCAGCGGTTCGAGCGCCAACAGGAGCTGGGCGTGGTCCCCCCCGACACGGTGCTGCCGGCCCGCAACACTGAAGAGCTCCACGAGGTCGGTCCCTGGGACGATCTCGACGACCGGTCCAAGGAGCTGTTCGCCCGCTACATGGAGGTGTATGCGGGGATGGTCCACAACGTGGACCGCAACTTCGGCCGGCTGCGCCGCCATCTCGAGGCCATCGGCGAGTGGGACAACACGATCGTCATCTTCACCAGCGACAACGGCGGCTCCCGGGAGGGCCAGTACACCGGCACGTCGGCCTACTTCCGGACCCTGCTCTCCCAGGTGCGCACCACTGAGCTTGAGGTGGTCGACACCGACTACGCCCGCCTCGACCTGCTGGGCGGCCCCAGGACCCTGGCTCATTACCCGATGGGCTGGGCCATGGTGTCGTGCACCCCGTTCCGGCTCTACAAGATCAACACCCACCGTGGCGGCCACAGCGTGCCGTTCATCGTCAACTGGCCGGACCGGTTCAGCGACACCGACGGTGTGCTGGCCGGAGGGGTACGGACCCAGTACCAGCACGTGACCGACGTGTTCCCGACCTTGGCCGAGCTCTGCGGGGTGACCGTGCCCACGGCGCGTCACGGCGTACCTGCGCCGGAGCCGGCCGGAGCCAGCTTCGCGGCCACGATGGCGGATGGAGCCGCGCCGTCGACCCATCCCGAGCAGTACTACGAGAACTTCGGCCACCGCGGCTTCTACCGCGACGGTTGGTCGGTGGTGACCTGTCGCCGGCCCCGCCGTCCCTTCAGCCAGGACCGCTGGGAGTTGCACAACCTGGTCGAGGACCCGACCGAGACCCGCGATCTGGCCGCCGAGTACCCGGAGAAGCTGGACGAGATGCAGCAGGCCTGGGACCGGGCCGCTTGGGCCAACCAGGTCTACCCCCTCGACGAGGGCAACCAACTGGTCATGATCCAGCGCCCGCCGTGGTACGACGAGTTGGCCGCTGAGACGACGCTCAGGCCCGGGACGCCCACCCTGGAACGCTGGCGGTCCCAGCAGTTGATCTTCCAGAAGAACTTTGACGTGGAGGTCGCGCTGCGCTGGTGGCCGGGCGACGCCGGTGTGCTGGTGGCCCACGGCGACCAGGGCGGCGGCTACATGCTGTACGTGGAGGACGACCGGCTGTTCTTGGCCCACAACGCCTACGGAGACATGACTGTGCTCGATTGCGGACCTCTGGCCGAGGGCGCCTCCAGCGTGCAGTTGGCCATGGAGAACCCCGGCAACCTGGTGTGGAACGCCGCTGTCAGCGTCGACGGCGAGACCGCCGCGGAGGCACCCGGCCTCGTGTCGCTGATGGCCATGGCCCCGTTCGAGGGCATCGACGTCGGCGTCGACCGCCGCTCACCTGTCAGCTGGGACGTCTACGAGCGCCACGGGCCCTTCCCGTACAAGGGTGAAATGACGTCAGTGACTTACCGTCCAGGCGAGTTGGCCCCCGACGCGGGCTCCCTGTGGCTCGACTACATCAAGGCCAACGGAACCCGCTACGAATAGGCCCGAGGCGAGGACACGGACGATGCACATCGGGTATACGGCTGAGCAGGAGGCTTTGCGGGACGAGCTGCGGGCCTACTACGACGAGTGGCTCACCGACGATGTCCGGGCTGAGCTGGGAGCCGAGGACGGGACCGGGCCGGTGCACCGGCGCATCGTGCGCCGGATGGGGGCCGACGGCTGGCTGGCGGTGGGATGGCCGGAAGAGTACGGCGGCCGGGGCCTCTCCGCGGTGGAGCAGTTCATCGTGTTCGACGAGTCGGTGGCGCTGGGCGCACCGATCCCGATGCTCACCATCAACACCGTCGGCCCGACGATCATGCAGTTCGGCACCGATGACCAGAAGGACTTCTTCCTGCCCCGCATCGCCCGCGGCGAGCTCACCTTCTGCATCGGCTACTCCGAGCCCGACGCCGGCACCGACCTGGCCTCGCTCACCACCCGGGCGGTGCGAGACGGCGACACCTACGTCATCAACGGCCAGAAGACGTGGACGTCGCTGGCCAAGGACGCCGACTACATCTGGCTGGCGGCCCGCACCGACCCCGAGGTCCCCAAGCACAAGGGCATCTCGCTGTTCTGCATCCCGATGGACACACCCGGCATCAGCATCGAGCCCCTCGACCTGCTGTCGTCCCACAACATCAACCACACCTTCCTCGACGACTGCCGGGTGCCGGCGTCCACCCTCATAGGCGAGGAGAACCGGGGCTGGGGCCTGATCACCAGCCAGCTCAACCGGGAGCGGGTCACGATCTGCTCGTCGGGGATGGTCACCAAGCGCTTCGAGGAGTGCGTCGAGTGGGCCAAGTCGGCCAAACGGGCCGACGGGTCCTACGTGATCGACGAGCCGTGGGTGCAGCGCAACCTGGCCGAGGTGGCGGCCCGGCTGGAGTTCCTGCGGCTGGCCAACTGGAAGGTGGCCTGGACGGTGGCCAACAAGATCGACGGCGTCGAGCCCGACATGGACACCATCGCCGGATTCGTGGCCGACTCCTCCGCGGTGAAGGTGTCGGGCACAGAGTTCTTCGTGGACGCCTACCGCAAGCTGATGCAGGTGTACGGCCAGCGGTCCTACGTCGTGGAGGGCTCGCCCGGCTACCTCACCCGCCTGGAGATGATGTACCGCTCGACCATCATCCTGACCTTCGGCGGCGGCACCAACGAGATGCAGCGCGACCTCATCTCGCAGTTCGGCCTCGGCTATCCCCGAGCCTGCCGCTAGGCCCAGGCAGCATCGCGATGGACTTCGAGCTGGGCGAGGAGGAGCAGGCCATCCGGGACCTGACCGCGCAGGTCCTCGACGACATGTCCTCCCACGACCGCCTCAAGGCCCTGGCCGCCGAAGGCGACCACGTGGACCGCGAGGCTTGGGTCGCCCTGGCCGCAACCGGCGTCGTGGGAGCGTTGGTGCCCGAAGCTCACGGCGGGCTGGGACTGGGCTTCCTGTCCACCGCAGTGGCCTTGGAGGAGGTCGGCCGCCGGGCCTCTCCTGTGCCCCTCCTGACAACCGCGGTGATGGCCGCGATGCCCGTCGCCGCATACGGCACAGCAGCCCAGCAGGCGTCGTGGCTGCCCGGCTTGGCCGACGGGTCGGTACTGGCCTGCGCGGCGCTGGCCGAGGACGGCGCCGCACCGATTGAGCCGACGACCGCGGCTCGCTCCGACAACGGCGCCTTCGTGCTCGACGGCACCAAGGTTCTGGTCGCGGGCGGGCTCGACGCCGATGTCGCCCTCGTGCCGGCCCGCCTCGACCGCGGCGAGGTCGGGGTGTTCCTGGTGCCCACCGACACCGAGGGCCTCGAGCGCCTGACGGTGGAGGTGACGACCGGTCGCCCCGAGGCCCGCTTCGAGCTGTCGGGCGTCCGGGTGTCCGCCGAAGCGCTGCTCGGGGGCGGTGCATCCGACGGGACGGAGATCGTCCGCTCCATCGAGAGCCACGCCAACGTGGGGCTGTGCATGATGATGGCGGGCGCGGCTCGGGCATCCATCGAGATGTCCGCCGACTACACCAAGCAGCGCCACCAGTTCGACCGGCCCATCGCCACCTTCCAGGCGGTGAGCCAGCGGGCCGGCGACTCCTACATCGATGCCGAGGCCGTCTGGCTGACCGCCTACCAGGCCGCTTGGCGCCTGTCGGCCGGCCTGCCCGCCGACCGCGAGATCGCCATCGCCAAGTACTGGGCTTGCGAGGGCGGCTACCGGGTGGTCCACGCCGCGGTTCACGTCCACGGTGGGGTTGGCGTCGACCGCGACTACCCGCTGCACCGCCACTTCCTGGCCGCCCGCCACATCGAGCTCACCCTGGGCCACGCTGAGGAGCAACTGGCCGAGCTAGGCCGCCAGATCGCCTCGGTCTAGAGGCCTATTGGTTGAGCAGCGATCGGGCGATGAGGGCTGCGCCCAGCAGGCCGGAGTCGTCTCCCAGAGCGGGGGCAGTAACGAATGAGTCGTCGTCGACGCTGTAGTCGGCGTAGCCGCCCAGTTCGGCGCGGCTGGCGGCCCGGACCAGCGCGGCCATGCCCGGACGGCCCCCGACCCCGCCGCCGAACACGATGCGGTCGGGGGCGAACGAGTAGGTGAGCACCCGCACGAGCTGGGCCAGGTAGGCGGCCTCCAGGTGCCAGACGTCGTCACGGTCACCGGCTTCGGAGGGCTCGATGCCCCAGCGCTCCGCCATGGCCGGCCCGCAGGCCATCCCCTCAAGGCAGTCGCGGTGGAACGGGCAGTGCCCCGGGTAGCCGTCGCCGGCGACACGGCGCACCGGGATGTGTCCCAACTCGCTGTGGTGCCGTCCCCGCCAGGGTGCACCGTCCACCGCCACGGCGGCGCCGATGCCGGTCCCGACGGTCACATGGGCGAGCCGTCGTGGCCGGGGCTCAGGTCCGAGGATCTGCTCGGCCACCGCGGCCGCCTCCACATCGGTCTGGATGCCGGCAGGCACCCCGAGAGCCTCCACTAGGCGCCCCAGAATCGGGCTGTCCGGCCATCCCGGTTTGGGCGTGCCCACCAGCGCTCCGTAGCCGGGCGAGTCGGGGTCCAGGTCGACGGGACCGAAGGAGGCGATCCCCAGCGCAGCCACCGGCTGAGCCCGTTGGAAGAACGAGGCGACGGCCGCCAGGGTCGCATCGGGGTCAGTCGTCGGCACCCGCACGGACTCCACGACGGTCATGTCGGCGGACACGACCGCGCCCCGGAACTTGGTCCCGCCCGCCTCCACCGCCCCGAGAAGTGGGCGCATCGCCATCCCGTCCTTCGTCTTTCAAACGGCCAGGTTGGTCAATCGATGCCGTCGGCGACGCAGGACGACTCCGCTTCGGCCAAGAGGTTGACTCATGAGTCGAATCCTAGGGGCCTAGCGCCTCTCAGTCGGGCAGCACGGCGATGCTGGAGAAGCACATCTCGTCGACGGTGCCCTCGTTCCAGGTGATGTAGCGGGGCTCGGGCATGAACTGCAGGGTGCGGTCCCACCAGCACTCGAAGCGCACCATGTCGCCCCGCTCGATGCGGATGTCCTCCACCGGCTCGTAGTTGAGCTGCCACTCGAAGTCCCACACCGGGATGTCGAGCAGGATGAGTTCGTCCTCGGTGTCGGGGTGCAGGGTCATGCGGTAGGCCGCGCCGAACTCGTGCATGTGGCCGAGAACCGTGTGGATGGTGCCTGTGCTGCGGGCGGGCAGGTCGCAGGAGCTGTGGCCGATGCTGCCGTCGAGGTCGTCGTAGTCGTCGACGGTGCCGCCGCACTGGGCCAGCAGCAGACCGGGGATGAGCGGGGCGAATTCGTCGTACTTCTCGCCGATCTCGGCCAGCACGTTGGCCCGCACGCACAGGTTGACGTAGCCGTCGATGGTGGCGGCCCGCTCGGCCGCGACAGCCTCCTCCCCGTGGGTGCACGGAACCTCCGCCGGGGTGAGGTAGTTATTGCCCCCGATGTGCGTCATGCCCGCGGCCACGTCCTCGGCGGTGGCGGTGTCGAGGATGATCCAGGAGCCGTCGGGCGGGGTGTCGTGGTCGTAGTGGTAGTGGATCTGGTTGACGATCATGTCGCCGGGAGCCAGGTAGAGGCCGTAACCGTCGGGGTAGATGGTGGGGGACTGGCCCGGCGCCCAACCCTGGATCGAGTACACGCCGTCGCTGAAGAGCCCCGACAGCCCGAAGCACGTCCAGCCGGGCTCGTCGGAGAAGCCCTCGGCCGCCTCGATCGCGTCCTCGGCCGCGATCTTGGCCGCGACCTCCTCAGCGGCGCTGGCCGGCACCCGGTAGACGATGGCGTGGTGCACGACCGACACCTGGTCGGGCCGGAACTCGAAGCCCTTGACCCAGTTGCCGTCGCCCTCGGGGTCGGCCACCTCGTGGACCTGGCACCGGTAGTCGTCCTTCTTGACCGGCCGGCCGTCGGCGCGGGAGTAGCCGGTGTACAGGCCGTCTCGGGGGCCGATCTTCTGGTTCTCCTCGATCGGGAGGATGGCTTGTACCCGGGCCACGAGCGGCGTGCTGGGCCGCACGTCGAGGCCGCCGCCGGAGTCGGCCCACGCCTTGACGGCCGCCTTCTCCTCTTCGTTGAGCGACCAGTCGTGCACAAACTCGGGGCTCAGGTCCGACGGCAGCCACGGCGGCATGAAGCCGATGCCGGTGACGAAGGCGATGTCGCCGGCGATGGCGGCCGCATCGCCGGCAGTATCGAGCGCGAGGGTGCTCCAGGCCGGCCCGCCGGTGGTGTGGCAGCTCACGCAGCGGGTCTCCAGGATCGGCTGCACGGTGGCCGCGAACCGGCCTGCCGCGATCTCGGTGGACGGGATCTCGCGGCGCCCGCCGAGGCGCTCCTCGATGTGGTAGCTGGCCCGCGACCCGGCTCCGGGGACTATGCGGTACAGCCGCTCGGTCTCGACGTCGAAGTCCTCGGGATCGTCGACGTCCACCACCGGGGGAGCGATCACCTCGCCCCGGGTCGTCAGCTCGGAGTGATCGACGCCGCCGTTGACCTCGCTGCTGACGCCGCCGTTGACCGCGCCGTCGACGGCCACATCCACAGCGTCGACGGCCACATCGACGGCAGTCTCGACGGTGTCGAACCACTGGTCCCTGGTCAGGAACGCAGTCGTGCCGATCACCAGCACCGCCAGGATCGCTATCCGGCCCGGGTCGAGTCTCCGCCACCGCGACACGATCCAGTATGCACCGGCGCATGCCCCCGCCTCACCCGCCCCGCGGTGCCGCCGGTCAGTCGAAGGATGTCGGTCAGTCGGTGGATGCCGGTCAGTCGATATAGGTCACGCCGTCGGGCGGGGTCCGCAGCGTTCCCCAGCACTCGACGGTGCCGTCAGGACGGAGCCCGCAGGTGTAGCCCTGGCCGACCTCGATCGCGGCGAACTCCCCGGCAGCGGGCGGCTCGTCGGTGCCCCAGCACCTGACTTCCCCGCGAGGACCCAGGCCGCACGAGTGCACTCCGGTCGAGACAGCTGTGAAGAGGCCCTCGGGGGCGACGGCCTGTCCGTGCGAGTTGGAGCCCCAGCAGTCCGCGGCGCCGCCGACGCGCAGTCCGCACGTGTGGCTGTCCCCGGCTGCGAGCGCGCTGAAGGCTCCCGCTGGGGGGTTCAGCCTCCCCGCGTGAGCGTTGCCCCAGCATCTGGCTCCGAAGGTGTCGCGGATTCCGCATGTGTGGGTGCCGCCAGCGGCAATGGCTGCGAAGACACCCTCGGGGGCTTGGGCCTGCCCGTGGGAGTTCGATCCCCAGCATTCGACGGTGCCGTCATCGCGCAGGCCGCAGGCGTGACCGATGCCGGCAGTCACCGAGTCGAACAGTCCGCCCGGGGCGTCGAGAACGCCGAATCGGTCGAATCCCCAGCACTCGACGGTCTGGTCGGCGCGCAGCCCGCAGGCGAAGTAGTTCCCGGTGTCCATCGTGCTGAAGCGCCCGCCCGGCGGTTCCATCTGGCCCACGAGGTCGGTGCCCCAGCACTCGACTGTGCCGTCGGAGCGCAGCCCGCAGGTGTGGTTCCCGCTGGCAGCCAGCCACTCGAACTCCTCGCTGGGAGGTTCGGCTCCCGCTACGAAGCGTCGGCCCCAGCATTGGATGGTCCCGTCGGTGCGCAGCCCGCAGCTGTGGTCGGCCGCGGCCGCGACCGCCTGGAACTGGCCGTCCGGCGCCGGGGTTGCGCCGAAGGCGTCCGATCCCCAGCACTCGGCCGTGCCGTCGGCGCTCACCGCGCAGGTGTGGTCCACTCCGGCAGCCAGCGTTGTGAAGGTCCCACCGGGCGCGTCGGACTTGCCCAGATAGTCCGACCCCCAGCACTCGGCCGCGCCATCGAGTCTCACCCCGCAGGTGTGGTCGGCCCCTGCGGCGATGGCGGTGAAGCGTTCCGTGCGCCTGCCGGCTTGTCCGAGCTCGTTGCTGCCCCAGCACAGCACGGTCCCGCCGCTGCGAAGAACGCAGGCGTGACCGTGTCCTGCCGCCACCGCGGTGAAGTGGCCTCCGGGCGGGGTCAGGAGCTCGCGGTCGGAGCTTCCCCAGCATTCGACGTCACCGTCGTCGCGCAGAGCACAGGTGAATCTGGCGCCCGCGGACAGGGCGATGAACTCACCTTCTGGCGGGTCGAGTATTCCTAGGAAATCCCCACCCCAGCACTCGATGCTGCCGTCGGTCCTGATGGCGCAGTTGTGGCCGGGTCCCGCTGAGATCGCCTTGAACTGGCCGTCGGGCGCATCGAGCAGGCCGCTCTGGTTGACTCCCCAGCAGTCGATGCCGCCGTCGGCCCGGATGGCGCACGTGTGCCAGAACCCGGCCGCCACCGCAGTGAACGTCCCCTCCGCCGGCATGGGTACCGACGACGCGGCCACGTCGGCGTTCGACCGGTTGTCCTCGACGGCTTCCTCCGCCTGATCGCCTTCAGTAGCCCCCGCATCGGGCGGGTCCGGCTCATCCGAGCACGCGGCGACCATCAGCCCGGCCATCACCAGCAGGCAAGCGACCCGTCGAAGCGGCATGTCAGCGCGACATGATGGCACCATCCGGCAGCCCCCGCATGAGGTAGTCGTTGGCTACTCGAGCGGGAATGGGAGCTGGAGCCACCACGGACGGTCGACGGGGTCGATGCGGTGTACCCACTTGACCCACCAGAAGCCGCGGCGTCCCGGGGCGACCAGCCTTACCGGCGCGCCATGGCCCCGGCGCAGCGGCTCGCCGTTGTATCCGACGGCCAGGTACAGGTTGGCCGCGTCGCGGGAGGGGAACAGGCGGCTGTAGCCGGTGAGCGACGTGACCTCCACGGTGGGTCGGTCCAAGTCCGGCATCAGCTCGATGAGCGGTACCGCATCCCAGGACTGTCGGCTCCACCAACCCCCGGTGCAGTCGAGATCGGCCTCCAACGGTCGGGCCGTCTCGTGCAGAGCCTCCAGCTCCACCGGCCGGCCCGCGATCGTCAATTCCCAGTCCGGGGCGGGCACCCGGGGCGACCGGTCGTTGAGCCACATCGTCGTCGGCATCTCCGACGGATTGAACGAGGCGATCTCGTGGGAGCCGGTGAAGCGCCGGTTGTCGCCCACCGCCAGTTGCTGGATCCCGTAGGCAACCCCGGCGGCGGCCAGCGCGAGGCCGCCGCCGGCTAGAGCCCGGCGGTCGAGGTCGGTCACGCGGGGACGGCCCGGCCGGCTCACGATGTGCCACACCACCAGCGGCGCCAGCAGCGCGGCCAGCAGGACATGGGTCCACAGCGCCGACCAGTAGCCCACCCCGTGCCACAACCCCGTGGCGTGCAGGATGCCCAGCACGACCGTGGCCGCCACCAGCACGCCCAGAAGCATCGACAGCCACCGGGTCACCCGGCGGCGCTTCAACCCGGTGCGCACCGAGCCGCGGAGCTTGGCCGGGGCCAGGGCCAGAAGGCTCAAACCGGCCAGCGCATGGACGACGGTCACCCAGCGGGCCCAGCCGCTGCCGACGCCCCAGGAAACCAGACCGGTCACCGCGGCCACCGTCACCGCCACGGCCAGCAGGAGATCCACCCGCCGAGCCGTGAGCCATTTGGTTGTTATCATGATATGTTGATCTATATCACTATTGCCTGATGGCCTCTACAGTGGGACATGCTATACTTGGGAGGGCATGACGGTGGAAGAAGCGATTATCGGAGTGTTGGGTGCGGGCATCTTGGGGCTGCTCGGCTTCTTCCTACAGTCAATCAAATCGGATATTCGCGCCCTCGGCGAGCGCCTGGACGCTCGTCTCGAGGTCTTGGAGACGGCCGAAGGGGACACCAAGGGCGTTCTGGGTGAGGTGAAGGAGCGATTGGCCGCCATAGAAGCGACCCAGGCTGAACACGGCCGTCTGCTCGGCCACATGATGGGCCATGGGGAGCGGATCGCTGCGCTGGAGCGGGCGGCCGGCGTCGGCTAGGCCGATCCCAGGACGGCGTCGGCGATCCGGTCCTCGCAGGCGGCCGTGTCCCACCATGAGAGCTGGAGCTGCTTGGCCCGCCGGAAGTAGAGCTGGATGTCGTACTCCAGCGTGAAGCCGATCCCGCCGAAGACCTGCTGGCTCATGGCGGTGATGTCGCGGTAGGTGCGGCAGGCGAACAGCTTGGCCATCGGGGCGAGGCGGTCCACTGGACGTCCGGTGCTGTGAGCCCAGGCGGCTTCACACACCAGCAGGCGGGCCCCGTCGAGGGCGGTGCGGGCGTCGGCCAGGTAGTGAGAGATGGCCTGGAACTCGGCCAGCGCCTTGCCGAACTGGTGCCGGGCCCTGGCGTACTCGACGGTGATCTCCAGCGCGTGGGAGGCGCCTCCCACGGCTTGGGCCGCGGCCAGGATCGCGCCCGCATGCATGGCTCGGTCCCATGCCGCCCAGCCGGTTCCCGATGCCCCGCCAGGTTCGCCCAGTCGGGCCTCGACCGGGACGGCCACCCCGTCGAAGGTGGCCAGATACTGGGTGTCCGACGAGATCGACATGCGCTGTTCGAGTGCGAGCCCCGCGGCACCGGAGGGCACCGCGAACAGGTCGATGTCGCGCTCGCCGTCGCCGGTGCGAGCCAGGACGACGAACAGCTCGGCGGCCGAGGCGAATGGGACGTGGATCTTGGCTCCGTCGAGCACGAATCCGTCGCCGCTGGACCGGGCCGTCAACTGCACGCCGCGCGGCTTATAGCCACCGCCCGGCTCCAGCCATCCCACCGTGGCGATGGTGTCACCCGAAGCGATCCCGGCAAGCAGACCGGTCTGCTGTTGCCGCGAACCGGCTTGCGCGATCGCGCCGGCAGCCATGACGCAGCTCACGAAGTGGGGGAGCGGCGCCAGCGAGCGCCCCAACTCCTCGTAGAGCACCACCCCGTCGATCATGCTCATTCCCGATCCCCCGGCGCCCTCGGGGACCATGAGACCGCACAGACCCAACTCGCCGAAACGCGCCCACAGGTCTCGGGCGATTCCGTCGGGGTCGTCCTCAAGTTCCCGCACCCGTTCCAGGGGAGAGAGCTCGCCGCACAGGCCCCGCACCATCTCGCGCAGCATGTCCTGTTCGTGGGTGAAGTCCAGGTCGAGCATCAGTGTCTTCCCGTGCCGCGGGAACCGTTTGAGAGCGGAGCGGCCGTCACGGCTTCCAGTCCTCGCCTCGACGCTGCCACGGGTTGTCGTCGGCCGACATCGGCAGGGCCACCCTGGCCGTTCCGGTGGAGCAGATGCGGTCATCGCCCCGCAGCACCAGGTCCAACTCGGCCCAGCCGCAGCCGGAGTCGTCGGTGGGAACCGCGGTGACCGTGGAGGCGATGGTCATGGTGTCGCCGGGGAAGACCGGGTCGTGCATGCGGAACGAGATCCGTCCGAGGCGCCCCTTCGGGCCGGTCCAGTCGGTGATGGCCCGCTCCATCCAGGCCAGCTGGTTGGGAGTGTTCAAGAAGATGTCTCGGGTGCCGTTGCGCTCGGTGGCGAAGTGGTAGTCGTGGTGCATGGGGCGCCAGTCGCGGCTGGCCAAGGCGCCCAGCACGACGGTGGTGGCGGTCACGTCGTGGGTGAGGTCGGGCAGGGTGTCGCCCACCCGGATCTGGTCGTGAGCGGGATCGGGCTTGGCCACCGGGCCGGGCTCGTCCGTCTCGGGCTGCGATGACGGCTGCCGGGCTGCCGACTGCTCGGCCGGAGCAGCGCCATCTCGGCGGTAGCCGAAAGCGGTGTAGGACTCGACCCCCACGAGGTCGCCGGCCCGGTTGTGGTACTCGACGTCGATCACCCAGAAGCGCCCTGAGCCCAGCCTGGTGGTCTTGGGGCCGCTGACGGATCGCAGCACCTGGCGATGGCTGATGAAGTCGCCGGGGCGCACCGGGTCACGGAACACGACGGCGTTGTCCCCGATGATCGCCTCGGGGAGATCGAGGAGGTCCTTGAGGTCGAAGTGCGCCTGGAGGGCGACCTGTTCGGCGGTCGCGCCGGGCGCCCAGCGGTGGGGGCGCATCCACAGCGACAGGGTGCTGAGGGGCAGGATGGTCCCCCCGGCGAGCATCTCGGCCACCGCCGGCTTCCAGTACAGCGGGTTGCCGTTCTCGGTGGCGGCCAGCGTGTTCCAGCCGTAGGACATGTCGGCGGGGAAGTCCGCGGTCTGCGGGTACATCGGGCGACCGATCATCTCGGCGACGTCAGCAGGCAGTTCGGCGGTCATGCAATCACCCCCGCCCGTCCTACCGGAATTGGCAGCGTCTTGTGCGCATGGCGTGCAGAACGCTGCCAGTTGGGGGGGGGGGTCATGCGATCACTCCGGCGGCAACAAGCGCGGCGACGCGAGCCTCGTCGTAGCCGGCCTCGGCCAGCAGGTCGGCGGTGTCGGTCTGCGCGAGGTCCGGCAGTCGGCACTCCGGCTCAGCTGCGGCGCCTGCCCATACCGGACCGACCTGCTCGACCGTCCTGTCGGTGGGATGGTCGGCCTTCACCACCGCACCGCGGGCCCGGTACTGCTCGTCGGCCACTGCCTCCGACATTCGGTTGACGGGCGCCGCGCAGCAGTCGGCGGGACCGAGCCTCCGCACCCACTGGTCGCGGTCAGCGGAGGCAAGGACCGCTGCCAACGCGGCCCGGATCTCGTCCTGAAGTTCGTCGTCGGTCTGCGCGTCGACGTAACGGTCGAGCCCCAGGGCCCGGCACAGGTTGGCCCAGAACGTAGGCTCGATGGCGGCCACCGACAGGTACTCGCCGTCGGCGCAGGCGTACACGCCGTAGCAGGCGTAACGGCCGGTGAGGATGTAATGGCCCGGTCCGGGCTCGACGCCAGTGGCCAGATGCTCGTCGGCGTAGAGTGCCATCATCCCCAGCGCCCCGTCGGCCACTGACACGTCCAAGTGCTCGCCGCTACCGGTGCGTTCCCGGCGCAGCAGCGCGGCCATGATCGCCAGCGCGGCGTGCATCCCGCCCGCGGCGATGTCGGCCACCGTCGCGCCGGGCAGCGCGGGCGCGCCGTCGCGGTCGCGCCCGCTGCAGTGCAGGTAGCCCGATACGGCCAGGTAGTTGAGGTCGTGTCCGGCCCAATGGTGTCTCGGGCCGGTCTGGCCGTAACCGCTGGTGGAGCAGTAGACGATTCCCTCATTGACAGCCCGTGCCGACTCGTATCCGATGCCGAGGCGGTCGACCACACCGGGACGGAAGCTCTCCACCACCACGTCGGCGCGGCGGGCCAAGTCCAGGAAGGCGCCGCGCCCGCCGTCGGACTTGAGATCGAGCAGGGCTCGCTTCATGCCCCGGTGGCCGCTGTAGGCGTAGGCGGGGGGAACGGTGGCCACGCCGGCTCGGCGGGGCACCGGACCCACCTTGATCACGTCCGCCCCGTAGTCGGCCAGCAGCCGGGTGGCCCGGGACGCGGGACCGACCGAGGACAGGTCCAGCACGCTGACACCGTCGAGCGCGCCCGGACCGGAAGCGGTCATCGCACCCTCAGAAGTTCTTGGGGAGGCCGAGGCCCCGGCGGGCGATGATGTTCTTCTGGATCTCCGAGGCGCCTCCCCCGATGGTGTCGATCACGGTGAAGCGGTACGTGGAGTCGGCCCGGCCCCTCATCGGAGCGTCCTCGGTGTGGACCCGCAGCTGCGATCCCGGTCCGGCGATGTCCATGGAGGCGTCGGCCAGGCGCTTGGACAGCTCGGTGGCGTAGAGCTTGTACTCCGAGGCGGCCACCGTCGGGGGCTGGAAGCCCTCCTTGCCGTCGCGCACCGCCTGCTCCACCTTCACCGCCTCGGCCACGAACTTCAGTCCGAGCACCCGGGCCACCTCGGCCTCGGTGTGCAGGTTGGCCAGCCGGGCCCGCACCCGCGGATCGTGCCGCACCGGCTCGCCGTCGCGCTCGGCCGTGTGGACCCATTCGGTGAGCAGGTCGAGACGCTGCTTGATGGGCGAGAAGGTGAACATGGTGAAGCGCTCGAGGTCGAGGGCCTGGCTGATGTAGCGGAATCCGTGGTTGACCTCGCCCACGACGTAGTCGTCGGGCACGAACACGTCGTCTAGGAACACCGAGTTGGTGCGCTCGTCGCCCATGGTCCAGATGCCGTCGACAGTGATGCCGGGCTGGTCGAGGGGCACCAGCATCAGGGTGATGCCCATGTGCTTGTTGTCGGGATCGGTGCGGGTGCCCAGCCAGTACCACTCGGCGAAGTGGGCGGAGGTGGTCCAGATCTTCTGGCCGTTGAGCAGCCAGCCCTCGGTGCCGTCGTCAGCGGTGTGGCGCTCGGCCTTCAGGCGCATGGAGGCCGCGTCGGAGCCGGCGTCGGGCTCGGAGTAGCCCACTGCGAACTCCACGTCGTTCTCCAGGATCATGGGCAGGAACTCGGCCTTCAGACGCTCGGAGCCGTGGGCGATGATGGTCTTGCCGACGATGCCGACGCCCTTGCCGATCTGGGGCCCGCCCCGGGCCGCCAGCGCCTCGTTGAGCAGGTACTCGTAGACGCCCTCGCCCTCGCTGCCGCCGTATTCCGCGGGCCAGGTGATGCCGAGCCATCCCTTGTGGCCCATCTCCTTCATGAAGGCCCGGCGCTTGGGCGTGTCCACCAGCTGGGCCATGTTCTCCCGGGTCAGGTCGAACACGTCGGGGTCGTCGTTGGCGTCGAGGAAGGCCTCGACCTCGGCCGCGAACGCCTTGTGGGTGTCGGAGAACTCGAAGTCCATCGGCGCCCCCTAGAGGCCGAGCGAATGGAGCGAGCGAATCTTTCCATACGGGCGAGGCCGTGGCCCGAGCGGCCCGTGAGCGCAGCGAACAAGAGCGGGAATGACACCGCTGCGACGCGGCGGACCCTCACCCGATTCGGCGCCCGCCTGAACTGGGCTGCGACCGACAGCAGCGTACCGGGGGACCCGTTGGCGCCGTGATCAGATCACGCCGGCGTCCCGACCCACGCTCGCTCTCAGTACAGGGAGCCGGAGCGCGCCACCGGGTCCTGGCCCCTGGCTCGGCGCAGCTCGTCGTCGAGGGCCCTGGTCAGAGACACGAGATCGGATGTGGCCGTGACCATCGCGAATCCCTGCTGGATGCGTCGTTGGACCAGCTCGGCGGAGGTGTGGCACCCGGCCACCACGCCGTGACGGGCGCAGCCGGCCGCGATGGTGGCCAGGGCGTCGTCGAAGACCTGGTTGCCGTCGTTGTTGCCCGGTGGCAGGCCCAGGGTCAGCGACAGGTCGGAGGGCCCCACGTAGGCGGCGTCCACTCCGGGCACCGACAGGATGTCGTCGAGGTTCTCGACGGCCTCAGCGGTCTCGATCATCGGGATAACGGCCACGTCGGTGTTCGCGTGGGCGTAGTAGTCCGCTCCCTCCTGGCGCAGCGCCCGCGCCGGGCCGTAGCTGCGGATGCCGTCGGGCGCGTACCGGCAGGCCCGAACGGCCGCTTCGGCCTCGGCGCGGGTGTTGACCATGGGCACGACGATGCCCCGGGCGCCGGCGTCGAGGCTCTTGCCGATCAGTCCGGCCTCGTTCCAGAGCACCCGCACTACCGGAGTGGCCGATCCGAGGTTGATGGCCTGCAGCATCTTCCAGGTCTCGTCGTGGTCGTTGAAGCCGTGCTGGGTGTCGACGCAGACGTAGTCGAAGTCGCAGCGGGCCACGATCTCGGCGGAGAACGCATTGGGGATGGTCAGCCAGGCCCCGACCGCGGTCTCGCCGGCCGCCCAGCGCTCTCTCATCGGATTGCTTCTCATGGCGATGACTTCTATCAGGTGTTTGCCGCGGGGCGGGCAATGGCTGCATCCTTGTCGCTGAACCGTCACCCGAACCCGGCGAGACCCGGAGTCTCGCGAGGCAGCCCGGCGCTATCTGGAGTCGCTCGGGCGCTAGCAGGTCGGGCGGGTCGGCCGAGGTACGAGAGGGAAGTGCAACCGGTAGCCTCCGGTGACCGAAATGCTCCGCGGGCCCTGCGGCTTGGCGGAGCGGCAACGCACAGCACAAGCACACTTCGAGGAGCACACCATGGCTGTCACAGCATTCCGGGGCAATCCCGTCCACACCAGCGGTGACTTGCCGGCCGTGGGCACTGCCGCACCGGCCTTCACCCTCACCGGGGGCGATCTCGGCGCGGTGACGTCGGAGGGCTTGGCGGGCGGCCGGGTGGTGCTGAACATCTTCCCGTCGATCGACACTCCGACCTGTGCCCAGAGCGTGCGCACGTTCAACGAGCGGGCCGCCGGCCTCGAGGACACGACCGTCGTGTGCGTGTCGGCCGACCTGCCCTTCGCGGCGGGCCGGTTCTGCGGCGCCGAGGGCATCGACAACGTCGCCACCGGCTCGACCTTCCGCAACCCCGAGTTCCTCGACGACTACGGAGTCGGCCTCAGCGGGAGCCCTCTGGCCGGCCTGTGCGCCCGGGCAGTAGTGGTCATCGGCTCCGATGGCACCGTGCTGCACTCGCAGCTGGTGGGCGAGATCGCCGATGAGCCCGACTACGACGCGGCCATCGCTGCGCTGGGCTGAACCCGCACCGGGCGGGGCGCCCGGGGGTCAGGACACCGAGTCGAGGGCCTCGGCGCAGCGGGCCAGGGAGTAGTCGATGAACTGGCGTGCCCCGCTGTCGTCGTAGTGCTGGTTGTCGCCCATGGCGCCCGCGGTGTGGCGCACTCTCACCCCTTCGATGATGCAGGCCACCCGCCAGAACTGCAGGCCCACGTACCAGCCGAGAGACGACAGATCGCGGTCGGAGCGCCGGCTGTAGCGCTCCAGCACGTCTGCGGGCGTGCCGAACCCCTCGACGGTGGTGGGCATGTCGGCCAGGCGGCCCGTCGCCTGGGAGTCGCCCCACCATGTCATCAGCCCGGCCACGTCGACCAGCACGTCGCCGAGGGTGCACAGCTCCCAGTCGAGCACCGCGGCCACCGATCCGTCGGCGGCCATGATGCAGTTGTCGAGGCGGTAGTCGCCGTGCACGATGCCGGTGTCCTGCTGATCGGGGATCGACGCCACCAGCCGGTCGTGCAGCTCCCGCACCAGGGGCAGGTCGCGGTCCGATCCCTCGTCCACCTGGCGCTGCCAGCGTCGCAGCTGGCGGGCGCAGTAGCCCTCGCGGCGGCCGAGGTCGCCCAGCCCCACATCGTCGGGATCCAGCGAGTGCAGGTCGGCGAGCGTGTCGATGATCGACAGGGCCATCACCGGCCGCACCGCCTCGTCCATTGCGATGGCGTCGTCGCGGTCGAACACCACCGAGCCGTCCACATGGTCCATGACGTAGAAGTCGGCGCCGTTCACGTCCGGGTCGGTGCACAGTCCCAGTGCGGGTGGCACCGGCACCGGCGTGGGCGCCAGCGCCGAGATCACACGATGTTCGCGGGCCATGTCGTGGGCGCTGGCCAGCACATGACCGGTGGGCGGTCGCCGTAGCACCACCCGGCGCCCGGCGGCGTCGGTCACCACGAAGGTGAGGTTGGACGCGCCCCCCGCGATGGGATCGAAGTCGAGCGGCGGGGACACTCCCACTTCGGCGGCCAGCCACGCCGTGACCGGCTCCGGATCTATTCCCTTCGGTGCCCGGGCCACGGCGCTAGCGTCGCCGGGCCGCTCCCCGATTGCAAACGGCAGTGGATCGAGCGGCGCCGGTTACACCTGCGAGGGGAGGAGATTCCCATGAGGGTCGGCTTTATCGGATTGGGCAATGTGGGGTCGAAGCTGGCCGGCAGCCTGCTGCGCAACGGCTTCGATCTGGTGGTGCGGGATCTGGACCGCTCGGCCGCGGCCGAACTGGAGGCCAAGGGGGCGGGCTGGGCCGAGAGCCCCGCCGAGATGGCGGCCAGCGCCGACATGGTGATCACCTGCCTGCCCAGCCCCGCGGCCAGCGCGGCGGTGATGGAGGCGAGCGACGGCATCCTTGCCGGCTTCGGTTCCCGCGACGGCGCCGAGGCTCCGATCTGGGCCGAGATGAGCACCACCGACGAGGCCGAGGTGCGCCGCCTGGCCGGGCTCGTGTCGGCTGCGGGCGGGGCCGCGGTGGACTGCCCGGTGTCGGGCGGCTGCCACCGGGCCGCCACCGGCAACATCTCGATCTTCGCGGGTTGCGACCGTGCGACGTTCGAGCGGGCCCTGCCGGTGCTCACCGCCATGGGCCGCGACATCCTGCACGCCGGGGGAGTCGGGTCGGCGTCGATCCTCAAGGTGGTCACCAACTACCTCGCCTCCGCCAACCTGGTGTCGCTGTGCGAGGCGCTGGTCACCTCCAAGGTGGCCGGCATCGATCTCAACACCGCCTATGAGGCCATCCGCATCTCGTCGGGCAACTCGTTCGTGCACGAGACCGAGAGCCAGGTGATCCTCAACGGCAGCCGCGACATCAACTTCACCATGGACCTCGTGCAGAAGGACCTGTCGCTGTTCGCGGCGGTGGCCGAGCGGGCCGGTGTGCCGCTGGATCTGTCGCCGGTGCTGATCGACATCTTCGACGACGCCGCGGCTCGTTACGGACCGCGGGAGTGGTCTCCGAACGTGGTCCGCCGCTGGGAGGAGGCCACCGGCGTGTCGGTGCTGGCCCCTGGCTTCCCGGACCAGATGATCGACGACGAGCCCGAGGTCCCCGGCCACGAGGTCGTCGTCGACCGCGGCTAGAGCCCAAGCTGCTCCAACAACTCGTCGACACTCACTTCGTGGTGAGCCGCGACGCTCTTCAGGATGCTGGAGAGGGTCTTGACTTTGATCGGGCTGTGAAGCGGGATGACTTCGTGATGCTCGCCATTGACCTGTGTGGTGATGCGCACATGGGAGCCGCGTTGCCGGGTAGGTCGGTATCCGTACCGTTGCAGCGCTCGCTGGAGATCGGTTCCGCGCACATCGCGCGGCAGTCTCACAGCGAGAGCACTTCGTCCCGGACGAAATGCAGGCGGATCAGTCCGGGGCGCGGCATCGTCTCATCGAAGTAACACTCGACCGCCTCACGGATGTTCCCGCGGATCTCCTCGACCGTCTCTCCTTCGGTGTGGATGCCATAGCCCAGGGCGCTGGCGGAGTATCCGCCGTCGATCTCGTCCTCACTGACCTCGAAGATGATCTCCGGCACGGGCGACGTCACGGCCATCTCCTCTCCCACCGCTTCAACGGTGCTCACGGCAGCCGCGGGTGGGCACCTACAGTACCGGCTCGGCCTCTAGCCGAAGGCGCCTTCTGTGCGGAGGCCGGCGATCTGGTCGGGGTTCAGGCCTAGGACGTCGGCCATTACTTCGTTGGTGTGCTGGCCTACGGTGGGGGCCTTGGTGGGGGTGGGGGGTTTCTCGCCGTCGACGAATACCGGCAGGGGGAGCTGCTCGCATCCCATGTCTGCGGTGGGCAGGAAGCCGATGCGGGCCTGGAACTGGGGGTCGTCACCGATGTTGGCCGGGGTGTTGAACGGCGCGATCGGGGTGTTCACCTCGTTGCTGAAGTCGAGCCACTCGGAGCAGGTCCTGGTGGCGAAGATGGCCGTGAGCTCCCTCTGCAGTTCGGTGTTGCCCCGGGCGTGGTCGGCGTAGGTGGATCCCGGCCAGCGCTCGAACAGGTCCATGCGGCCGACGCCCTCGCAGAAGTTGCGCCAGAAGGCCTGCTCGGAGGCCATGAAAAGCACGTGGCCGTCGGATGCGGCGTAGGCCTGGTAGCGCACGCCCTCCCACATTCCGGCCAGCCCCGCAGGGCGGCGCTCGTAGTCGTCGGACGGGTTGCCGGTGACCTCGTCCTCGGGCCGCAGGTAGGCCCTCTCGGTCTCGATGCGGTACCAGTCCATGTAGGCCGACGCGTCGGACTGGGCCACCTCGATCTGGCATCCCTCGCCGGTGTCCCGGGCCTTGACCACTGCGGCCAGCACGGCCATGGCGGCCAGCATCGGCCCCACGTTGATGCCCACGTTGGGCATGTTCGGGGGGATCCGGGCGAAGCCCTCGTCGTCGACGACGGGTTGCACGATTCCCGACCATGTGTCGTAGGCGATGCCGTGGCTGGGCATGTCCTTGTAGGGACCGGTGGCGCCGTAGCCCGACAGGGTGGCGAACACGAGCCGGGGGTTGGCCGCGCTGAGCACGTCGTAGCCGAGGCCGAGGCGGGCCAGGGTGCCCGGGCGCATGGCCTCGATCACCACATCCGCGGTGGCGGCCAGGTCGATGTAGAGCCGGCGGCCGGAGGGGTTCTTGAGGTCGAGGGTGACGCTGCGCTTGCCCCGGTGGGTGTGCAGGTGCAGCAGCGACACGCCCTCGACGATGGGCCAGGTCATCTGGCGGATGTAGTCGCCGGCCGGGGACTCGACCTTGATCACCTCCGCGCCCAGGTCGGCCAGGAACGTGCCCGCATGTCCCGGCCCCAGCAGGCTCGACTCGATCACCCGCACCCCGGCCAGCAGGCCCTGAGCCTGTCCGTCAGTCACGGCGGCCAGTGTAGGGACGCCTCCCAGCGAGACCGGGCTGCCCGCCGGTCGTGATGCCGAGGCTCAGGGATCGATGAGCCCCCCGGGGTTGAGGATGCCGTTGGGGTCGAGACGCTAGCCAATGGCGCGCCTCCGGCATCGTGGCGGACCGCGTCACGGTAGGCGTGACGGATCGACGCCGCCAGCGAAGTCGCCGTCAGGATCGCGATCCTCCGGAACTAGGATCGCACGATGCCTGAATCCGAATCTGCCCACACAGCCCATTCCGCCAACGATGGCAGCAACGGTGCTGGAGTGGCCTACACGGTGGACGCGGCCCGCTACTACGGCAGCGGCGACGCGGAGGTGCGAGCCCTCGACGGTGTGGACGCTTCCTTCGGCACCGGGGAGTTCACCGCCATCATGGGGCCGTCGGGATCGGGGAAATCCACCCTGATGCACTGCATGGCCGGGCTCGACACGCTCACGTCCGGCCAGGTCTTCATCGACGGTGAGGACATCACCGCGATGTCCGACCGCGAGCGCACGCTGCTGAGGCGCGACAAGCTCGGCTTCGTCTTCCAGGCGTTCAACCTGGTTCCCACCCTGAGCGCGCGCGAGAACATCGTGCTGCCTCTGAGGCTGGCAGGAGTTGCTGCCGACGAGGCCTGGCTCGACGAGGTGGTCGCCACTGTCGGTCTGGGCCACCGTCTCGAGCACCGGCCCAATGAGCTCTCCGGCGGTCAGCAGCAGCGGGTGGCGGTGTCGCGGGCGCTGGTGTCGAGGCCGAAGCTGGTGTTCGCCGACGAGCCCACCGGCAACCTCGACAGCACCACCAGCGACGAGATCCTCTCTTTCATGCGCAGAGCGGTCGACGACCTCTCCCAGACGATCGTGATGGTCACCCACGATCCTTCGGCTGCGGCCTACGCGCACCGGGTGATCTTCCTGGTCGACGGCAAGATCGTCAACCAGATGCTGGACCCCACCAGCGACTCGGTGCTCGACCACATGAAGACGCTGGGGAACTGATCTCCGATGCTGACCATCGCGCTGCGGGGGATCGCCAACAACCCCTTCCGCTATGTCGCCACCGCGCTGGCCATCGTGCTGGGCATCGCCTTCTTCGCCGCAACCTCGGTGCTGACCACGTCGTTCCAGGAATCGCTCAACGACTCCATCGCCGACGCCTTCGAGGACGTCGACACCGCGGTGCGCTCGGCCAACACGATCGAGACGCCCATCATCGACATCCGCGAGCGCATCCCGCCGACGGTGGCCGACGAGATTGCCGGTGTCGACGGCGTCGCGTGGGTCTACCCCTTCCTGGCGGGCTACGCGCAGGTGGTGGCGGCCGACGGCAAGACCGTCGGGGGCGCCGACGCCAACGCCCAGGCGATCGCCTGGATCGACGATGACGAGGTCAATCCGCTGGCGGTCGTGGACGGGCGCGCCCCGGCGGATCCCGACGAGGTGGTCATAGACGTGAACACCTTCGACGAGGGCGGCTTCAGCCTGGGCGACTCCGTCCAGGTGCTTCCCCTGGGGCCCCAGCAGCGATTCACGGTGGTGGGAACCATCGACGATCAGGGCACCTTCGGCGGCCAGGTCCTGTCGTTCACCTTCGCGGGCGCGACGACGGTGTTCGGCGGGAGCGAGGTCGACCAGATCCTCGTCGGCGCCGCGGCGGGGATCACCCCCGACGGCCTGGCGGAACGGCTCAACCAGCAACTCGGCGCCGACCTCGAGGCTGTGACCGGCGACACCCTCACGGAGGAGTTCCAGGAGGTTGTCGGCACGTTCACCAACATCATCGAGATCGCCCTTCAGATCTTCGCCGGCGTGGCCCTCTTCGTCGGCGCGTTCGTGATCTACAACACGTTCACCATCACCGTTGCTCAGCGCACCCGGGAGATGGCTCTGCTGCGAGCCATCGGCGCCACCGGCCGGCAGGTCGCGGTGAGCGTCGTGGTCGAGTCGGCCGCTATCGGCGTGGTCGCCTCCGCCGCGGGCGCGGCAGCAGGAATAGGTATCGGCTGGATCCTGCTCCAGCTGCTCGGATCCTTCATCGGAGACCTCGGCCTGAGCTTGTCGATCCCGCCGGGCGGTCTCGTCAACGGCGTGGTGCTGGGCACCGTGATCACGGTGGCGGCCGCCTACATTCCGGCCCGCCGCGGCGCCAAGGTCGATCCCATCGAGGCGATGCGCGACGCGGCCGCCGAATCGGGAGGACCGGCGAGAGGCCGCCTGTACTGGGGGCTGGGAGTGCTGGGCGCCGGCGCCGCGGCCACCGTCTGGTCCTCGGTCTCGGGCGAGGAGCAAGTCCTGTACGGGGCCCTGCCGCTGGTCGTGATCGCGGTCGTGCTGCTCGGCCCGGCGATCGTGCGGCCGTTGAGCCGGATTCTTGCTGCGCCCGCGATGCGGCGAGGCTCGATCACCGGCGAGCTGGCCCGGGAGAACGCTTCCCGCAATCCCAAGCGCAGCGCCACCACTTCGCTGACGCTGATGATCGGCGTGGCGTTGGTGGTCACCGCCACGATGTTCGCGGCCACCCTCAGCGAGCTCATTTCCGGCGACCTGGACGAGGAACTCCTCGCCGACCATGTAGTGACGATCAGCGACGCGGTGGCGGGCGCGGGCGGCGGTCTCGACCCCGCGATCGCGACAGCCATCGGGAGTCTCGACGGTGTCGACGCTGCCGTGGGCATGCGCTCGGTGTTCGCACAGGTCGACGACGGCTTCGGGCAGGTCTCGGGCGTGGACACCGCGCAGATCGCGACGGTGACCGACCTCGGTGTGGTTGAGGGCAGGGTGTCTGACCTCGGCCCGGACGAGGTGGCCGTGCGCCAGCCCACTGCCGAGGACGAGGGCCTCGCGCTCGGCGACACCGTCACCGTGCGCTTCCAGCAGGGCGCAGCCACGGTGACCGTGGCCGGCATCTACGACCGGGGTTACCAGATGGTCGGCGAGTGGCTGGTCGACAACTCGCTGCTGGATGCCAGCCTGAGCCGCAGCCTCGACACGAGGATCCTGGTGCGGGCCGAAGATGCGAGCCAGTCGCTGATCGCCGGCATCGACGCCGCCCTCGCGAGCGATCCGACGGCCCGGATCAGCACCCGCAACGAGTTCATCGACGATCAGGCGGGCCAGATCACCGATCTGCTGATCCTGCTGTACGCGCTGCTGGGCATGTCGGTGGTGGTGGCCCTGATCGGCATCGTGAACACGATGTCGCTCTCGATCCATGAGCGCACCCGGGAACTGGGCCTGCTGAGAGCGGTGGGAATGACCGCCCGCCAACTGCGGCGGACCGTGCGCTACGAAGCGGCCATCATCGCTCTGATCGGAACGCTGGCCGGCCTGGTGCTGGGCCTGTTCTTCGGGTGGGCCGCCTTCGACGCCCTCGGTCTGGCCTACTCAGACTTCGCCATCCCGTGGGCCGCGCTGCTCGCTATCGGCGTGGCCGGCCTGGTCGCCGGTCTCGCTTCCGGCGTCCTGCCCGCTCGCAGGGCCGGGCGGCTGGAGGTACTGGACGCCATCGCCACCCAATAGGGCGCCGTTGGCGCTATGGGGTGCCTGTCCTCGGATCAGGTCTCACCGTCGCGAGGCTCCGCGGCGAGCCGATGGGCGAAGCCGGGACTTGATGATCGCGGTGGAGTTCGCCAGCCCAGCGGGGCTGGCTGGGCCGACGCACTCAGGTCGGCGCGTCTCCAGCTACGACCGATGCCCCTCGAGCGCATAAGGGTTGAGGAACTGGCGGCCCCAGAGCCGTGCCTTGTCGGCGTGGCTCGTCTCGGCGATGTCGCAGACCTCGTCCCAGCGGGCATGGATCGTGGCGACTTGCTGGTCGATGATCTCCCTGGCCTGGTTGGCGGTCAGGTGGTAGTGCCCGGCGTGGGCCAGACAGCGCGCGACCTGGCTCAGGCGGTCCCCGTCGGGTCCGAAGGCCATCGCTTGGGCGGCCTCTCCGCCGGCGCGGGGCTGCGGGCAGATGTCGTATGCCGGCGTGAGCGTCAGATCGGCGCCGTCCCAGAAGGCGGAGTGGTTGCGGGCGTGGTCGTCGGTGTTGCTGACGAGGATGTTGAAGACGATGCGCGAGAACATCTCCCGCAGCGTCGCGTCAGCGTCTGTGAAGCGCGCCCGGATCTGGTGGGCCAGGTCGGCATAGGTCGCGTAGCGGCCTGCGATGCCGTATGCGTCGTGTCGTTGCAGGATGGTCAGTGCCGAGACCATCATGCGTCGAGCGCCGCGGCGGGTTCGGTCGAATCGCTCCACCATGAGAACCTCTCGGCCGAGCGCCTTCCCGAGTTCGACGGGGGCGGCGTCGATGCCGGCACGGCGGGCCAGTTCCATGGCGATGTACTCGGCCTTGACGACGGGGTAGGGGTCCGTGGACGATGAGAACTTGGCGATCATGCCTCGCTCGCCGTCAGCGATCAGCGCCTTGGGCCGCGCCCCGCCGACGGAGGTTCCATGGAGCAGGGCGCGGTTCAGCGCAGGGGTCAGCGGCTCACCCCTGTCGACGCGGTCTGCTGCCTCCGCCAACTCAGTCAGCGATGCCGAGTCCCCCGAGCGCGCCTCGTAGTGGGAAGCCGAGGCCTGGAAGTCGAGTGCTCCGATGCGGTCCGAACCAGACTCGAGCAGGTACGTCAGGATGGGCAGGTCGGAGTATGCGTCGCCGCGGCGGTGTTCGATCGCCCGACGCCCCCAGGCATCGGGCGCGGCGTCTGCCACGCAGCCGGCGATCTCGCCCGACAGCGGCTGAAGCTCGCCGCGCAGCAGTGGCAACTCGGGCAAGTACAGCGCCATCGGTTCGGATCGCTCGAGGTAGCTGCGGGCGTATGTGAAGGTGACGATGGCACCGTGGTCGTCCAACCTTCCCGCGACGACAGGCTCGGTTGCCGACGGCGGCCAGACCCACACGTACGCGCGATCAGGGTGCTGGGCGGGATCAGAAGTCGTCATCGACACGGCGCGGCCGCACCGTCGCGGGCAGCACGGCCAGACGAGAGTGAACGATCTCGCCCTCAACGGATCGCCGTGCCGAGTCATGATGGAACAGCGGCACCCCGACCAGGGCGGCTGCCTCGAACGCCGTGCCGAGAGCGACGCTGGGGTCGCCCCTCTCGACCTTGCGCATCGTCACTACGGACACTCCGACCCTCTCCGCGAGTTCCGCAAGCGTCCACCGGCGCTCCCGGCGCGCCAAGACCACTTTGCCTCCGAGCAACTCGATGGCCTCGAGTGTCTCTGGAGACAGGGGCTTCGTTACGTTCATGACAAATATACTTTCGCTAGAACTAGGTAAACACTAGTTGATTGTCTCTTGTGTTTTGAGACTACTACGATCCGGACAAAAACATATCGACGGGCTGCGACTCAGCAGGAGCCTTGCTGTGGGCAACGCCCGGGATCCTCTTCGGGCTTGCTGGTGAACCTGTCCGGTTCGAGAGCCACATCGAAGTCACCGGAGTCGAGTTGTCGTCGCAGCAGGACGTCAGGGAAGGTCTGAGCCTGGCGGTCGAACCGATAGAGAGGCCACTCATCGTCAGGATCCCATACGTCCCTGATCCGGTTCCAGGGTGTTGACAACCTGAACCTCGATTGTGGTTCCGAGCATGGTGTTGAGCGCGAATAGGTCGCGGGCCTCGATGCCCTCGATGTTTGTGGTGGAGTTGAAGTAGCCCGGCAGAGCCATGAGCGCTTACTTCACACGATCCATCAGGGGGGTGCGGGGGTCTGCCGGATCCGGGGTGGGGGCGGCTGGCTCTGCGGGAGGTGCGGTCATGTGGCGGCCTCAGCGCTGGCCGCGTTCTGGAGTCTCTCGACGGCGAGGTCCGCGAAGTGCTCCACCAGTTCGGCTGCGTATCCATCGCGCCCGGACTCCGTCGCGGCGACGATGCCGCTGCACAGCCCGCCGAAGGGCTCCCACACGATGTCGCCCGGACGGGTTGCGGCCGTGATAATCCGGCGCATGAACTGCAGCGGCTTCTGGTTGAGATGAACGGCGGCGTTGCGGCCTGCTCGATGCACCCGTGGCGCCGACCGGACTCGGTTGCCCTTGTAGCGCTCATTGCCGTTGAGAGGTGGCGCCGCCCACACGTTGGTGATCCCGGGGGTGTGGCTCCACACATCTCGCAGAGAGCCCCACTCCTCAGCGCTGACCGGCGCCTCACCGTCCAGCGAATAGTACGGGGCGCCGTCCGGTCGGCCGTGCTGGTTGGCGTAGCACACGAGGCGGGACATCATCTCAGGCGGCGGGAAGTACCACAGCCAGTCCTGCGTGAGATACTTGCGCGTGGCCGCGTTCGCCACCCCGCACGCGTCGTTGGCGGCATTCAGTCGTAGTCCAGCGCGCTGCCACTCGTAGCGCAGCCACTGCTTGGCCGGCATCACGCCGTCGGGGGTAGGGAACTCCAGACGGCGCCGGTAGAACACGCACACCTCCGTCACGACCGGGAAGCGCCTGATTGTCTCGCCGTTCACGTTCCCGGCAATATGCGCTATGCCCTTGTCCCAGACGATGGTCTGCACGTACTCCCACCCGTGGCGGATCAGAACAGGATGCACCGTCGCCCAGCCCAGTTCGGTATTCCAGAACCACAGAGTGGAGGACGCTCGCGCGTGCTTGGACCAGGACTCGACATGAGGCTCGTACCACTCGGCCAGCCCGTCGGCGGTGCGGGGATCGCCGGGGAACCCGCCAACGCCGTAAGCGCCGTCGGAGATAATGGCAGCGGGTGCAGGCCACTGGGCGTAGGCGTCGAGTGCGTCGCCCCGGAACAGCGACCACATCCCGCTGTGTCCGGCCTTCTCGGCTGCCACGCATCCTCCTTCGCTGCGTCCCAATGGCAGCCTACGCAACCCAATCACGGCACTGGGTCATGCTTCCCCTCCGATATCTGACGGCATTGGCCATTCCACGCAGAGAACAGCGACCATGCGCCCAAACTAAACGAGCCGTATGACAAGCGGGCCGAGTCGGGCCTCGTTGACCCGTCCGCTAGGAGTTGAATCCCCGCCATCGACCGGCTCTTCATGTCGAGGTGCCAATTCATGTCAGGCTCACACCCCGATCGCGAGTGCTCTGCTGTGACAATAGAAGCAACACACATAACCGAACTAGATTCGGATTATGGCTTCTGAACTGGACTTATATGATTATGGGACGTGGAGCTAAGGGGAATTGAACCCCTGACCTCTTCCATGCCATGGAAGCGCTCTACCAACTGAGCTATAGCCCCGAGGGTTCTGACAGGTTAACGGGTCGGAGCGCCGGCCCCGCGCCCGTCAGGGCGCGTCAGGCGGCCTTGATCTCTTCGATGATGGGGGCCCAGCGCTCGGCGTCCCCTCGCACGCCTGCGTAGAACTGGAGGCGGTCGAGCGAGCCGCCGAAGCGTTCGGTGAGGCGGGCCGATACGTCGTGGGGCTCGGCCACGATGGCGAAGGCGTCGAGCATGTCGTCGTCGATCACGTCGCCCATCTCCTTCCACATCCCCCGTTTCGACAGCTGGTTGAGCTCGGTCTGGGCCTCTCCCCAGCCGTGGTGCTCAAGCACTCCCCGGTACGCGGGCGTGGACCCGTAGAAGGCGATCTGCTGGCGGGTCCGGGCGGCTTGGGCGGCGACATCGTCCTCGTCGAAGCCCGACACCACGAAGACCGGCATCGATATCTGGAACTCGGAGCGGTCCCGGCCCGACTCGGCCAGTCCGGCCGCCACGTTGGGAAGCATCACGTCGCGCAGGTAATCGGCGGTCTGGAACCCGTGGCACACCAGGCCGTCGGCGGCCCGGCCCGCAACCCGGGTCATCAGCGGCCCCACCGCAGAGATCAGGATCGGCGGGGGCGGGACGCCGATCGGGCCGGGGCTGAACATGGGCGTCATCAGGGTGTGGCGGTAGAAGTCGCCCCGGAAGTTGAGGCGCTCGCCCGTCTGCCAGGCATCCCAGATGGCCCGGATCGCGGCGATCATCTCCTCCATGCGGGCCGCGGGCCGCGACCAGGGCATCGAGAAGCGCTTGGTGATGTGGGGCTGGATCTGGCTTCCCAGCCCGAGCAGGAACCGCCCCCCGGACAGGGCCTGAAGGTCCCAGGCGGTGTGCGCCAGCACCATCGGGTTGCGGGCGAAGCCCACCGCGATGGCGGTCATCAGATCGATGCGTTCGGTCTGCTGGGCGGCCAACGCCAGGGGCAGGAACGGGTCGTGGCTGGTCTCGGCCGACAGCAGCCCGCTGTAGCCGTCCTGTTCCAGCAGCCGGGCCCGGTCGCCGATGGTGGCCAGCTGGTCGGGGCTGGAGGCTTCGGGCAGTCCAATCCATGCGTCGATCTTCATGGGGTTCTCCTCGGGTCACGCCTTGCCGGTGCTACAGGATGCCCGACCCGCCGGCGTTCGGGTGGCTGGTGGCGTGATCGAGGCCCGGTCCGGCTACGTTGCGGTGCTCATGGCTGACGTTTCCGACGCGACATTCCAGGCCCAGGTGGTGGACCGGTCCCAGACCGTCCCGGTGGTGGTGGACCTGTGGGCCTCCTGGTGCGAACCCTGCCGCCAGCTCACCCCCATCCTGGAGAAGGTCGTCGCCGAGACCAACGGCGCCGTCGAGCTGGCCAAGGTCGACATTGAGAAGAACCCCGGCGTCGCCCAGGCCTTCCGGGTGCAGTCGATCCCCGCGGTCTACGCCATGGTGGACGGCCAGGTCGCCGACGGATTCCTGGGGGCCCAGGGCGAGGCCACGGTGCGCGAGTTCGTGCAACGGCTGGTGCCGACACCGGAGATGACAGAGGTGGAGCGGCTGATAGAGGCCGGCGACGAGGCGTCGCTGCGGGCCGCTCTCGAGATCGAGTCGGACAACGCCGATGCGGTCGCCGCGCTGGCTGCGCTGCTGATAGACGACGGCCGGGGCGTCGAGGCGGTCGCCTTGCTGGAGCGGGTTCCCGAAACGCCCGAGGTGCGGCGCCTGCTGGCTATGGCCCGGGTGCTGGACTCCGATGCCGCTTCGGGGGAGTCCGCCCAGGACATCGAGGCCGAGCTGGCCGCGCTGCTGGCGACGGTGAAGTCGGACGAGGACGCTCGTCAACGCTTCGTGGATCTGCTGGAGGTGCTCGGTCCCGACGACCCTCGCACCTCCGCCTGGCGCAAGCGCCTTTCCGCCGCCCTGTTCTGAGTCTCGTTGCGGGGGACGCCGCGCCTGCCGGCGTCTTCAGCGCGCCGCGCTTGCTCTCGCTCTCGCTCTGAGGACCGCTAGCCTCACGGTCGGCTAGCCGGCCGCCTCCCGTGTCGGTCTTCTTGCAAGCGGCGCGGGAGACACGGGGTGCACACGCCAGCGGATCGCTACGAGGGGCGCCGATCCCTCATGCTGTCTCCGGGGGCTCTGGCCGATCGCCTGGGCGTGTCGGTGGCGACGGTGGTGCTCGGGGTGCTGGGCGTGGCCGCGGCCGCGATCGGGGGCTGGTGGGCGCTGCGCCCTCCGGCCGGCCCTGACCCGGCCGAGATCCTTCCCATGGCCGGCACGGTCACGATCCCGACGCCGGCCCCGCCCCCGTCGGCGGCACCGGAGCCCGATCTGATCGTGGTGGACGTGGTCGGGGCGGTGGTCCGTCCCGGTGTCCACGAGCTTCCCGCCTCCAGCCGGGTCGCCGACGCCATCGACGCCGCCGGCGGGTTCACCGCCGACGCCGACCGGGTCCGGCTGAACCTGGCCGAGTTCCTGGCTGACGGGTCGCGTGTCTGGGTGCCGGCGGTCGGGGAGACATCGTCACCGGACCTTGTGCCCGTCGTCACCGCTTCGGGCAGCGGCGGTCCGGCCGGCGAGGGTCGCGGCGAAGCATCGGCGCCGGTGGACATCAACACCGCCGACGCGGCGAGGCTCGAGGCGCTGCCCGGTGTCGGTCCGTCGCTGGCGGCGGCCATCGTCGAGCACCGCTCACGCAACGGGCCCTTCGCGAGCATCGACGAGTTGATAGAGGTCTCCGGCATCGGGCCGGTGAAGCTCGAGCAGATCCGCCCAGCCGCGACGGTGGCCGGCCAGTGATCTCCGGTGAGCGCTCTGGGGGTGAGGCCCGGCCGGTGATGGCGAGCGGACGCTCGGGGCGCGATGGCGCAACCGGGATGGCCGGTGGGCTGTCGTGGCTGCGGGACCGGGCGGCGATGCCGTACGCGGCCGCGGCCGGGGCGGCTCTGGGATCGTGGCTGCTGGTCGGAGCGCCGCTGGCGCTGGCGGTGGCGCTGGCCGCGGTGTGCGTCTGGAGGCCGAGCCCGCTGCTCGTCTTCGTGGTCTTCGCGGCCTTCGCGGGGTTCTTCGGGGCCAGGGCCCTCGACGGGCTGGCCGATCCGCCCCAGGGCCGGATCGAGGGCTGGGTGACCCTTCTCGACGATCCCCGGCCGCTGGGCACCAACGGTGTGAGGGTCACGGTCCGCCACGGCGGGGCCCGGCTGGAGGCCCGGGCCTACGGGGCGATCGCCGGACGTCTCGACGACGGTCTGGCCGGGGAGCGGCTGCAAGTCTCGGGCACGGCCCGCCCGGCCACCAGCGACTGGCACCGGTGGCGCCACGTCGCCGCCACCCTCACCGTCGACTCGGTCGGCGACAGGGCCGGGGCCGCGCCGGTGGCGGCCTTCGCCAACCGCGTGAGGCGGCTGCTGGAGCGGGGCGCGGCGAGCCTGCCCGACGACAGCCGGGCCATGTTCGCCGGCATGGTCTACGGCGACGACCGCAGCCAGTCACCCCGGCTGTACGACGACTTCCGGGCCGCGGGCCTCGGTCACCTGCTGGTGGTGTCGGGCCAGAACGTCGCCTTCGTGCTGGCGCTGGCCTCGCCGCTGGCGGTCCGGGCCCGCCCCGGCGTCCGCATGGTGGTGCTGCTGGCCCTGCTGGGGGTGTTCGCGCTGCTCACCCGGTTCGAGCCCTCGGTGCTGCGGGCGGTGGCCATGGCCGGCACCGCCGTCACCAGCGCGGCCCTCGGACGGCCCGAGACCGGGCGCCGGACCCTGGCCTGGGCGGTGGCCGGGGTGCTGGTGGCCGATCCGTTCCTGGTGCGGGCGCTCGCCTTCCAGCTGTCGGTGTGCGCCACCTGCGGCCTGCTGTGGATCACCCCCGCGCTGGCCGAGATGATGCCCGGCCCTCGCCCGCTGCGGCTGGCGGTCGCCACCACTGCGGGGGCGCAGCTGGCGGTGATGCCGCTGCTGGTGGCTGTGTTCGGTACCGTCCCGCTGGCGTCGCTGCCGGCCAACGTGGCCGCGGGCGCGGCGACGGCTCCGGTGATGATGTGGGGACTGATCGGGGGGCTGGGCGCGGGGGTCGCGGGCGGTTGGCTGGCATGGTTGATCCACCGCCCCACCGCCGCTCTGCTGTGGTGGGTGCGGGCCGTCGCCGAGGCCGCCGCAGCGGCGCCTGCGGCCATGCTCGGCGCAGGCGGAGGGACGGCGGTGGGGGTCGGCGTCGCCCTGATGCTGTTGGCCCGACAGCTCAATCGAAGGGCGGCGTCTGGGGCCGGGGAAGCGGCGGAGGGTTGGTCGGCGGTGGGCGGTTCGGGCGGTCCGAGCGCGGCGTCTGGGGCCGGGGAAGCGGCGGGCGATTGGGCGGCTGTCGGAGATTCGGGCAGTCGTGGTGCCTCGGCTGTTAGCGGATTCGGTTCGGGCGCTCGTCGGGTGTTGGGTGTGGCCGGTTCGGCGCTGGTGGCGGGTGCCCTCGGCTACAGCGTGCTGGCCGCGGCCTCGCCGCCTGCGGGCTGGTCCGAGACGGCAGGTGTGCGGGTCTTCCACCACCAGTCCGCCACGGTGGTGGTGCTCGACGAGAGTGTGCGTCCCCGGGATCTGCTGGAGTCGCTGCGGATGGCGGGTGTCCGGCGCGTCGACCTGGTGGTTGCCTCCCGCGGCGGCGCCTCGGACGCCTACGCGGTACTGGCGTTGCGGGACCGCTACCGCGGGGCGGCCGCAGTGGCACCCCCGATGCATCGGGTGCCCGGCGCCCGCACGGTGCGGACCGGTTCGTTGGTGCAGGTCGGCGACGTGGTGCTGGAGGTCGTCGGCGAGGAGCCCCGGCTCGATGTCGTCGTTCGAGTCTCCGGCGATTGAGGGCGTGCGAGGACAGGTGAGCGTCTCGTCGGGCGGTTGGTTACCTTCTTGATGTAGTTATGTCTCTGTGAGGGGCACAACTCCATCAGGTTCCGGCACAGGCATCCCACCATGAGCGTCCAACTTGTCACTGGCGACGACCCGGTCCTGCTCGCTGAGGCGGTGTCCCGGATCGTCAAGGAGACGCTGGGCGACGAGGACCGCAGCCTGGCGCTGGAGCAGCTCGACGAGACGAGCCTCCGGGAACCCGACGGCGGATGGACCCTCGCCCCGCTCGTGGACGCGGCCCGGACCGAGCCCTTCCTGACCTCGCGGCGGGTGGTGGTGGGCCGCCACCTGGCCCGGTTCTCGCGGTCGGGCCAGTGCGACGACCTGGTGCGCCTGCTGGAGAGCCTCCCGGCCACCACCGACCTGGTCCTGGTGTGGGAGCGGGGAATGGACCCCGCCATGGGCGGTCGCCTGCCCGCGATCCCCAAGGCGCTCGCGGCCGCGGTGAAGGCCGCCGGGGGCGCCAAGCTGGACGCCGACCCGCCCACCCGCAAGTCCGACGCCGGCAAGTGGCTGCGCGACCAGCTGAAGCAGTCCAGCCTCAAGTTCGAGCCGGCCGCGGTGGCAGCGGTGGAGGACCTGGTGGGCGCAGACCGCGGGATCGTGGTCGGGCTGCTGAGGACCCTTGAGGGGGCCCTCGGCGAGGGCCGAACCGTCACCGCCGACGATGTGGCCGTCTACGGCGGCGACGCCGGGTCGGTGGTGCCGTGGGAGCTCGACGACGCCATCGACCGCGGCGACATCGCGGCCGCCCTCAAGGTCCTGCACCGCCTGCTGCCGTCGCGCCATCCCCTCCAGGTGTTGGCGGCGCTGCACGGCCGGTACCAGCGCATGCTGCGCCTCGACGGCGCCGGAGCGGCCGACGAGCACCAGGCCGCCGCGATGCTGGGAATGAAGGGATCGACGTTCCCGGCCAAGAAGATCCTCGGCCAGACCCGCAAGCTGGGCTCAGAGAAGATCGCCCGCGCCATTCGGCTGCTCGCCGACGCCGACCTCGCGCTGCGCGGAACCGTCGACTGGCCCGGCGAGTTGGTGCTCGAGGTTCTGGTGGCCCGGCTGGCCGCGCTGTCCTCGCGCTGAACCCTGCCGCAAGGCCGGTCGCCCCGCCGGGAGCGAGGTCAGAGGTGTCTCAGCGGCAGCGTGAGGCTCAGTCGGACTGGCGGATGGAGCGTGGGGCTCAGTCGGACTGGCGAAGGAACTGGCGGACGAGGCGGCTCTTGCGCCGGGCGGCGGTGTTCTTGTGGATGACACCCTTGGCCGCAGCCTTGTCGATGCGCTGCACCGCGAGCCGCAGCGACTCGTCGGCGGTCTCGTCGCCGTGTTCGGCGGCGTCGAGCGCGGCCTTGGTCCGGGTGTTGATCTCCGAACGGACAGCCCGGTTGCGGACCCGGCGCTTCTCGTTCTGCCGGTTGCGCTTGATCTGGGACTTGATGTTGGCCACGCTCACCTGCCGGTCGTCTAGAGGGCCGTCGAGGCCGACCGTCGAGGCTACCGCCGCGGCCCAGTCGTCGCACCGCGGCAGCGTCAGGAGGCGTCGGTAGCCTTGGGGTGCACCTCAGGCGCCGGATCCGAGCCGAACGGAGCCCTGTGGACATGCACCCGAAGGCGCCGGCGCCGTCCGATCGAGAGCCCCATGGACCTGCATCGCATCCGCAACACGTCGATCATCGCCCACATCGACCACGGCAAGTCCACCCTGGCCGACCGCATGCTGGAGCTGACCGGCGCGGTGGACGCCCGCGAGATGCGCGAGCAGTACCTCGACTCGATGGATCTCGAGCGCGAGCGCGGCATCACCATCAAGCTCCAGTCGGTGAGGCTCAACTGGCGCGACCACGTCGTCAACCTGATCGACACGCCGGGCCACGTCGACTTCAGCTACGAGGTCAGCCGCTCGCTGGCCGCCTGCGAGTCGGTGATCCTGGTGGTGGACGCGGCCCAGGGCATCGAGGCCCAGACCCTGGCCAACTGCTACCAGGCCATGGAGAGCGACCTCGACGTGGTGGCCGTGGTCAACAAGATCGACCTGCCCGCGGCCGATCCGGACCGCTGCGCGGAGGAGATCGAGCGGGTCCTCGGGATCGACGCGACCGACGTGCTGCACATCTCGGCCAAGACCGGCGACGGGGTCGCCGCGCTGCTCGACGCGGTGGTGGAGCGCACCCCGCCGCCCCAGGGATCCGCCGAGGCGCCCCTGCAGGCCCTCATCTTCGATTCGCACTTCGACCAGTACCGGGGGGTGGTGTCGTCGGTGCGGGTCGTCAACGGGGTGCTGGCCGCCGACGCCCGGGTTCGCTTCATGCAGGCCGGCACGGCCCACAACGCCGACGAGGTGGGGGTGCGCACCCCGGCCAACGAGATCGTGGAGCGCCTCGGTCCCGGCGAGACCGGGTACCTGATCGCCGGCATCAAGGACGTGGGCGAGGCCCGCTCCGGCGAGACCGTCACCGACGAGGCCCGGCCCGCGGCAGTGGCGCTGGAGGGGTACTCCGAGCCCAAGCCGATGGTCTTCTCGGGTCTGTACCCCACCGAGGGCGACGACTTCACCAACCTGCGGGCCGCGCTGTCGAAGCTGCGCCTCAACGACGCCGGGTTCACCTACGAGCCCGAGACCTCCGGCGCGCTCGGCTTCGGCTTCCGCTGCGGCTTCCTGGGGCTGCTGCACATGGAGATCGTCCGGGAGCGGCTCGAGCGCGAGTTCGACCTGGCGTTGATCTCGACGGCGCCGTCGGTGGAGTACCGGGTGACGATGACCAACGGCGAGACGTTGCCGGTGTCCAACCCGTCCGACATGCCCCCGGCCGCCGAGATCGCGGCGGTGGCCGAGCCGTACCTGATGGTCGCGCTGATCACCCCCACCGACTACACCGGCACGCTGATGGAGCTGTGCCAGTCCCGGCGGGGCGACCTGTCCCGCATGGAGTACCTGTCCCCGGAGCGGGTGGAGCTCCGCTACCGGCTGCCGCTGGCCGAGGTGGTGATCGACTTCTTCGACCAGCTCAAGAGCCGCACCCAGGGCTACGCCAGCCTCGACTACGAGCCCGACGGCTACGACGAGGCCGACCTGGTGAAGGTGGACGTGCTGCTGCAGGGCGTGGCGGTGGACGCCTTCTCCACCGTGGTCCACCGCGACAGGGCCTACACCTACGGGCGGGCCATGGTCGGCCGCCTGCGGGAGTTGATACCCCGCCAGCAGTTCGAGGTGCCCATCCAGGCCGCCATCGGCGGTCGCATAATCGCCCGAGAGACCGTCAAGGCGTACCGCAAGGACGTCACGGCCAAGCTCTACGGCGGCGACGTCACCCGCAAGCGCAAGCTCCTCGAGAAGCAGAAGCAGGGCAAGAAGCGGATGAAGAGCATCGGGCAGGTCGACATTCCCCAGGAGGCCTTCATCTCGGCGCTCACGCTGGACGGGTAGCATCTCCGCCATGCTCGACGACCGCAAGGCCGCCATCCTCTACGCCGTCGTCCAGGAGTACATCCGCACCGCCCAGCCGGTGGGCTCGGCCCGGGTTGCCCGCTCGGCCAGAGTCGACGCGTCGCCGGCCACGGTCCGCAGCGAGATGGCCGCGCTGTCCGACCAGCAGTACCTGGTCCAGCCCCACACCAGCGCGGGCCGGGTGCCCACGGTCAAGGGCTACCGCTTCTTCGTCGACCAGTGGCGCCGGCGCTCGCCCTCGCCCACCCTCGACGCCGTCGACCGCCGGCAGGTGAACGAGTTCTTCTCGGTCTCCCATGGCGGCTTCGAGTCGATACTGAGCGACACCACCGGGCTGCTGTCGGATCTGACCGACTGGACCGCGGTGGTGGTGGCCCCCAACCCGGCGGCGGCCACCGTCCGCTCGGCCCAGCTGGTGGACCTGGCTGCGGGAACGGTGATGGTGGTGGCGGTCATGTCCAACGGCGCCATCGAGAAGCGCACGATCGAGGTGCCCGTCGACACAGCCCCGGAGGTGGTGGCCGACGCCTCCCAGCGGCTGGCCCGGCGGGTGGTCGGCCGGACCCTCGCCGATGTCGGGGAGTGCGACGAGCCCGACGACAGGCTCCTGGCCGCGGCTCTCACCGCGCTGCGGGAGGCTCGGGCCCACCACGAGGTGTTCGTCGGGGGCACCTCCAAGCTGGCGGCCGCCTTCGACGCCGTCGAGCAGCTGAGCGAGGTTCTGGGCCTGCTGGAGAAGCAGCTGGTGGTGGTCACCGTGATGCGCAGGGTGCTCGACAGGGGTCTGCGGGTGGCCATCGGAGAGGAGACCGGCGTGGCCTCGCTGGTGGACTGCTCGCTGGTGCTGGCCCCGTACAGCACGGACGGCAGCGGCGGCGGGACCATCGGTGTGATCGGGCCGACGAGGATGGACTATCCGCAGGCGCTCTCGGCGGTGGCCGCGGTGAGCAGCCGGCTGGGACCCGCCCTGAGCGATTCGTAGAGATGGTCGGTCTCGACCGGATGATGCGGGCATTGGGCGATCTGATACGGGCATTGGGCGATCTGTAGATGGCGGACCATTACGAGACTCTCGGCGTTGGCCGCGACGCCACCGAGGAGGAGCTCAAGCGGGCCTACCGCAAGATGGCGCGCCGGTACCATCCCGACGCCAACCCCGACGATCCCGGGGCCGAGGCCCGCTTCAAGGAGGTGAGCGCGGCCTACGAGGTGCTTTCGGACGCCGAGCGGCGCTCCCTGTATGACCGCTTCGGCACCGACGACCCCAGCGCGGCCCGTGCCGCTGATCCCTTCGGCGGGGGGCTGGGCAACCTCTTCGACGCCTTCTTCGGCTCCGACTCTCCCTTCGGCGGCTTCGGCTCGTCGCCGAGGCACCACGGGCCGCCCCCCGGCGAGGATCTGGAGACCCACGTCGATCTCGAGCTCAGCGATGTGGTGTTCGGCGCTGAGCGGGAGGTGAGCGTGCGCACCGCGGTGCGCTGCGAGTCCTGCGACGGCAGCGGCGCCGAGAGCGGGACCTCGCCGGTGCGCTGCTCGCAGTGCGGTGGCTCCGGCCAGGTGCGCAAGGTGCGCCAGTCGATGCTGGGCCAGATGGTGACCGCCGGGGCGTGCGACCGCTGCGGCGGCCTGGGCGAGATGATCGAGCAGCCGTGCGGCGACTGCGACGGCCACGGGCGCATCCTCGAGCGGCGCACCTACAGCGTCCAGGTTCCGGTGGGGGTCGACGACGGCACCACGCTGCGGCTCAGCGGCAGGGGAGCGGCCGGTCCCCGCGGCGGTCCCCACGGCGACCTGTACGTCCACACCAGGGTCCGCCCCCATCCCCGCTTCCACCGCGAGGGCAGCGATCTGGTGCATGAGCTGCATGTGCCGTTCACGCAGGCGGCGCTGGGGGCGCGGCTCGAGTACGAGACGCTCGACGGCGACGAGACCATCGCCGTTCCGAGGGGGACAGAGACCGGTGCCGTGCTGCGGCTCCGGGGCCGTGGGGTTCCCCATGTGCGGGGCCGGGGCCGCGGCGATCTGTTGATCCGCCTGGTGGTCGATGTGCCCGACGATCTCACCGACGAGCAGGAGGAGCTGGTGCGCCGGCTGGCCGAGCTGCGGGGCGAGGAGGTCGCCGAGGCGAGCGAGGGCCTGCTGGGGCGGATCCGCACCGCGTTCCGGTGACCTCGTCGTTGCCGTCAGTGGCCGGCGACGCAGAGTCGGGTCCGCATGTGCTGGTGGTCGATGTGGACAAGCCCGAGCTGGCCGGCGACGACCGGCACCACCTTGAGCGGGTGCTGCGCCTGCGGCCTCGCGACGCGTTGACTGTCGGCGACGGGTCCGGACGTTGGCGGCCGTGCCGCTTCGGCGACGTGATCGAGCCGGTGGGCGCGGTGGTGACGGTGGCTGCGCCGACGGTGGAGGTGGCCGTCGGGTTCGCGGTCCTCAAGGGCGGGCGCTCCGAGCAGATCGTGCAGAAGCTCACCGAGCTGGGAGTGGATCGGATGGTGCCGTTCGTGGCCGAGCGGTCGGTGGTTCGTTGGGACGGAGACAAGGCGGCCCGGCAGCTGGAGCGCTGGCGGCGGGTTGCCCGGGAGGCGCTGATGCAGTGCCGGCGGCTGTGGCTGCCGCAGGTGGAGCCGGTGCGGGCCTTCGGTGACCTCGACCTGTCGGGCGCGGCGCTGGCTGTCCCGGGGGGCCGGGCGCTGGCCGACGGCGAGAATTTCGTGGTGGTCGGCCCCGAGGGGGGATGGGCGGCCGGAGAGCTGGCCGCGGTGAACTGCCATGTGGGGCTGGGCCCCAATGTGCTGCGGTCCGAGACGGCGACCGTCGCGGCGGGGGCGATTCTGGGCGCTCGCCGCAGCGGCCACTTGCCGGCTGTGGGCGGCGGCGCGGGGTAGGGCCTACCGGTCCGCCATGGGGTCGAAGAGCCTCGAGCCTGCTGACGTATAGACCCTGAGGAGGTCGCAGGAGCCGTGGGCGACCGCCTCGGCGCCGGTGGGGGCGTGCACTTCCCAGCGCACCGGCATCGCGATGCTCTGGTTCGGCGCAGGCCACGCGTCGAACAGCACGACATCGCCGGTGCTGGGGCGAACGATCGCCGGGGTTGGCTCGCCGTCGCAGTCCCAGTCCCCGGTCTCAACGAAGTCCCCCGGCGCGCCGACTCCGTAGAGGCGGCCGCCATGCTCCAGCACCGTGCCGGGCTCGTGTCCGGCCAACCCGTCGGGCGGCGGGCGATCTGCGCCGCTTGAAGTCGGCGGCAGCAGCGAGGCGCCCGCAGCTGAGTTCACGGCGCCGCCGACGGCTGTCCCGGCGAGCCCCGGTCCTGCTGTGACGCCGGGGCCGAACATGCCAGGGATCATTGGAGAGGGTGAGGCGGCCGTGGCCGTTGGGTCCTCGCCGGCCGTGGTTGCGGGGTTGGAGGGAGATGCGCCTCCGGTAGCGGCTGCGTCCGCGCCGGTAGCCGTGTGCTCGGCGGTGAGTGGGGGTGAGTCCGCGGCAGCACCGATCAGCGAGCCCACGTCGTCTACGGCCTCTCCGGTCTCGCCGCCTCCGGGCGCGGCTGCCTTTCCGTCCTCGACGCCTCCGGCTCCGGCCTCGATGCCGGCCGGGGCCACTGGTTGAGCGGCCCCGGGGACGACCGTCACCTGAGCGCTCGTTGCCTGCCCGCCGCGGGTCCAGACTCCTGCGGCCAGGACCGCGGCGGATGCCCCCAGCACGGCTGCTACCACTACGAGCGAGGGGCGCCGGGACCGCTTGGAGCGCGGCCCGTCCACGCGGTCGCGGCCGGCCCGGGTGGGCTTACCTGGGGCTGGACGCTTGTCGGCGACCATGGCGAGTCGTCGGGCCAGCTCCCGGACGTCCAACCGCCCGGCTCGCGCCTCGTCGGCTAGGGCCGACAGCTTCCCGACGAGGGGCCCCGGCTCCAGCGCCGGGTCGTGGCACAGGTCAGCCAGTGCCACCAGGTCGTCGCGGCGGCTCTCGACGGTGGCCTCCGTGGCGAGCCGGAACCCGCACAGCACGGGCCGGTCGCCATCGCCGTGGAGCACGTGCGACGGGTCGATCTGGCCGTGGGCGAGACCGGTGTCGTGCAGGTCGGCGACCACGTCCGCCAGCGCGGCCACGCCCGCGGCGCGCTCGGTTGGATCGGTGAACGGTCGGGTGGCCCACGTGTCCGAGTTCACGAAGTCGGTGTGCAGGGCCCGGCCACCGTCGGGCGTCTCGATGAGGTCGATGAAGCGCACCACGCCGGGATGGTCGAGCCGCCGGAGGGTCTCGGCCTCCCGCTCGATGTTGCGGACGTGTGCGGCCGGCGCCTGCTTGACCGCGATCAGGCGGTCGCCGGAGCGGCTGACGGTCACGTTGGCCATGGTCGGCCCTCCCAACCTCGACACCCGCTGTCACACGACCCTGATAGAACCGACATCATGAACATAGCATTAAAATACATGGAACATCTTGAATCTGCAATTCTAGGTCTGGCAGTCCTGCTCGGTGGACTTCCCCGAGGCGGCCTGCCGGTAGCCTTGGGCGATGGCCGGTCCGCAGATCGTGGCTGTCGCGTCCGGGTCTCCGGCCGAGCGGGCCGGGTTACAGCCCGGGGACGAGATCGCGGCCATCGCCGGGGAGGCGCCCCGCGATGTCATCCGCTGGCAGCTGCTCAGCGACGGGGCCGAGGTCCCCCTCGACGTGCAGCGGGCCGGAGACCGCTTCGCGCTGGTGGTCCACAAGCGAGACGGGGAGCCCCTCGGGGCTGAGGTCGACGCGGCCGTGTTCGACGGTGTGCAGACCTGCGACAACCATTGCGAGTTCTGCTTCGTGCATCAGCTGCCGAGGGGCATGCGCCGCTCGCTGTACCTCAAGGACGACGATTACCGGCTGTCGTTCCTCTACGGGAACTTCACCACCCTGACCCGCTTCACCGAGCTCGACTTCGAGCGGGTGGTGACCGAGCGGCTGTCGCCGCTGTACGTGTCGATCCACTCCACCGACCCCGACGTGCGGGCCGCGATCCTCCAGAACCGGCGGGGCGCGGTGTCGCTGCGGTGGCTGAGACTGCTGCTCGACGCGGGCATCGAGGTGCACGGCCAGGTCGTGGTGTGTCCGGGCGTCAACGACGGCGACGTGCTGGCCGACACCCTCGCCGGCGTGCTCGACCGCTTCTGTGAGCTGCGCTCGCTGTGCGTGGTCCCCCTCGGGCTGTCGAGATTCAACCGTCAGTCCCGGATGCGGCTGCACACCCCGGTCGAGGCGGCCGCGGTGGTCGACATCGTGGAGAGCTGGCAGTCGGTGTTCCTGTCTCTGCTGGGGCGGCGTCTGGCGTTCGTCGCCGACGAGTACTACCTGATGTGCGGGCGCGGGTTCCCTCCCGCGGCGCACTACGAGGGCTTCGAGATGCACGAGGACGGCATCGGCATGGCCCGGGCGTTCGAGACCGAGTTCGGAGAGGACGGCCATGAGCCCACCCCGCCCCGGTCCGGCTTCTTCGCCTGGGTGGACGGCGCGCCCGCCGACGGCTACCGCGCCCCCCGCCAGGGCTCCGCGGCCGAGGCGGTGGCCGCCGGTCCCGGCACGTCGCCGGTGGCGGTGTCGTTGCGGCGGCGCCCCGCTCGCGATGCGGCCGTCGCGGTGCTCACCGGCACCCTGGGAGCGCCCGTGGTGTCTCCGCTGGTGGCCTCGCTCGGGCGCCGGGACGCGCGGGTCGTGCCCGTCGAGAACCGCTTCTTCGGCGGCAACATCGGAGTGACCGGGCTGATGGTGGGCGAGGACGTGGCCCGCGTCCTCGAGGGTCAGCCCGCCGGTGACCGCTACCTGCTGCCTGACGTGTGCCTCAGCCGGGGACGCTTCCTCGACGGGATGGACGTCGGCGACCTTCCCCGCCCGGTGGAGGTGGTAGCCACCCACGGCCGGGCCCTGCGGCTGGCGCTGGAGTCGTCGTGAACCCGGTCGTGGCCGTGGTGGGCCGCCCCAATGTCGGCAAGTCGACGCTCGTGAACCGCATCCTCGGGCGCCGCGAGGCCATCGTGGAGGAGCGGCCCGGCGTCACCCGCGACCGCAAGGCCGTGCAGGCCGAGTGGCAGGGCTGGCATTTCACGGTGCTCGACACCGGCGGCTGGAGCGCCGGCGGCGACGAGCTCGACGCCAAGGTGAGCGCCCAGGCGGAGCGGGCCGCCCGCGAGGCCGACGCGGTGCTGTTCGTGGTGGACGCGACGGTGGGGGTGACCGCGGACGATGAGCAGGTCGCCCGGGTGCTGCACTCGGCCGATGTGCCGGTGCTGGTTGTGGCCAACAAGGTCGATCATTCGAGCCAGGCCGATTCGGTCTGGGAGCTGCTCGGGCTCGGACTGGGCACCCCCCACCAGGTGAGCGCGCTGCATGGCCGAGGCACCGGCGACCTTCTCGAGGAGGTCGTCGCCCGCCTGGACGACGCCGCCGCCGGGGCGGGCCGGTCCGGCGGGCGCGCCGGGGACGGTTCCGACGAAGCGGCGTCCGATCAACCCGACGATGGTCTGGCCGCGGTGGCTGCCGAGGCTTTCTCGGTGGTGCTGGTGGGCCGGCCCAACGCGGGCAAGTCGACGCTTTTCAACCAGCTGACAGGGGAGGAGCGGGCCATCGTGCACGACCTTCCCGGCACCACCCGCGACGCCATCGACACTCTCATCGAGACCGAGGAGGGGCCGGTGCGCTTCATCGACACTGCCGGGATGCGCCGCCGGGCCCGCATCGACTCGGGCACGGAGTACTACTCGCTGGTGCGGGCGCTGCGGGCGGTGGACTCCGCCGATGTGGCGCTGCTGGTGGTCGACTCGACCGTGGGGGTGACCCACCAGGACCAGCGCCTCGCTGAGCGGGTCGACGCCGCCGGCTGCCCGATCGTGGTGCTGCTCAACAAGTGGGACCTGGTCGGCTACGAGGCCCGCCTCGACCTCGTGGAGGATGTCGGCGACCGGCTGGGCTTTCTGGGGGACCCGCCGGTGCTGCGCATCAGTGCCTTGAGCGGCAAGGGAGTGGGGAGGCTGTGGCCGTCGCTGAGCCAGGCGGTGGCCGAGTACCGCACCCGCATTCCCACCCGCCGGGTGAACGAGGTGGTCCGGGCGGCCCAGGCGGCCCAGCCCGCGCCGGCCGGCGCCCGCATCCTGTACGCCACGCAGGTGGCCACCGATCCGCCCACGTTCACGCTGTTCGCCAACCGGACGCTGCCCCGCACCTACCTGCGCTACATCGAGCGCAAGCTGCGCGAGAGCTTCGATCTCGGCAACACCGCCATGAAGATCAGGGTCCGCCGCCGCGACGACTAGCGGCGCCGGTCGGCGCGCCCAGGCGCCGCAAGGTCCGGCGGTAGCGAGCCCAGGCATTCATCCACAGTCCCGGCGCTTTCCCGATCCGACGTTGGTGAGCCCGGCATGCATCCGCGAGGTGGGATCCGGGAGTCGTCTGCGAGGGCTGCTTGGGCCGCTGTGCGGCTCAGCTACGGCCGAGGGCGGTACGATGGAGTTCAGCGGCCGGCCGAGTGTGGGGAGGGGTGCGTGTGAGGACGATCGTTCTCGATCTTCTGGCCTTGTCCTGCGCGCTGGCCGTGATCTTCTACATCCGCTCGGCCCGTCATCGGCTGCGGGTCCTGCGCCTGGTCGAGGCCGACGCGGGTGTTCACCCCGAGGCTCAGACCCTGGCCATGACCTCGCTGCGCAAGGAACTCCACGGCGTGATCGTCTATGCGCTGCTGGTACCGGTGGCTCTGCTGGTGGGCCGGGTGGAGTCCACCAACATCACGGTGTTGCTCGGGTTGTTGGCCGTGCCTGCGGTCTTGTCGGTGTGGTGGGCCCGCACCGCGGTGGAGGAGGCCCGGATGGCCCGCAACCGCATCGGGTTGGAGCGCCGGGCCGAGCAGGCGCTGGAGCAGGAGCAGCTCGCCCCGAAGGCGTGGGCGGCCCGCCTCGCGCCCGAGGAGGTTCCCGACTTCAGCGGCTTCGAGATCGGCCGGGTCTACCAGGCCGGGTCGGGGCTGATGGCGGGCGACTTCTTCGACGTGCACCGGGTGGGCCGCCACCGGGTGGCCGCGGTCATCGGCGATGTCGCCGGCCACGGCATCGAGTCTTCGATCACCGCGTTCCAGGCCAAGTACCTGCTGCGGGTGTTCCTGAGGCAGTTCCGCGACCCGGCGCAGGCCTTCGAGGAGATCAACGCTCAGCTCTCCGCCGGGGACCGCAACGAGGAGTTCATCTCGGTGTGCGTGGTGGTGTTCGACACCGAGGCCGGGACGCTGCGCTACTCGTCGGCCGGTCACCCGGCCGCGTTCTTGTTCGAGCAGGACGGGGTGAGGCCGCTGCGCTCGACGGGGCCGCTGCTGATGCTCGACCCGGAGGCGACGTACTTCTCGCGGGAGATTCCGATGGCGTCGGGGGACCTGGTGGTGATGTACACCGACGGCCTGGCCGAGGCTCGCGCCGGGCGCCAGCTGTTCGGCGAGGGCCGGATCATCAAGTCGGTCGAGCGTGATCTCAACGCCGCCCCCGACGTGCTGTGCAAGTCGCTGCTCGACGCAGCCAAGGACTTCGCAGGCGGGTCGATAGGCGACGACACCGCCATCATGGCCATCCGCCGCGACTGAGCCCATGGCCTGGTGCCAGACGTGCGAGCGATACCTCACGCCGTCCGCGCTCACATCTGAGGGCACCTGCCCAGGCTGCGGCAAAGACGTCCAGCACGCCGACAAGCTCCCGGTGTCGCCGGGCGGCCCGGCGGGTTCGGAGGTCCCGGCCCGGGCGGCCGCGGAACGGATCCCGTGGCACTTCTGGCTGCTGCTGGGCGCGGCCGCCGTCTACCTGGGCTGGCGGGCCGTGCAAGGTGTCGCCCTTCTGCTGTAGCCGCTAGCCTCGGCCCATTCGGGCTGTGGCGCAGCTTGGTTAGCGCGTCGGTCTGGGGGACCGAAGGTCGGGAGTTCAAATCTCCCCAGCCCGACAAACAAAAGCCAAGGTCAGAGCATATTTCTGATCCAGGCTTACCTGTGGACAACTCTCAGATCGCCCAAACTTCTAACGGAAATTCTAACGGACGATCCGTGACGCCTCGTTATCCGACGTGTCAGAACGCGCTTGATGGGCACTTCAGTCGTGTGCGCTGGCAAGGTTCTCTGGACGAATCTGTGGCCCTTCCATCGTGATGTCGGTACGCGTCTGACAGGCTGCCGACCTGCTCCCGTTGTGCTCTTCTGCTCCAAGAGCTAGTGGAGTGTCCCGAGAATGGGACTAGCTGGAGGGCGTGCTCGGGTCAGCTCTGCTCGCCATTGCTGATCGGCACAGGGTGCTTGCCTGTGGCCGCATGGAAGCCCTCAGGCGTTGAGAGTTTCTCGGCCAGGAGATCGATCCAGGCTTGGGTGTAGAGGTGCCGCTTGTGTGCAGAGATCCACTCTGCGAGGCGTATGTCGACGGTGGCATCGGGTTCGCCGCGAGCGGGTCGAGCACCAAGACGTCGGGCGGCCTCAGCGTGAAGATTTGTGTTGAAGCGGTAGCCAGTTCTTTCCTGCACTGCCTTGACGACTTGAGTGGGAAGGATGTTTGGTCTCGCCGTGTAGCCCTTGGGAAGGACGAGGTACTGGCTAATGCTCTCCGTGATGGCATCCGGCACTTCTCCCGGCTTGGCGAAGTAGGCGATCGCGTCGGGGCTGTTTGTGGACGCCGGCACGACTGGGATGAACGCGACGCGGAGCAGGAAGGTCTCGTCGCTGGCTAGTGCTGGATGATCGAGTTCGGGTTGAGCGAGGAGGAGCTGTACGTCTAACGGGAGCGAGGCTTGGAGCTTCTTGCGCGACGAGAGGACGCCAGGATCACGGAAGCCAGAGAGCTGGAGCGGGACTGACAAGCGTTCTGCGATTGCATGTGGGGGTCCGAATTCCTTGACGTTGATGTTCTCGAAGTTCAGGAGCGCTGCCTGGGCGTGAGGGATCACGGCGTAGTCGAGTGCTGGCAGGTATCGATGAGCGACGCTGTTCCGAAGTTCGATCCAGATTCCAAGGTTTTCTCGAAGGCCGAGGTGTTCTTCGTCCGAGAATGCCTTAGCGACCAGCTGCCTAGTGTCGAGGGCTTGATCGACGCCGTCGATCTGGGTAGGGGCGCCCGATTCATCTGTGTCTCGCCACTCCTGGTTGCGTTTCTGGAGGATGGCGATGGAGAGAGCGTTCCAGGCTGTGACGAGTAGCAGAGCGAAGGCTTCGGTTCGGAAGGAAGCGGTCGGATCGTTCCATACCCGCAGAGCGGACAGGCACGACTCCCGAGCATGAGCAAGCTGTCGCTCCCACGGCTCTTCCCGTGCGCCAACCGGTACATGACCGAGTGAGCGGATCTGTTCTTCAAGATCGCTCACGCGATCGGAGAGCTTGGATCGCTTCACCGTCGGTAGACCGAGTGTTTGTGAAATGAACCGGTCGAAACGGCGCCCATGGGAGCGCCCGTCATTCCAAGTCTCGCGCTCGATCCGGCTCTTGGGCTTTCCCGCCTGCCACTCTGCGTAGAGCTGTTGAGCAAGGTCAAAGTCGTCGGTCGGTGGGCCTGAACTCACAGTTCCAGTCTCGCGTGTAAGCGTCGCGGCCGAAGTTGCCTGGGCACAGCGTCGCGTGTAGTCTGGCTTACAATCGTGTAACTTGCTAATTGGGAGGTGACCATGTTCAGCATCAAGGTCGAAGGGCTTGAGGAACTGCAGCGCTCCTTGAGGCGGCTACCTCAAGAAATCGAACGAGAGATGGATCGCGAATTTGGCCCGGCTCGTCGGGAGGGTGGCGAGCGCGTGCACTCGATCGAAGCGCGATCGCAATCAGAAGTAGAGCGGAGAGCCGATCGGGCTATAAGCCGCGCGATACGCAAGTTAGGCCTGTAACGGCGCTCTTTCATCAGCCGGGCGCATGTGCCGGTTCTGGCGCTTGAGCAACTCACGCTCCTCAGTCGTCAAGTCTTCATCGGTGGGCTGAGTTCGGCGACGGCGTCTATTCGTCGTCGATCAACTGCTGCTCGCCATCGGTCGAAGCGAACTCATAGACGCGGCTCGTAGCGTCACGCAGTCCCGAGAGGGTGATCGCCCCTCGGTCGGTCGGGCGCAACTGCTTTAGGGGATCAATCACAACACGGATGGTGGGTTGCGCATCGTCGCTCTCCTCAACGTTGGATACGACTACGAGGAAGAAGTCAGGCGTGGTGAGTGCTCGCTGTACTTCGGAGTCCGTTAATGTCACGCGGTCCGGTTCCGAACCAGCGAAGACCTTTAGTTCGTAGTACTTCTTCAACTGGTCGATGGCATCGGCACCGACACCGCGCTGGGTACGCAGGTCGACGAGTTCGTCCTGATCCGTGCCCAACAGCACTTGCAGGAGTTCGAATCCTACGCTTTCCTTGTCCAGGTCGGAGTAGCTGCGCAAGGAAGACCTATTCTGCGGTCTGCGGGAGTTGCCCTTAGGTTCCCTGAGTACGCGGCTGGAAGTCACGCCCTCACCGGTGCTGCTCTCGATATTGGAGGAACCACCGTCAGTGCGTCCCGTCGGGTCGACAAGCACGAGTGCTTGAGGGTCCACGAGTACTCGGAGAGTGGTCACCGTTGAAGACTGCGGTCGCTCCTGGTGCTTGTCTGGTCTGGCGCCGGATTGATGAGCCTTCCTTGCCCTTTCTCCGGCGGCACCTTGAGGCGAGTGGTGCTTCTTCGCGACGTTCTCTCCCCACTCCGCAAGTCGAGCATCAAGTTCCGCCCTCTCCCGCGCAGCGAGCTCGCTGGCGAGTGCAACGCGTCGCGCCTTGATCCCTTCCTCGGCTTGATCGCACGCGGCTCGCCATGCTTGCGCGACGAGCCGCGCTTCGCCCTCGAAGAGCGCTGCTAACGCTCTGCCTCCCCCATCCACGCGAGAGAGCGCCGCTGGTTCTCTGACGAAGACTGTGGTACAGGTGGTGTCGACCTTCGCAGTCGCTTCGCAGTCGTATTCTCGTCCTGCAGCGCTTATCGCGAGCGAAAGAGACGGGAGCACCTTGACGGTGTACAGCGCCAGGCTGTCCCACGGCACGGTGAGGCCCTGTCCGAGTCTTGGGTCGTGGCGTTGTAGGTCGTCGTGCAGCAGTTCAAGCGACTCGCGAAAGAGTTCTGTTAGGTCGTCGTCATCTTCCGCAAGTTCAGGATCGATCACTCGGGCTTCGTCGGCTCCGATTCTCGTGACGCGCAACGGTCCGAGTAGCGAACGGAACTGTTCAAGCCCGCCGCCTGGTCGCCAAATGGGAAGGCGATCACCGAGCCCGGCAGCGAGGACCGGGTCGTCGGTCGCGTAGACGGGGCGGTCACGCGTCCACCCTGCGCTCGTCCACAGGGCCAATCTTGTCAGCTTCCGGCGCTCGATCGTGTTCTGTTTCGCGAGGTGCGTAGCGAGGGTGCGCAGCGTCTCAAGCAGGATTGCTTCCTCGGCAGGATCAGGTGCGTCTCGGCGACGGTATGCGATCTTCTTGAGAACCTCCAGACAGTCGCTCGCGGAGGGTTGCCGCAGACGCAGTACGAGCCACAACTGCCCGCAATCCGAAATTGCCGGGGCGAACGCCCGAAGATTTCCAAAGATCGGCGGCCCTGCGAGCACACTCTGGGGAGACAGCCAGCCGAGATTCGTTAGCACGAGACGATGACGCGCGAACTCAGTTCTCAGTTGACTTGCGTTCAGGTCAGCGTCGACGTCCGCATCATTGAGGTCTCGTGCAATCGCCTGGTAGATGAGCGCCGCGTCGCGTCGCAGGTCCTCGGAAGAGACCAGGTCCGCGTCTGAGGCATCACGGAGTTCCCGAAGCCGTGCTACGAGTTCGGATCGGCTGGGATCACTTGAGACTCCGAGCGCCGTCAAGACCACGCGACGAATTGGCTGATCGAGGTCAGCATGCAGGTAGTCCCGTGAGCTGGGGCCATAAATTGCCTCGGTACCCGGCGTTCGCACGCGTAACTCAGCTGGCTTGCGTGGGGTGCCGCTCTCATCATCGAGCCAAGCAACATCCCCCGCCCGCGCAAGCCAGAACGCAGGAACTCTCCCCTTGCGCATCCAGCCATAACTGTCTCTTGCGGAATCGACTTCGGCGAATTCACTCAAGCGGCGGTCCCACGGTCGACCGAGTGCCGCCAGTACGGCTCCGGCCCTCTCGCGTCGCCTCCTGGCGCGGCGTTCTCGCGAGATGTCCGTGATCACTGCGATGAGATCGGGGCTCTCGAGGTCCTCGAGTGTGTAGGTGGCGCCCCGCTCCCTCATCGCGGAAGTGCGAGTTTCTGGCCCACCCTCAACCTGCCGGGGCAGGCCCAGCTCAGGTTCGCTTCGGTACCGTTGTCTCAGCTGTTCGTGCGGTCGCAGTCGAGGTGTGGTTTCGGCTCCCAGCAATCGAAGGAAACGGAGAGCGCCGAGTCCCTCTCGTCCTGCTTGCGAGCGGAGGGCCGTTGCGTAATGATCGCTCAGCCATTCAAGTACTGGCGACTCGCCGGCTGCAACGGCGAAACTATCCGGCTCCTTGTCAATCGCCCGCGGCAGGTATGCGTCGACAGGCCGAGCAGAGCCAGTGTTCACTTCACGATTCCGCCGTGAGCGTGTGCGGGTCATCTCACGCGCACTTGCGGACCGGGCAGTGCCAGCTCTGCCCCGACGTCGTGAGCCGTATCGATATGACCTCAGCCGTACTGCACGACCGACGTCGGGTCCAAGAGCTGCCCTGTCAACCGGGGCGATGTTCTCGAAGGCATCCCGGAGTGCCCTCAGCTGTTCATCAGTGAGGGGTGAGTCAATACAGTGGCCCGAACGCCCCGCCCTGGCGAGCCGGCGCACCACTTCATCGCTGTCGGTACTGTCGAGCAAAGCTCCGCACTCCCGTAGCCAAGCGAGAACATCAGGCGCACCGTTCGAATCGGCCAAGTGAGCCGGGTGAAGCAAGGTAGTAAGACCGAGCTGCTCCGCAAGAGGCGTCGTCTCCGCTGAGACCGATGCCATAGAGTGCCCGGCTGGAGGAAGGAGCCGACGTCCATCGTGTGCGATGACACACGGAAGGTCGAGCAGCCTGTCGTCTAGACCCTCCTGGAGCGCTGCAGCGACGAGGGCAATCGTCGACTCGACTGGCCGTCTCGCATCTTCGAGGAGATCAAGCGCCTGTTCGGCGCGTACTGGCTCGGGAAGGCCAGCTCCGTGGCTCCGCCAGTCGTTGAGCACGGAACGCCATCTGCTGGCTCGATCCCTAACACCGAAGGGGAGCGTCGCGCTAAGACCGGCAAGCTTGGCGATCTCGTCTTCTTGGAGGACTCCCTCTAGCTGCGGCGCCTCCACAGCCAGCCGCGACAGAGCTACGTGTCCCTGTTCGGGCACGGGGAACGACAACCGGGATGCAACTACGTGTCTCGCCTTGTCGACAACGGTGGCCTGAAGGGCTCCGATGACAGGCGATGGAGCCTCCTCTTCATCGGCAGGCGGCAGTGGTATTGCCTGCCAGGTTGCTTGAGGATCGCGCCTGAAGCGGTCGAGCACTGCCTCCATCCACACTTCCGCGACGAGGTCCACGAGAGCGGCGTTCCACGAGGTGTCAGCGAAGTCCGCCCGACTTGTAAGCGGGTCGAACTGGGCATTTGCGAATAGCGAAGCACGTATCGGGGTCACGGGTAGCCCCGCGTAGATCTGACCGACCTCTGTGCGACCAAGCGGGATCGCTACGGAGATTGGAGTCGTGGGCCCTGTCGCCTTTCTTGCACGCTCGACCCCGACAGGAGTGGGCACATTGGAGCGGTAGACCGCCCAAGAGCGTCCGTCATTCGAAATGGCCAACTCCCTCGACATCTTGGCTGGCCCTGAGCCTGACTGCGCGTCTTCGCCCTGATGCCGCGAGATTGTTAGTCGGCGAATCGATTGGCCGTCGGGATTCTGTAGGGTCACACGCGCAACATGCCGGAGGAATAGCAGCGCGGAGTCATCCCAGTCGTCGAGCCACGCCTCCAGATCCGCAGAATTCAGGATCCCGGACTGCAGAGGTATCCGCAACGTGGTCCAACCCGGCTCACGAAACCAGGTCGGCAGAGTGGGTGGTTCAACTGGGGCGAGCGTCGGATCGCCGATTCGGACGTGATATGGGGCGCAGTGAACCTCAAGTGTCGTCGACAACGACTGTAGGGCAGAGAGTCCGACGCCGAAACGCCCGATGGTTCTATCGTCGCCAGCCTTAGTACTCAACCACGGGGTTGCCAAGCCGAGTACGTGGGGAAGGCGTACCGGAGTGCCATCGTGGCTTACTAGCAACTCGGTCGGTCGCAGCAGGAAGCACACCTGTGAGGCCTTCACATCGTCGGCGTTCTGGACAATCTCGGCGAGACCCTGAAGTCGATCGCTAGAGAGCAGACTTCCACTGCTTCTAGCTCCATCGAGCGCCTCTGCGATCGAACCTGGGAGTTCCTCAAACAACTCGCCCAAGCGCTGAACTGCTGCGTGGGCTTCGTTGATACTCGTCGGCTCAAAGGCGGGGCCCGAAGGGGCACGCCTTGGATCGAAGACCTGTTCAGCAGCCTCGATGGCGTCCGCGATATGCGCTTCAGTCATAACAGATGAACGAGCTGGACTGGCCTTACCCGCGCAGTTAGGCCAGAGCCATTCGCGGCGCGCAGCTCATGTGCGCTGGATCCTTCAGTCGTTGTGCTTCTCAGCTGACACCTCCGAGCACTGGAGTCGTCCTCAACTGTCGCCGAAGATGGTGGTTCCGAAGGTGGCGGCGGCTTGGGCTTGCATGCCGGGTAGGACGTGTTGGTAGACGTCCATGGTGAATGAGACGCTGGCGTGGCCGAGGCGTTCGCTGACGACTTTGGGGTTGATGCCTTGTTGCAGCAGGATCGTGGCGTGGGTGTGGCGCAGGTCGTGTAGGCGGATACGGGGCAGGTCGATCTTGGCTAGGAGGCGTTCGAAGGTCTGGCTGATGAGGTCGGGGTGGATGGGCGATCCGTCGGGTTTGGCGAAGACGTAGCCGTCCTTGTGGCGCCGGCCGGTGGCCATGCGATCTTCGAGCTGGAGACGCCGGTGTAGGCGCAGTTGTGTGACGGTGTGGGGGTCGAGGTCGATGGTGCGGCGGCTAGTGGGGGTCTTGAGGTCGCTCTCGATGAGCTTGTACTCCACCGAGAGCAGCTGCTGGCTGACGGTGAGCCGGGCTGTGTTGAGGTCGACGTTGCGCCATACCAGCCCGGCGAGCTCGGCTCGGCGCATGCCGGTAGTCGCGGCCAGCAGGTACAGCGGATACAGGTAGTGGTCGGAGATGGCGTCGAGGAAGGCGCGCAGTTCGTCGCTGGTCCACACGCTCATGGTTCGGCTGTTGCGGCTGGTGGTGGGGGCATCGGCGAGGTCGGCGACGTTGCGCACGACGGTTCCCTTGCGCTCGGCGTCGGAGAGCGCGCCCTGGATGGTGATGTGGACGTTGCGGACGGATTGGGGCGACAGGCCGCCCCCTTCGCCGTTGCGCTTGCCGTCGGTGAGCAGCCGGGCGTAGAGCATGTCGAGGTCCTCGGGCCGCAGCTTCTGTAAGGGGATGTGTCCGATGTTGGGGTTGATGTGCAGGTGGATGATGCGCTCGTATGACTCGGCGGTGGACGGCTTGAGCCGGGCCCGCTTAGCCGGCAGCCACCGCTTGAGCATGTAGTCGCCCAGGGTGATCTTGTCGGGGGGAGCGGTAGTCGCCGTCGTGGACACGCTTGATCAGGTCCGCGAGGACCCTCTCGGCGTCCTTGCGGTTGTCGCCGGCTGGGTGCCAGCGTCTCTTGTCCTTGCCCGTGGCGGGGTCCACACCCTCGTAGGTGACGGCGTAGTAGCGGTTGCCCTTCTTGGCGATGTGGCCTCGCATCGGTGTCGCCCCTATGCCGGTTGGGCCGTTGCGGCGACTGGAGCGGCGTCGTCGGTTGGGCCGTCGTGTTCACGGCTGTCTTCGACAGCGTCGAAGCTGTCGGCCTCGACATCTGTAGTGGGGTGAGCTGGGTCTTCTGGGAGGTCTCGAAGGCGACCGAGAAACTGGGCGTCGTTGGTTAGTGATGCAATGACGCCTCTGATGGTTGTCTGGCGCACTCGGTCGAAGAAGGAGCCCCACCGTTCGGCGGATTGGTCGAGTTCGGTGGCCATCTCGTCGAGGATCCTTGCGAGCATCCTTTCTCGGAGCTCACGTATGGCCTGCGGCGTCATGACGTCGGGATGGCCGGTGAGCATCCGGCTGATTTCCTCCTCGGCGGTTTTGTCACGCAGGCCGACCTGACGCAGCCGCTCTTCGATGAGGGGGAGCTGCTCAGCTCGGCCGACCAGCAGTTCGATGAGGGCGAACAACTGTCGGCCCGTGTTCTTGATCTCGCGCCGGTCACCTGGCGGCGGCAGGAAGAACCAGACGATCGGCACATTCAGAGCGACGGCGAAGTCGACGAGTTCCTGTGCATCGAACTCTCGGCGCCTGCCCCCCTCCCATGCTCGTTCGAGCGCGGAGACGCTCGCCTGGGTGGGCCTGTGGCCCGTCACTTGCTCGAGGCGGTCGGCAAGCTGCTCCTGGGTCCAGCCGTTCTGCTCGCGGGCTAGCCGCAGGTTGTAGGAGACAACGCAGTTGACGTCGAGTTCCTGCGCTGCATTGAGCGGCGTGTCGTCTGATCTCTTGGACCGGCGGGGCATACGACAAGCCTATCCCAATGCTGCTAGGTAGTGCCGGGATTGACACGAGGCTATGGATCAGTATTATCTAGGGTCATTGATGACAAAGTACGGAAGCAGTGGCGATGACGACTAGCTTGAGACGAGCCTCCAACGAGCCGTCGACGTGGCCGCTCTCCACAACATGACAACATAGGGAGGCTGCTTCATGGGAGAGGTGCCTGAGCTGCTCACTGTTGAGGAAGCCGCTCGCGTGATGAGAATCAGTCGGAACACGGCCTATGAGAAGGCTCGGCTGTATCGGGTCACCAACGGCGAGGAGGGGCTTGAAGTCGTCGACGCCGGGGGAGTGATGCGAGTTCCCCGCCGACGTCTGGAAGAGAGGCTACAGATCACCATTGAGTCGATTCCCCCTCCGAAAGAGTCCAGCGGCCGGATCACTGGAGACCCTCAGGGTTCTAGCCGGTCACCCCACACCGCGAAAGATCCCCGTCGGATGCTTCGACGCGGAGAGCCGTGATTGGCTACCCCGCGCGCTTCGTCTGGAAGTGGCGCCTACGGCGTTGATCGACGAGGGACAGACGCCACTGGCTTGGTCCTGCACGGCCCCGCCGGGCACCGCGTCACTAGAGCCCTAGATCTTCACGCAGTTCGGCTACCGGGTTGGGTCTCGCGGGGTGTCTGAGCGCGTCGGCGATCAAGTCGAACACTTCGTCGTCGCCTAGGTCCTGCACTGCGTCAGCCAGCCACGCCCGCACCGCTTCAGAGCCTGCCCCAGCAGACAGATCGCGGCCCTCTGCGGCGAGGGCGTTCTCGAACACCAGCTGTGACGCTGTTGCTGTGATCACCAGATCAGCTATGCCGAGACGCATCCGGTCGTCCATCGCGACGAGCACCGGCCCGCTGCGCAACGCCACCAGACGTCGCCGCGCCATCGCTGCGAGGTCGAGGGAGCCTCGCGCCATGTCGCGGTCTTCCACGAGAAGGTCGGTGAGCTCCTCATAGTCGCGGTGCGCTCGCAGCAGGCGCCTCAGTGCCTCAGAGCGCTCAAAGGCCGGATACACCGCATCCGCACGCGTCTTGGCCGCGGCAGCCTCCTCGCCCCGCTCTCGGAGTTCCTGCAACGCTCGTCGGCGCTCGACGTCGTCGAAGCGCTGTTGATCCTCGTTCATGGTGCTGCTCCCTGCCGGTACGCGTCAGTGCTGGGCGGCTGTGCTTGAGGTGCAGGTTCTCGAGGAGCTGATCTACTTCGCGGAGATGATTTCCAAATTCTTGTGCGCCACCAACAGCAACCCTAGCCGCCGAGGGCGACAACCAGCCCGAAGCTGCAAGAACCCCTCCAGACCAGACAGTGGTGCCCATGCCCCCTCGGGGCGAGGGTGGCTATGTCAGGCCGTTCTGTTGCTGGGCGATTCCTGTGAATGGCTGGCTTCGCGTGTGGGCGTTGAGGCCTGCGGTCATGGTGGCGACGAGCGGGGCCTGGCTAGTCGATGAGGCCACGGCCGCGCAACCACACGGTCCAGGCTTCGCGGACGTGTGGCGACAGCCACAGCTCGTCCCAGATGTCAACAAGCACGTCGAGGTCGATGTAGAAGCGCACGTCGTCATCGAGGCCCTCAGTCATCACCCGCGCGTAACAGGCTCGCAGCGACTTGCGGTCATCGATGTCGTAGCTGTAGGGGAAGCTCCAGGCGATGTGGCCCGGCAGGGTGACCTTGCCGCTGGCCTTCGGCAGCGAGCGGTCCTCGAGGTCCTCGGGGATCGAGATGCGCTCCGGTGTCAGGAACGGGCGATTCAGCCTGAAGCGGACCGCGTTGTGGCGCTCGATGGCGGGCTGTTGGTCCAGGTGCTCAGCCGCGCCCGGATACCGGCCTCGGGCGCGGTCGAACTCCTCAAGCGCGGCTTGTCGCTCGCCGGTCATGGTGTTGAGGGTATGGGCCCGGAGGTGCTGGGGCGCTGGCTCATGGTTGGCGGCGAGGTTCTGCAACGCCGTCACTTACCATTAGGCCATGAGTCGCCGTGAACGCGTCCTTGGTGAGCACCGCGAGGCGATTCGCGCCGCCGCGGCCGCGAACAAGGCCACCTCGATCGCATTGGTGGGGTCGGTGGCCCGCGGCGACGACGGGCCTGACAGCGACTACGACTTCCTGGTTACTTTCGTCAAAGGGGCCTCCCTGTTCGATCTGGCCGGCCTGCAGATCGCCCTCAAGGAACTGCTGTCCGCCGAGGTGGACGGGATCTCGGCCGGCGGCCTAAGACCTGATGAGCGCAAGGGGCACCGGGCGATGCTCGCCGAAGCGGTCCCGCTGTAAGCACCCGCCGGGCGAAAGACGACGACTGCGTCGGGCACATCCTCGAAGCGGCCGCTCTGGGCGAATTCGCTGCCGAGGGTCCTGCGATCTTCGAAGCAAGCCGCGAGCGGCGCCTCGCCTCCGAGCGGCAAGGGTTCATGCCTCCCCACCCGTTGTGGTCGTGGTCACCGCGGCCTGCGGAGGCGACGGCAGTCGTCTACTTCGTCGTTGGAGCTGTGGCTGTTGGGTCCCTCATGCGCAGCGGCGCCTGGACCGCATTGCAGCAGTCCCTAGCAGGGGCCTGCGGCTAATGGCGAGTGACCGCACCGCGCCGGCAGCGTTGACGACAGCGAGGAGAGCGAAGTTGGGATCGTGGTTGTGGTTGAGTGCCGCGGCTAGGATCGGGGTTGGCGGCGCCCTAGAATTGGATTCATCCCCGCGAAGTAGATCAGCTCCCTCGAGAACCTGCATGTCACACGCGGCCGCCTAGTTCAGACGCGTACGAGCAGGGAGCGGGACTATGACCGACCACGAAGACCGAGTCGACGACGATCTCGACGACGGCGAGCACGAGTGGTGCCTTTCGCCTTCGGAGGCGCTGGCCACGCTGGTGGACGGCGCGCTGACTGAGGGCGACATCAAGATGCTGATGGAGCTGCGGGTGGGCCTGCGGGAGCACCCCGCGGGACCGGCGAAGGTGGTGGAGGATGCGTAGGTTCGAGCCCTACGAGTTCACCACTGACCGATTGTGGGCAGACGCCTCCGAGCTGGCTCAGGGCGCGGTGCGCGATGTGCTCGTTGTGGGCGATGTGCACGGCGACACTACGAACCTCACCAACGCAATCGATCAAGCTGTCGCTTTAGGAGTCGGCGCGATCGTTCAGGTCGGAGACTTCTGGCTCGCCGATGTGCATTGGAGCCGGCTCAATCCCCTTGAGTGCGAGTTCATGTGGACCGCGCATGACTCTCCTGTGCCGATCGTGGTCCTTGACGGCAACCACGAGGTGTGGCCTGCGTTGGGACGCTACGCTCTCACCGAGGCCGCGCAGGCGGCCATGGCGTCGCGCCGGCCGCTGCATCTGGGCGGGTCGATCTGGTGGGCGTGGCGAGGAAGCACCTGGCAGTGGGGCGGCCGCAGCTTCGGGGCCCTCGGCGGGGCGGTGTCCCCCGACCGATGGGACCTGGCCGTGCGCGGCTGGCGATGGGGCGAAGAAGCCACCACCCCAGATGACGTTGAACGGCTCGTCGGCAACGTTCAGGCCGAGTTCGGCGGCCACCTGGACGTGCTGTTGACCCACGATGCCCCCGCGCAGGTCCAGAACCTCAAGTCCGGCATGACGAACGTGCCTCCGGACTTGCAGCACGCTGCTGAAGAAGTACGCCGGCTGCTGGCTGAAGCGGTCGAACGCACCCATCCCGCCTATGTGCTGCACGGGCACTGGCACCAGCCCAACCACGAGCGAATTCGCGGCAGTACCGAAGTGTTCGGGCTCAGCGCCGACGGCAGCCACAACAGCACCGCCCTGCTCACGACCCGCCCCGCGCTCGATGTCACGTACACGACCTGATTCGCTTCGACTTCGATGAGCCGGAGCCAGCCGATGAAAGCCCCTCGAACAGCCGACACGACCGAACAGCCCCCAGACCGGGAGGGGCCCCTGCCGCAGCGCTGGGCGATCAGCCCGTGGGGTGAGACGGTGTGGACCTACATGGCGATGTGGGCGCCGGCGAAGCTGCAGCACCTCAGTGAGCAACTCCCCACCATGCAGGCCCCCGGCTCCTACGGCCCGCCGCCGAACCTCGCGGTGATGTTCCACGAGCTTGGCACCCTGATAGCGGCCCGCTTCGACCCGGCGCCGCCTCCGCCGGGACAGCAGCCGTGGAGGACCGCCACCAGCGCACCGGGGCCGCTGTGCCTCGTCGCACCCGACGGCCCGACGCTGGTGGACCCGGACCCCCAGAGCAACCCCCGGCCCCCGCAGCCGCCACCGGAGCAGACACTGCCACCGCTCGGGTACCTTGACCTGCCGGCACCCCACGATCCGCGTAACACACTGATACGCGAATGGACGGCAGCCGCGGCGCTGGTGGACCACGTCCTTGATCGGATCTCCGTAGCGGACCCGTACCAGGTCCTGCGGCCGATGTTGCCGCCAGAGCAGCAGAGGCTGCTCCAACCCGAGACGGAGCCGCTCACACCGGTGGAGCGCGAGCAGGCCCACAACCTGCAACAAGAGATCGAGGCAGGCTTCGCGGAGCTCCGCTCGCCGGAGCTAAGCACCCAAGAGTGGATCTTCGCGGTGGCGGCGTGGCACTCGACCCTCAAGATCCGCTACAGCCCCCACGACGAGCCCAGCCCGCAGTTGCGGCTGGCGCTGGTCAGCAACCTGTTGGACAACACCCCGATGCCGACAATGAGCCTGCCGTGCATGCCCGCGGGAATCCCCGAGGCGACAGAATCGCTGCCCGCCGTTCCCGAGGTGCTGCTGTCGGCCTATACCGGTCTCGTGCCGGACTGGTAGGGGGAGGGCGAGCCGACGCCAGATCGCCGCACGCGCATCCAGTGTCACTACCAACGCGATCCACAGCACCCGGCGCGGGGCGGCAACACCCCGAACGTTGAACGGCAACACTTCGCCGTAGCTGCATCCGCCAGAGCCGAACAACCGCCAAGTCAGCCGCGCCCATCTGTGCCGTCGCCGTGAGGCACGCTTGTGACGCTGTACCTTTGCCGGTGTCGCTCAAACGCCACCGGCGGAGCCGGGAAGCCCCTCCGGGGGCTGGGTCAAAACGTGACAAGAGCGGGTCGGAACAGGACAGGGCGCTTGATGGCCCCCGCGGCCAAAGCCTGTCAAGAGCGGCGAAGACTACAACGCCACGCTGTCGGACAAATCGTCTCAAGTCGTGTTCAAAGCGGCCAAGAAAGGACAAGCGCTGAGATCCGCCCCCTAGATCGTCGCGCCACGGTCAGTTGCAACTGGCGCAGAAGGGGTCCGTGAGGGCAAAGGTACAGCGTCAGGAATGGCCCGAGTGTCTAGCGGCTAGACGTCTTCGGAGGATGGCCGGGGTGTCTAGCCGCTAGACGTCAGGGTGTCATGCTGGTAGACATCGTGGCGTGGAACCCGAGGACAGCGCTGCTCGCATCAAGATGGCGAGAATTCGTTTCGTGGTGAAGGAGCGACGCGCCCGGGACATGCGGACGCGGCTCGCGCAAGAAGTGGTTGCTGCTGTGGCTTCGGGCATGTCAGTCACCGAGGCCGCTGCCATCGCGGCAGTGACCCGTCAGACGGTCTACACATGGCGCTCGGAGTTTCCGCTGCACACCCTTCGCGCCAGTGTGCTTGAGGCGCACGGGCTTGTGTCCGATGACCGGGTGGACCGGGCCGGGTAGGAAGGGGCCTCAGTAGCAGCCAGCGGTCTTGACCAATGGTGGCCATCGTTACCCCGACCTGGGCGTTGGTCGTTCAAGGGTTTGTGAGTGAGGCCGCCGCCTAAGCCTGCTCCGGTGGGTCGGGTCGCAGTTCTCTTGCACGAGGAGAAGTCGACGCTGACGCTTCCCGAGGCAGTGCGGGTGCTGCAGTCGGGCAATATCGCTCCGGTCGATATGGCACAGTCGACCATTGGGCCGGGCATCAAGGTGTTCTCCCAGTACGCCCGGGTGGTTGAGGCCGACGGGTCGTCGATGTCGGTGTCGGCTGCTCTGGCCATCATCAACGACGTGTTGGGTGAAGTGCTCGACGGCGAGGAGGCCGAACTTGACGCCGACACCCGCTTCGCGCTCACTTGGTTCTCCGAGCACGGCTATAGCCCCGGACCCTCGGGCGATGCGGACAGCGTGGCCCGGGCCAAGAACACTTCTTTGGCCGGCATCGAGGAATCCGGCATCGGTGAGGCTCGCGCAGGGAAGTTCCGGCTGTATGAGCGCAGCGAGTTCCCTCTGAACTACTCCCCGGTGGACGACGAGCGGCGCACCGTTTGGGAGGCGACACAGCACCTTGCGGCTGCGCTGGAACGTTCCGAGTCTGAGGCGGCCGAGTTCCTTCACGTCCTCGGCGGCTATGGCGACCGCGCCCGACAGCTTGCCTATCTGCTGTATCAGAAAGCCAATGATCGTGGCTGGGCCTCAGAGGCCGGTGCCTACAACAGCCTGATTACCGCCTGGCCAAACCTGCGCACTGGCGCGGCAACCGTCGCAGCCGAAGCTGCCGGCCCCGCCCAGCAGACCCTCCTGTAGCGCCCGACGGCCTTTTGCCCCCGCTCTGGGCACCCCAACGAGCCGATTGGACAAGACCTTGCGGCGCATCGCACCCGCTACAGCGGCCGGCTAATCGAACGAGGCGGGTCTGGCTGTTGCGTGTGTCGCGGTGGAGAGTCCGATGCGGGCGCGGCTCTGGCCTGTCATCTCGCATTGGTAGCTTCATACGCCCCACAGGTGATCGTCCGACTCCCGCCACCAGAGCGCACACGAGGGCAGACCACCGACCTGATCACGAATCCTCGCCGGCGACCAGGGTCGGATCGATCGCTTGGAGAAGACGATGCACACTGGAAGAGGGGTTGTTGTGGGGAAACTCCCGGCCCGCACGCTCATGTAGCGCCTCCAACCGTCTCGACCGCTGCATTGCCTCGGTTAGCCGCTGCATGTAGACGACACTGTCGAGTCTCTTGCCCTGAGAGCCATCCTGGTTGTGCCGGAGTGTGCGGCACGCGCCGTTGTCAAGCCAACTCTCACGGTCGATGTAGTGGAGCAGCAGCCACAACTCGAAGCACGGATTCGAGACTGCGACATGGATGTCATTGTCATGAGCCATCTGGACCGCTTCGAGCAGCCGATGGTGCTGTGTGGGTGCCTCCACGTCGAACACGCACCAGTACTGGGTGGAACCCGACCCCTCGCGCCGCTCTTGGTGCCGGACGTCCTTGGCCTCCTCTACAAGCCTGCGGGGCTCGTAACCCAATCCGCGGATATCCAGCGTTGCCACTGTCCGCACCGTCGGGAGGCGGGCGAACGCCTTCAGGTAATGGGGCTCGGTCAGCTCGCCCTCACAGAGGATCACGAAGCGGGATCGCTGATCGATCCGTGGCCCACGTCGACGCAGCGGTCTCTCGCCTTGTCGACGGCGAGCCATGCTCAGTCGCGGTGGACGCCGGCCATGGCTTCGCGCACCAGAAACTCGTCTACGACCGGGACTCCTCCGAACCGCCCCTCGAGGTAGCCGCGCTCGAGATTCGTGGACCGGCGGACATTCGTGCCGCGGTAGTCGGACAACGGCGTCAGTTCTGTGCTGCCGTCGGGCCGCTTGGACGTGAGCCAGACCTCGTCACGATTCAAGTGCCGCAGCAGGCTCGTGTCGTGGGTACTGAAGATGATCTGAGCACCGTGCGGGTTGGTCGAGGGATCCTGAAAAACCTCGACGAGCTTTCCGGAGATCACTGGGTGAAGGCTGGCGTCCAACTCGTCGACCACGATGAGGCCTCCCTCTTCGAGAACCGAAAGCAGCTCTGGTATCAGACTGAGCCAGCCGAGGGTCCCGTCGGACTCGTCGCCGAGTTCCAGAGGGTGCGGGTCGCCAGAAATGTCGTGCAAAAGCCTCAGCCTGCGCTCGCGCGGGCCCGCGCCGAGCGGGTGATCCACAACCTCGACGCCCTGGACGCCAAGGTCCGCGAACTTGAGCATGGACAGGGCGCGATCGCGTTGCTGATGGGTCGTGACCGCCGCAGCGTCACCGTTGTCTCGCTCCCGCGACGGCGACTCGTCGAACACGCCGAGCAGGCGGTCGCTCCAGTCGTGCATCCACTGGCGTCCGGGACGGAACAGCCTTGCTTCGGCCGGAATGAACGCCCGAGGCCAATGGCCGGCGAAGCGAACATTGCGCAGCCAGCGCGCCACGAGGTTGATCTCGTCGGTCAGGCGGCTCGCGGCTGACAAGACCAGCGTCGTCGGCGTGATCAGCTCGCGCCCACCGCCACTGAAGCGGGTGCCGCGCCTGAATGCCACGTCTTCTCCTTCACGCTCAAAGACTGCTCGGCGCCGCTGCTGCGGATAGCTGTAGAGCGCCTCGAATGCGACCCTGGACTGCTCCACCTGCAACTCGTATCGGTAGCGCACATCGCTGACGAGTAGCTCGACATCGAGACTCGTCGGCTGCGGTGACTCCGACGCAAACCTGAACGGGTCGACCGGAATCTCATCCTCCCAGGAGCGCAGGGAGACGTGCACCGCATGCGACAGCCATGACAGCGCATCGATGAGATTGGTCTTGCCCGAGCCGTTGGCACCGTAGAGGCCAGCGATGGTAAGGACATGCGGGCCGCGTCCGGCGACCTGGCGAGCCGCAGGACGATCCTTATCCATTGCGAGCATCGACAATTCGACCGGCTCGAAGATAGACCGATGATTCCCGACCTCGAACCGGAGAAGCATAGTCACTTCCTTGTCGTGCATTTTTCGTGCGGATATGACATGTAGAGAACTCTGTATGTCATATATCTGCGAGAATCATATCGTAGTTGCAGAAGATCTGCAACGCTGTAGGCGTGCAGACTGCCTATGATCGCAGGAGAGAATTGGTAGCGCTGGGGCGCTGCGCATCGCATTTGTCACAGTGTCGTGACATCGTTGGGTCCGTGCCTGAAGCCATCTCTGCTTCTGCCGCCAGTCATGGGAGCCGACTCCGATGGTGATGGCCAACACCGAGCGGGTTGCCAAGTCGTTGGACCTGCTGCGTGACGGGCTAGGCCCGGCGTGTGAGGCGACTTGGCGGGGGTTCTACGGCGATAGCAGGCTGCAGAAGGTCAACTCGAGGCTCCATCATCCCGACCGTCAGCCTTCGGTCGGTGATTCGGCGTTCTTGTTCAAGGGCATCAAGGCCACTTGGAATGAGGTGTTCGGGCATGCGCTGGGCCCCTCGGTGCGGTCTTTGGTGTTCGAGGTGTCTGATGTGCGCAACCGTTGGGCCCATCAGCAGTCGTTGACCAGCGATGACACCGTGCGGGCTCTCGACTCGATGGAGCGGGTGCTGGAGGCCTTCGGCGACAGCGACCAGCGTGAACAGATCCGGGTTCTGCGCCGGGATTTGATGCGCCAGATGTTCGACGAGGAGTCTCGCAGCGAGCGCCGTCGCACCGCGGCGAAGCCGACCGAGGGCACGCCCCAGGCCGGGCTCACTGCGTGGAGGGAGATCATCACGCCGCATGCGGATGTGGCCGCGGGGCGCTTCGAGCAGGCCGTGACGCTGCCCGCCGAGGTGAATCGTGCCGTGCTGGTCGGCCAGAAGATCTCGCCGTCGGCACCCGATTCCGTCGGGGGCGGTATCCGGTTGCACACCCTGTGGGGGCCGGCTCGCCTACCAGCTCGGCGGCAAGGACGGCTACGACATCGTGCGCTCCGACGACCTGGCCGGCACCAGCCCCGGCGCCGCGCTCACGACACTGTTCGAGCGTTTCGGCCCCGCGGTGGTGCTTATCGACGAATGGGTGGCCTACGCTCTCCAGCTGCGCGACGGCAGCGACGACGACGGACCGGGAGGCGAGCGCCTCGCCGGGGGAGACTTCGACACCCAGTTCACCTTCGCCCAGGCTCTTACCGAAGCGGCTGCTGCGGTGCCTGACGTTGTGGTGTTGATCTCGATTCCGGCTTCGGATGTGGAGGTGGGTGGCCCCAAGGGGCGTACCGCGCTGGAGAAGCTCAAGAACGTGGTGGCCCGCAAGGCCGCCCAGTGGCAGCCAGCGTCACCCGACGAGTCCTTCGAGATCGTGCGGCGGCGGCTGTTCGACCCGATCCCCGCTGACAAGGCCAGGGTGCGAGACGGTGTGATCCGGGCGTTCTGTGAGATGTACCGCAGCCAGGGCGACAAGTTCCCTGCGGGGGTGGGGGAGGGCGAGTACCGCCGCCGCATGGAGCTGTGCTATCCGATCCATCCCGAGCTGTTCGACCGGCTCTTTGATGACTGGTCCGCGCTCGACAAGTTCCAGCGCACCAGGGGCGTGCTGCGGCTCATGGCGCTGGCGATCTCGCAGCTGTGGCAGCGCGACGACCGGTCGCTGCTGATCATGCCCGGCAACCTGCCCATGGACTACGGGCTGCTGGTCAGCGAGATCAAGAAGTACCTTGAGGACGGCTGGGACCCCGTCATCAAAGCCGACGTGGACGGAGCCAACTCGCTGCCGTTGCGCATCGACCAGAACAACAGCCACTTCGGGCGGCTGTCGGCCACCCGCCGGGCCGCCCGGGCGGTGTACACGGGCTCCGCGCTCCGACCCGACGGCAGAAGGGGAGTGGACCTCAAGTCGGTGGTGCTGGGCTGCGCGCAGCCCGGAGAGTCCCCCGGCCAGTTCGCCGACGCCCTGCGGCGCCTGTCCGGTGAGGCCACCCACCTCTATGTCGACGGCGCCCAGTACTGGTACTCGCTGATCCCCAACGTCACCCGCATCGCCGCGGACCGCGCCGGCTCCAACTACGACGACCGCGACGCCGTCGACGAGGCGCGCCGTCGCATCGCCAACCAGCGCAACCGCGGCGCGTTCGCGGCGGTGCAGGTTTTCGCGGAGGGCCCAGGTGATGTCCCCGACAACGACGACGGCGTGCGGCTGGTGATCCTGGAGCCCGACGCCACTCACTCGCCCAACGACGACAACTCCCCGGCGGTGGAGCTAGCGGCACGGATCCTGGCCCAGCGCGACGCTGGCCCTCGGGTCAACCCCAACCTGGTGGTGTTCTTGGCCGCGGCCGCCAACCGCCTAGCCGAGCTGCGAGCCGCGGCCCGCATGTACCTGGCCTGGAAGTCCATCGTGGGCGACCAGTCCATGAACCTCACTGCCCACCAGCAGCGCCAAGCCGACAGCAAGCTGGCCGAGACCTCCAAACAGGTAGACAGCCTGATCGCGGAGACCTTCACCTTGGCCATCACCCCCACCAAACAGCCCGGCCAGCGCGACATCGAATGGCAGACGACCAGAGTCACCGCCGTCGGCGACCTCGCCAAGCGCACCAGCGACAAGCTCAGTAGCGAAGAGAAGCTCATCGGCACCTACAGCGGGGTGCGCATCCGCATGGACCTCGACCGCCGCGAACTCTGGTCCGAACGCGGCGACATCGCCGTCCACAAGCTATGGGAGACCTACGCCCGATTCTGTTACATGCCCCGCCTGGCCAGTCGCGACGTCCTGTACAGCGCAATCGCCAACCGGGCCACGACCCTCACCTGGCAACAGGAGACCTTCGCCTACGCAGAAGCCCACGACAGCCAACGATGGGTAGGCGTGCACACCGACAAAGCAGTACCGTCCGCACCCAGCGGCCTACTGATCCACCCCGACCATGTGCCAGAATGGGGTGTTCGAGACGACGTGGGCCGGGAACGGCCGAGCAACGTTCGCCTACGGCGAGGAGCAGAGCCCTGGACAGGCGCACATCATCTGGCGGCGCATCGGCAGCCACGACATCTTTCGGCGGCCGTAGCTGGGATTTCGTGCGGAAGGTCGCCGGGCCCGAGAGCGCCTTCTCGCCGCTGCCAATTCAGAGCCGAATCTTCTAACGAAACTTCTAACGGACGATCCGTTATCGGGGGTTATCCACAGGTACGGCTTGTTACGCCGATCATGCAAAACCCGACGTCAGATGGGTATTTCGTTACTCGTTGGTACCGGCTGGAACGCCGTTGACGGAACTGGGGGACCGAAGGTCGGGAGTTTAAATCTCCCCAGCCCGACAAATAAAAGCCTAGGTCAGGTCCGCGGGCCGACACCGAGCCCGCCAGCGATGGCATCCTGCTTCGCCCGTGCTCTCAGGATCAGGATCAGTGGTGGTACTGGACCGCCGAGTGGCAGGCTGGCGAGCAGCAGATCGTAGAGGACCGAGCCGCGGGCAGACGCGGCCCGGTGTTCGCCTCCGGGGACGAGTTCCTGGCTTCGCTGCGTGATGCGGCAACCACCGGCGGTGCCGGCGACAGCAGTTCGCGCTGATCTTCGCTCTCACCGTTGGCGGTCACCATGACGCTGTGCAGGCCGTGTCGGTTTAATTCGGCTCTCGGGCCAGGCGGTCCTGGTCGCGGTCAGATCTGTAGGTCTTCGGGTTTGGGCGCAGGGGTCACGATCTGGATCAGGTTTCCGCAGGTGTCATCAAAGATGGCCGACACGACGGTTTCGACATCGGTGGGTGGCTGGGTGAACTCGACCCCGGCGCCGCGTAGCCGCGTGTATTCGGCATGAACGTCATCGACGGTGAACTGTGCTGATGGGATCCCGTCGGCGGTGAGGGCATCGCGGAATGTCTTGGTGGCCGGGTGTGCGGCGGGTTCAAGGAGAAGCTCCGGTCCATCCGGTTGCTCGGGTGAGACCACCGTGAGCCAGGAGTAGTCCCCGACGGGCACATCGTGATGTTTCTGGAATCCGAGGACCTCGGTGTAGAAGGCGAGGGCCTTGGCCTGGTCGTCGACGATGACGTTGGTCAGTGTGATCCTCATGC
>LXNI01000217.1_pt1 | contig 72434 bp, 79 predicted proteins | sample 809091 | NCBI WGS metagenome assembly LXNI01 (sample SAMN04870527, study PRJNA318959) | sponge metagenome | biome: 01000161; feature: marine sponge reef; material: water | host: Sarcotragus foetidus | place: Greece: Milos, Mediterranean Sea | collected 2013-05-29 | depth 5-7 m
GGCTGACCATGGCCATGGGCGACCTGGTGAAGGTCAACGGCTGGTACGACAACGAGTGGGGCTACTCGAACCGGCTGGTCGACATGGCCGGCATCGTCGGCGCGGCCAACCGCTGACGGCCCGCTGCGCTCCTCTCTGTGCTGCCCGTTCCCCAACTGGAGGACCTCGGCCCTCTCAACGGCCGCTCCGTGCTGGTGCGGGTCGACTTCAACGTCCCGCTGGCCGGCGGCGGCCCAGGCGCTGTCGGTGAGATCGCCGACGACCTGCGCATCCGGGCCGCGCTGCCCACGCTGCGCTGGCTTCAGAAGCAGGGGGCCGCGGTCACCGCCTGCACCCACTTGGGGCGCCCGCAGGGCAGCCCCGACCCCCGCTTCTCGGTCGAGCCGGTGCGCCGCAGGCTCACGGAGCTCGCACCGGACGTGGAGCTGCTGGAGAACCTGCGCTTCGACGCCGGTGAGACCGCCGCAGACCCTACCTTCGTCGACGGCCTCGTCGAGGGCCACGACGCCTACGTGAACGACGCCTTCGGGGCGTCGCACCGGGCCCACGCCTCGATCGTCGGCCCGCCCGAGAGGCTGCCGTCGGCCGCGGGCCGGCTTCTGGCCCGGGAGGTGGAGGTGCTGGGCGGGCTGCGGGATTCGCCGCGGCGGCCGTTCGTGGCCGTGCTGGGCGGGGCCAAGGTGTCGGACAAGCTCGGTGTGATCGGCGCGCTGCTGGACATGGTGGACTCGCTGGTGATCGGCGGAGCCATGTGCTTCACCTTCCTCAAGGCGCAGGGACACGGCGTGGGCGCCTCGCTGTGCGAGGACTCGATGGTGGAGCGCTGCCAGAAGCTCCTGGAGGGCGCGACGCCGATCCACCTTCCCTATGACCTCACCGCGCTCGGTCCTGGCGGGGTGCCCGGCGATCCCGCCGCGGGCGGGGACGTGCGCCAGGTCGGGGCCAACGTCGGTGACGGCTGGATGGGCGTGGACATCGGACCCGGGAGCGCGGCCGCCTTCGGCGACGTGATCCACGAGGCCGGCACGGTGCTGTGGAACGGCCCGATGGGAGTGTTCGAGGACCCCCGCTTCGGCGGAGGCACCGGCGCCATCGCCGCGGCCATGGCCGAGTCCCGTGCCTTCACCGTGGTCGGTGGTGGCGACAGCGCGGCCGCCGTACGGCGCTTCGGCGTGGACCGCGACATGGACCATGTGTCCACCGGCGGGGGAGCGTCGCTGGAGCTGATAGAGAAGGGCGACCTGCCAGGGCTGGCGGCACTGAGAGGAGCATCCAATGCGACCTAGACGCAAGGCGGCGGGGCGGGCATCGGCGGCCACCGGACGCAGGACATCGGGCCGCGTGCCGCTGATTAGCGGCAACTGGAAGATGAACCACAACCACTTCGAGGCGATCCAGACCATCCAGAAGCTGGCCTACGCGCTGAACACCGACGACTACCAGCACGTGGACGTGTCCGTGCACCCGCCGTTCACCGACCTGCGTTCGGTCCAGACCGTGCTGCAGGCCGACGACATCCCCATCGCGCTCGGCGCCCAGGACTGCCACCCCGCGGATTCCGGCGCGTTCACCGGTGAGGTGTCGGCCTCCATGCTGGCCAAACTGGACGTGGCCTACGTGATCGTGGGGCACAGCGAACGCCGGGGGTTGTTCGGCGAGGACGACGAACTGGTCAACGCCAAGGCTCGGACCGTTCTGCGCCACGCCATGGTGCCCATCGTGTGCGTGGGCGAGACGATCGAGCAGCGCCGGGCCGGCCAGGCCCACGACGTGGTGGCCGGCCAGCTGGCAGGCAGTCTCGACGGGCTCGACGCCGAGGTGGTGGCCATGCTGGTGGTGGCCTACGAGCCTGTGTGGGCCATCGGCACCGGAGAAACGGCCACGCCCGCCGATGCCCAGGACATGTGCAGCCACGTGCGGTCGCTGGTGGCGGACGGCTGGGGGAGCGACGCCGCGACGGGGCTGCGGATCCAGTACGGCGGGTCGGTGAAGCCGTCGAACGCCCCGGATCTGATGGAACGGCCCGACATCGACGGCGCACTGGTGGGCGGGGCGAGCCTGGACGCGACCGACTTCGCCCGGATCGTCAACCATCGCCTGTACGCGGCCTGAGCACTGCACGCAGGCGGCGAGACACCACGGCGGCGCGGACGCGGCGGTTTGGTAGCCTCAGCGCCGTGATCTGGTTCATCGCTCCCGTGCAGGTGCTCTCCGCGCTGACGCTGGTGTTCCTGGTGCTGCTGCACAGCGGCAAGGGTGGGGGCCTGTCGGACATGTTCGGCGGCGGGCTCGGCGCCCAGGCGGCCGGGTCCACGGTGGTGGAGCGCAACCTGGACCGCATCACCGTCATCGCGTCGCTGGTCTTCGCCTTCTCGTCCATCTCCTACTCGCTGGTCGCCTGAGCGCGATACGGAGCGGCTGGAGCCGGTAGGCCCAATCCAGCAGGCGACTGGTCAGGCGACGGAGAAGGCGGCGATCTGGGTCATGTGGCTGGGCTCGCTGCCGTCGGCGCCCTCCCACCCCTCGCGAAGCACCACCTCCAGGCCTTCGATCACGCCGTCCGCCGCGTAGCGGTCGAAACGATCCCGGAAACCGTTCGTATCGAAGATAGCGGAGTTGACTGCGATCACGCCGACCGAGCCGGGTCGGGCCACCCGCAGCAGTTCCGACAGCGTGTCAGGGCCGAGATGCCCGTGTGTGAACGCGCCACAACTCACGACGCCCGAGTAACTGCCGGACTCCAGGTCGATGACGCCGGTGAGGTCGGCCACGACAAGGTCGCGGTACACGGTCTCGCCGTCCGGCCGAGACAAGCTGCGCGCCTCGGCCAGCATCTCCGGCGAGATGTCGATGCCGTCGATCGGCGTGACCCCGAGCCGGGCCAGCTCCAATCCCACCCGGCCGGTACCGCAGCCCGCGTCGAGAACAGTCCCACCGCGTGACGACGACCGCTCGCTGAAGATCTCGGCCACGTGCCGTGCGGCGATATAGCGGTTCGAGTCCAAGAACCGGTCGTAGGTAGCGGCCCACTTGGCGTAGAGATCCCGGTTGTCGTCGGGGCTCTTGACCGCGTACGCCGCCTTGAGGCAGGCCGCCAGTTCAACCTCGTCCTCGGGGAATTGCTCGCTGGTCACCTCTCGACGCTACCGGTCGCGCCGTCAAGCGACCGATGCTGTCCTCCATGGCAGCCCTGTTCGGTGGACCCGCGAACCGCGTCAGTTGACGATGAACACTGCGATCTGGGCCATGTGGTCGGGCTCGCTGCCGTCGGAGTCCTCGTACATGGGCCGCAGTACGAGCTCCAGGCCGCTCATCACACCGTCCGCCGAGCACCGGTCCAGAGTCTCGCGGAAGCCGCGCCCTTCGAAGTGGGCCGCGTTGATCCCGATCGCGCAGGCAGAACCGGACCGAGCGATGCGCAGCAGCTCCGACAGCCCCTCCGGCCCGACGTGGCCGTGCGTGAACGTTCCGGAGCTGACGATCCCGGCGTAGCTGTCCGACGGAAGATCGAGCGGTCTGGTCAGGTCCGCTTCGATGAGGTCCCGGTAGACGGGACCGCCGCCGGGCCCGGTCCGCTGCCGGGCCTTGGCCATCATCTCCGGCGAGATGTCGAGGCCGTCGACCAGCGAGAAGCCCAGCCGGAGCAGCTCCCCGCCCACGACGCCGGTCCCGCAGCCGACATCCAGCACGGGCTCGTCCCGGGCCGAGGACCGCTCGGCGAAGGACTCGGCGACCTGGCGGGCGTAGATGTAGCGGTTCTGGTCCAGGAAGCCGTCGTAGGTGTCGGCCCACACCCTGTAGAGCGCCCGATTGTCGTCGGGGGTCTCGACCGAGTACGCCTCCTCGAGGAGGCTCGCGCGATCATCCCCGGGCTCGGTCGCCGAATCACCATCTGCCACTGGCCAGAAGCTACCTCGGCCGGTCGCGGGTCAGCGGAGAAGGTCTCTTTGGTTGGGGACGCGGCTGCGCAGGGACAGGGAGATCGACTGCGGCTGCTGACCGATGCCGATGGAGCGGCGATCTGGTTCAGGGCAGGATGCTCAGCCGATCGCAGTGGCTGGGTCTGACAACCGAGAAGTCCCGCCTATCGGTGGTGGCGACGGTGGTGACGCCGAGGCGCTCCGCCGCGACTACCACCGAGGCGTCGACTGTGCCGAGCGGCAAGTCGCGGTACGCATACACGAGTTCGGCTATCCGCAGCCACGCGCTCGCAGTCACGGGCTCGACCTGATAGTCCCCAGAGGCGATGTCGCCGATGAAGCGGACCTCCGCATCCGAGCCGAGGCGGGTGCCGACCAGGTAGGCGACCTCGGTCACGACTAGGACGGGGACGACGAGCGGGCCCGGGTGGGTCCTCAGGAGCTCAAGGCTGGCCGCGTGGTGGCGGTCGTCGGCGTCGATGTATGCGTACAGAGGTCCAGCGTCGACGATCAGCGCGATGACGCCACCTCGCTGGCGAGTATCTCCTCGATGCGCTCCGACACGTCGGAACGCCCGCTGTGGCCTGCGGCTGCCGCCCGCAGCCGGCGTCGGGGGCCTAGGTGGCTCTCGATGGCCTCCCTCGTCAACTCCGAGATCGTGATGCTCCGGCGCTGCGCCTCGTGACGCAGACGAGCGTCAAGTTCTTCGGGGAGCTTCACGGTGGTCCGGATCATTTATGCCAGCATATCCCTTGATCACCGGAAGGGGTCCCATGTCGACCCGAATCACAGATCACCGCTCATCGCGACGCAATTCGGCCAGGCGCTCACTGGCCGACTGCTCACCGGGCGCAAACTCCAGCGGAAGTCCCAGCCGGTCGAGTGTCTCGTCCAGACTCGCGGTCGCGAGGGTGATGAGACCTTCGCTGGCCAGCCGCTCCAAGGTGCCTTCTGATGGTTCCATGGGGCTCAGCCGTGACAGTCGTGTTGGCGGCTAGGCCCGTTGCCCGGAATGGCGGCTCTCCCAGTCCGCGAGCTGGCGCCGCACCCTGTCGACGTCCTCGCGGCTGACCGGCCGGGATACCGAGACGTTGTCGTCGTCGGTGCTGACCGTGAAGTCGAAGCGACCGGCGCTGGCGAAGGCCGGGCCGCTGCCGTTGTTGCTCATGGTGCCTCCTTCGAGGGTCTCGGAGTGATACGGCCGTACTGCTGCTCGTAGCGGTCGATGTTGGCCGACATGGCCTGAACGATCCGGAACATGGCGCTGGTCGGGATCTTCATGCGGGCGACCACCAGCACGTCGTGGGCGTCGTCGTCGTGGGTGGGCGAGCGATGGGAGGTGAAGTCGATGGTGAACTCGTGGGGGGTGTTCCACACGAGCGCGCCGTTGGCGTAGGTGCCGCCGGCGGGCACCGAGTCGTTGAACGTGACATTCATGACTATGTCATCTGATGCCATGACTTTTAATGTATCACACTCCCAATTGAATGCACAACGCTGGTTGTCAATGATCCAAGGGGTGTGACGGACCAGCCCGCGGTCACGGGCGATGGAATAGCAGGCGCTAAGGTTCCGGTTCGCCTACCCGGCACGCCAGAGGATCAGAGGAGGTGACGGCTCGATGGCACTGACGACACCCCCGACCCGGGACGAGGCCGTCGCCCGCCAGAAGTGGCTGACGGGAGCCACCATCGGCTGGAACACCGTCGAGGGCGTCGTTGCGATCGCCGCGGGGATCGCCGCCGGGTCGGTGAGCCTCATCGGCTTCGGGCTTGACTCCGGCATCGAGGTCTCGGCCGCATTGATCCTGGCCTGGCGGCTGGCCCAGGAGCGCCGCACAGGCTGCAAGCAGGAGGCCGACCGCCGGGCCCAGCGCCTGATAGCGCTGAGCTTCGCGGTGCTCGCCGTCTACGTCGGCGTCGAATCGACGCGCGACCTCGTGCTGGCCGACCGGCCCGAGGAGTCGCTGGTAGGCATCGTGATGGCCGCTCTGTCGCTGGCCGTCATGCCGGCGTTGGCCCGTGCCAAGCGCCGGCAGGCTCCGCTCATGGGATCGCGAGCTGTGGAGGCCGAGGCGAAGCAGACATTGTTGTGCGCTCTCATGTCGGGCGGACTGCTAGTCGGCCTAGGCGCAAACGCGGCACTCGGATGGTGGTGGGCCGACCCGCTGGCCGGGCTGTTCATCGCCTCCCTCGCTGCCTACGAGACGGTGGCGGTATGGCGGGCCGACTCCCTCGAAGACACCTGCTGCGGCTAAGGGCCTGGCCCGTGGTGGAGGGCAGGCCCGCCGGTAGCATCGGATGCCCACGTCGGAGTGGCGGAATTGGCAGACGCGCTAGCTTGAGGGGCTAGTGCCCTTATAGGGCGTGGGGGTTCAAGTCCCCCCTCCGACACACTTGCGGACAACCACGACCGCACTCGAACGCAACCTCTCATCGACCCAACGGCACCCCCTCGCAGGGCACTGCGCCCGCCGGGCCGGCCGACCGGGGCGGGCGCTGGGCCCCTGTAGCGGACGGATTCGGCCTCGCTGTGGTTGCCGGTGGTGCTGCGCGGGGGCCGCACGGCCCTGAAAGCTCAGGCTTCGACTGTTCGCACGTTCAACCCGAGTGTGCGTGCGGCATCCATCAGCGCCTCGTTGCGGTCGGCCTCGGCGAGGCATATCTCGGCTTCGATGGCGCGTGCGGCAGTGATTGCTTCCAGGGACAGCAGATTCAGCCGCAGCCCCCCGGACAGCAGTTCGGCCATCGGCCACCCCAACGTGCGCAACGACACCATCTCGATGTCCGGTGGAAGTCGCACAACCGACGCGATTGCCGCTGAGGCAGCAGCGGGGGTGAGCCCGGACAGTCGCCGTGACATCGAGCCGACCACCGTCGAATCGATCACCGCCCGGCACAATCGGTGATACCACAAGCCCGTCGTCGCGATCCGGGAATCGCTCAGCCGCAGGGCCGCCGGCTCCCTGCCGAGCAGCACTGCCAGCAGCAAGTGGTCATCGACAAGAAGAGCGTCGCCCACTGACAGTCATGCCAAGTCGGGATCTTCGGCAGCGACGTCGGCGGCCAGCGCCGCGTATCCACCCGCTTCCTCGATTGCCTGCGCGAGCAGGCCGCGCAGCCCGTCGCCGTCTGCGGGCACGACCAGCACTGCGGCACCGAGATCGGCGATATCGACTGGTCCGCCGTCGGCAATGTTCCATCGGCGACGGGTCTCCGCGGGCAGCGCGACCTGGCCCCGGTGCGAGACGTGATGGCGAACGATCGTCACACCATCACCTTACAAGACGAAACCGCGTAACTACAAGTCGACCGATTGGTGGCGCTCGACGCTGCCGATCGGATGCGAGACCTAGCCATTCGAGTAGGAGGAGCACCCCGCCAGGGTGGACCCCGACGGGAAATGGACTTCAACGCGGGCAGTTCTGTTGGCCGCCGCTGGACAGAACTGTTGGCCGCCAGCGGGCAGCTACATGGCCGCCACTGGGCAGGATCTCATGGCCGCCGACAGGCTATACGGGACCGACTCTACCGAAGGTTGGCTCGGCGATGCCGGTGACGCCAACGTCGATCGCGAGCAGAGTGCCCGGCACGAAACCGTCCCTGCCCGGAGCGGATGGGGCGGTCCCGCCGGAACTGATCGTGGTGACGTAGAGCGTGTCCAGGTCATTGCCACCGAAACACGGCATCGACGGCTTCTGGACCGGCAGTTCGATCCGGCGATCAAGAACTCCGTCTGGGGTGACCCGGATCACGGCCCAGCCGTAGACCGACGCCGACCAGTAGCAGCCGTCCGCGTCAATGCAGGCTCCGTCGGGCTTGCCCGGCACTTCGCTGTAATCGAAGAAGAGCCGCTCGTTAGTGGCGCAGCCCGTGTCCGGGTCGTAGTCAAACACCACGACTGTGTCTGTCGGCGTATCGGCGAGGTACATCCGTTGACGGGTCGGGTCGAACGCGATTCCGTTGGTCACGCCGATCCCTGTCTTGAGCTGCGTCGTTACACCCGAATCCTCCACTTGATGCAGTATTCCGGTTCGTCGGCCCGCGGTTGTATCGGCGAACATGGAGCCCACGACGAATCGCCCGGCAGGATCGCAGCGTCCATCGTTGAGCCGATTGCCGATGTCGGGTGCCTCGAGCGATATCCAAGGGGTCGATGTGCCAGTAGCCCAATCGAGGCGAACCAGTTGGTGCTCCATGGCTACGATCAATACGCCGGGATTGCCAGTGAGCACGAGCGAGCCAGGGCGCCCGGGAAGGTCTCGGGTGTGGGTAGCAGAGGTGCCGGGATCGAAACGGTGCACCGTGGTCCCGTCCACATCCACCCAGTACAGCACCGACTCGGCGGTGCTCCACAACGGGCACTCGCCCAGCGAAGCGGTCGCCCCGGGTGCAGTCAGTATGTCGATGGCCACTCTCCCTCCTTGCCGAACGATTGACACTTCAGTGTCTACGTATTCATACTTGCACTTGTTCCATCCATCCTGCTGGAGAGGAGGAGACCGTGAGAGGATTCGCTCCCAGATTCGCTGACCTTCCCGCCTTCATCTTGGGCATTACCAAGGAGATATGGGAGGACGGTGGAATTGACCGGGTGAGGGACTACTACGCGCCCGACACGCCGGTTCGGTCACCGGACGGCTACATGATCGGCAGTGAGGTCGTCCTTGATGCCACGAGGGCCACTCTGGCCGAATTCCCCGATCGGCAGCTGCTCGGCGAGGACGTGATCTGGTGCGGCGATGATGTCGACGGCTACTTCTCGTCTCACCGGATCTTCTCGACGGCCACCCACTTGGGCGAGGGAGTGTTCGGGCCACCAACGGGGACGGAGCTGCGCTATCGAGCTATCGCAGACTGCGCGGTCCTGGCGGGCCAGGTCTACGACGAGTGGCTGATCCGCGACGTCGGCGCGATCGTGCGTCAGTTGGGTTCGCACCCCAGGGACTTCACAGCAGCACAGATAGCCGCTGAAGGCGGCCCACAGGAAGCCTTTCGGCCGTTGCTGTCGCAGGATGTGCCGCCGCCGGTCTACACCTCGGCCGGCAATGACGACCCGGTCGGTCTGCGTTACTGCGAGGGCCTGAGTTCTCTAGTGACGGGCATGGCCGGCGACGTCGAGAAGATCTACGACCGGTCGGTGCGCCTCGAGTGTCCGGGGGCGCGGACTGGCCGTGGATGGCAGGATGCCGAGTGGTTCTGGTCGGGTATCCGCCGCGCCTTCGCCGGGGCGAGGTTGGAGGTTCACCATGTGATTGGCCGCTCCGACGATCACATGGCGCCGCGGGCCGCGGTGCGCTGGTCGCTGACGGGGAGCCACAACGGAGCGGGCGTGTTCGGTGATCCAACGGGGTCGTCGATTCATGTGATGGGCATCAGTCACGCCGAGTTCGGTCCCCGAGGCTTGCGGCGGGAATACGTCCTGTTCGACGAGACGGCTGTCTGGAAGCAGATCCTCCTCTCAGCCGATTGACCCGGGGCACGGCCTGGATCTGGATAGGAGTTTTTCTTGACAAATGAATACGTAGTCATTATTCTGCTAACAGTGGTACGAGACCTGCGCGGGGGGTGCGCAGAGACATGAGCGACCGATGATGGCATCCGAGAGTGGAGTCGGGCGTAGTTCTCGTCGGCGCGCCACATCCAAGGACGTCGCGTTGGAGGCAGGCGTCTCCCAGGCGACGGTCGCTCGGGTCTTCTCCTCGCCCCACCTTGCGGCCCCCCAGACCCGGGCCCGGGTCGAGGCTGCCGCGACTCGCTTGGGCTATGTCCCCAACGCCATCGCAAGGAGCCTCAAGTCGCAGAAGACGGACATCGTCGCCGCGGTCGTGCCCGCGCAGGGCGAGTACTGGCAGAGCATGCTGACCTCGTTCTCGCGCCGGCTAGCGGCCCAGGGGCGGCAGATGCTGCTGTTCAGCTTCGCGGAGGCCGCCGACGTCGATTCCGCTCTGACCGCGGTCGAGCAGTACCGCGTGGACGGCGTGGTGCTGGCGTCGTCGACTATCAGCCAGCAACAGCTGATCCGCATGTTGAGGCCGGGCCCGCCGGTCGTCGCCTTCAACCAGCCGGCGGCGACGGGCGTGCTGCCCCAGGTCTCCGTCGACAACGAGGCAGGCATGAGCGACCTTGTCGAACACCTGGCTGCGCTCGGCGTCTCCACCGTCCTTTATGTCGGAGGCGTCGCATCGGCCTCCACGGACCAGATCCGCTACCGCGGAGCCGCCAGAGCCCTCGGCGGTCGCGGGATCGCCTGCCCCTACCTCGAGGCCGGCGCTTTCACCTACGACGCCGGGTACAAGATCTCGGCCCAGATCGCCTACATGGACGAACTACCCGAAGCGCTGATGGTCGGCAGCGACGAGGTGGCATTCGGAGTGATCGACGGCCTGCGCACCGCACACATCGATGTTCCGGGGGATGTTCTACTGACCGGATTCGATGGTCTTCCGCAGTCGGCTTGGGCGGGCTATGACCTCACCACCCTCGTGCAGCCGATCGACGTCCTCGTGGATGAAGTGATCGAGATCCTGTTCAGCGAGGACGCGCAGACCCCTCTGCCGTCTGTGGTCGTGCCGGGCTCCGTCCGCATGGGCAGGACGACGCGGAGGGTCGATGGCTGAGATCCTCAAGGCAGCCTCCTCCAAGGATGCTCACGGAGCTGATCCTGCACTGGCTGAGCGGGTAGGCGCCCTGATCGCGGACGTGGCCGAGCGCGGCGAGCAGGCCGTGCGGGAGATGTCCGAGAAGTTCGACGGTTGGGCGCCGGAGAGGTTCCGACTGAGTGCGGAGCAAGTCGACGAGATCGTGGCGGGCGTCGATACCGGCACCGTGGAGGACATCCGCTTCGCGCAGTCCCAGATCCGCCACTTCGCGCAGGCCCAACTCGATTCGATCGGCGACGTCGAGGTGGAGACGCTGCCCGGGGTGACGCTGGGCCACAAGCACATCCCCGTGTCTTCGGTGGGAGCCTACGTCCCAGGGGGCCGCTACCCGATGGTGGCGTCGGCGCACATGAGCGTGTTGACGGCCAAGGTGGCCGGTGTGCCGCGGGTGGCTGCCTGCACTCCGCCGATCGGCGGCAGGATCCCGGCCGAGACGGTCGCGGCGATGCACCTCGCGGGCGCAGACGAGATCTACCTGTTGGGAGGGGTGCAGGCGGTTGCCTCATTGGCACTGGGGACCGAGTTCGTCGGTCGGGTGGATGTGCTGGTCGGGCCGGGCAACGCGTTCGTGGCCGAGGCAAAGCGCCAGCTCTACGGGCGGGTGGGGATCGATCTGCTCGCCGGACCTACCGAGACCCTGCTGCTAGCGGACGACACTGTCGACAGCGAGATCTGCGCCACCGATCTCCTGGGCCAGGCCGAGCACGGGCCCACCTCGCCTGCGGTCCTGCTCACCACGTCCCGCCGGCTCGGTGTGGACACTCTCGCGGAGGTGGAACGGCAGCTCGGAACCTTGCCGACTGCGGACGTCGCTTCGGTGTCGTGGGCAGACTACGGCCGGGTCATCGTCTGTGACGACAAGGCCGAGATGCTCGCACTCGCCAACGAACTGGCGTTCGAGCATGTGCAGGTGATGACCGACGACGACGACTTCTTCATGGAGAACATGACGAACTACGGGGCGCTCTTCCTCGGGCCGATGACCAACGTGTCCTACGGCGACAAAGTGATCGGCACCAACCACACCCTCCCGACGCAGAGAGCGGCCCGCTACACCGGTGGTCTGTGGGTGGGGAAGTTCCTCAAGACGGTCACATACCAGAGAATCACTGACCCGGCGTCGAGCGCGCTCATCGGGGAGTACTGCAGCCGGCTCTGTGCCATCGAGAACTTCGCCGGCCACAAGGCGCAGGCGGACATCCGGGTGCGCCGCTTCGGCCGGGCGCCGGCTCCGAGCGGAGCCCGTCCATGAGAACGGCAGTCGTCATCGGCGCCAGCGGCGGGATCGGCTCTGCCATCGCCCAACGCTTGGCGTCCGACGGCCTTGCCGTCATCGCGGGGTACCACACGGCCGCTGACCGCGCTGAGAACCTCGTGGCCGCACTTCCTGGCGCCGGGCATCTGGCCATGAGGATCTCGGTCCTCGAGTCCGGAACACTTGACGGGCTCGTCGAGTCCATTTCTGCCAGTTCGGGCCGCCTCGACGTGCTCGTCAACTGCGCCGGCGTGACCCGGCCCGTGCCCCACAGCGATCTCGACGCACTAGGTGACGATCTGATCGATCACATATTCACCACGAACTGGCGCGGTCCCTTCGCGGCGATCAGAGTTCTGCGCAGCCTCCTCGAGAAGGCCGACGGCTCTGTGGTGGTCAACATCTCGTCGATTGCGGCGGTGACGGCCGAGGGATCCAACGTTGCCTACTGCGCGTCCAAGGCCGCGCTCGACAGCATGACCCGGTCGCTGGCCCGCGCTCTCGCGCCGCGAGTGCGGGTGGTCTCCGTCTCCCCGGGCTGGGTGTTGGGCGCATACGCCGATCGCATGCCTGAGGCTGTGCTCGAATCCCAGCGCGCTGGCACCCCGATGGCGCGGCTGGCGACACCGGAAGATGTAGCCGCCGCAGTGAGCGCGGCCGTCAACCATCTGCCCTTCACGACGGGCGCGGTGATCGCGGTGGACGGTGGCCGGCCACTGGGGGCAGCATGACTGCGCCGCCACGGATCGTCGATGCGGCCGAGATGGGCCGCCGCGTCATAGAGCCCGCCGAGTTCGTGCCGGACACCGGGGCCTTCATAGACGTGAGGCTCCCAAGGTCCAGCGGCAAGGCGAGCTACTCCCTGATAGGCCCGGGGGTGTCCCAGAACTCGGGCCAGTCGATCAACCTGACAGAGCCTCACGGCTTCTGCGTCGGCGCGGCCAGCATGCCGCACGGCACTGTCAACAACCCTCACCTTCACTACACCGCCGAGGTCTTCATCTGCACGCGCAGCCGTTGGCGGATGACGATCGGCCAGCGCGGCGAGCAGACGCTTGAGATCGGACCGGGCACAGTGTTCTCCGCACCGACGTGGGTGTTCCGAGGATTCGAGAACATCGGCGGTGACGACGGCTGGCTGTTCACTGTTCTCGGCGGCGACGACACGGGCGGAATCATCTGGGCTCCCGACGTGCTCCGCAAGGCGGCTGAGACCGGGCTCTACCTGGCGTCTGACCACACCGTGATGGAAAGGACCAACGACCAGTGCGTCGCCGACGCGATCGTTCCCCTCGACGACGAGGAGTTCGAGTCGGTCGACTCCTACACGACCTCACAGCTGCGGTCACGGGCGGTCGGACTCGACTCCCTCGACTGGTCACGACGCAGCCTTCTCTCCAGCGTGCTGACCGGGCATGCATCCGCCGTGGCCCCGGTAATCGGCTTTGGCATGTCCGAGGATCGCCGCCATAGTCCGGCCATCTGGAACCCGCACGGGTTCTCGATCGAGTGGCTCAGCGTCCCGGCCGGGTCGAGAGTTGGGCTGCACCGGCTCGATGGCAGCCAGGTTCTGCTGCTGAATCAGGGCGACTGGGAAGTCCGCTTCAATCGCGGCGATGCCGTGGCGTCCACCCGGCCCCCGCCGGAGGCGGTGGTCTCTGTGCCCGCCGGTGCGTGGCGGGACTTCACCAATGTCGGCGCGGGCGATGCAACGGCCCTAGTCGTGTGCGGGGGAGACGCACGGGCCCGGATCGAATGGGATCCGGCGATCGTGCACTCCGCCCGCGCCGCTGGTTGGGCGCGGGACGCCGGCGGCTACCTGGCCCCGCTCCGTTTGCTCGCAGGATCGGTTCCGGCGATCGATGCCGATTTCTCGGGCACTCACATGGTCAATAGCAATGAACATCTACCCAGGAGGGAGAATTAGATGAGCACATCCAAGCACAGGTGGTGGCGAGCACTTGCCATCCTCTTCGCAGTCACGCTTGTCGGCGCAGCCTGCGGCGGTGACGATGACGACGCGGAGCCCGCGGCCGCCCAAGAGGCCGCGCCCGAGCCGGATGCAGTGGAGCCTGAGGCCGCCGCGCCCGAGCCGGAAGCCGCGGAGGCTGACTCGGCTCTGATCTCCGACGAGTGTCCGGTGCCCGCTCCCTCGTCCGACGTCACCATCGACGTGATGGGCTGGGAGTTCCCGGTCACAGCCGAGATCGGCAAGGAGATGGAGGAGTGCAGCCAGGGCAACCTGTCGGTCAATGTCCAGCTGCTGGCCAACGCCGACGCGCAGGACCAGATCGCCCTTGACCTCGCGACCGGCTCGCCGGAGTTCGAGGTCGTCCACACGACCGACTCGACCGTGGGACAGTACGGCGACAACCTTCTCGACCTCGGCCCGTTCATCGAGAAGTACCGGGACCAGTTCGACCTCGACGACATCTCGCAAGCGGCCTGGGACGGCTCCACCGTCGACGGCAAGGTCTTGGGTGTCCCGCTGTTCAGCAACACGATGCACTTCTTCTACAACTCGGAGATCCTGGCCGAGCACGGCATCGCTCCGCCGGACAACTTCGACGACGTGATCGCGGCCTGTGCAGTCCTCAAGGATGCCGGATTCGACGACCCGTTCAACATGAACGTCAGCGCCAACTGGGCCTGGGAGATCGAGTTCAGCAACGTCATCAAGTCGCTGGGCGGCGTGATCCTCAACGACGACAGCACGCCGGGCTGGAACACGCCCGTCGGGCTTGAGGCGGCGAACAGGATCGTCCAGATATCCGACGCCTGCATGAGCGACGCGGGCCGCACCTTCGGCATCGACGACGCCGAGGCGGCGCTGCGAGCCGGCGAGTTGCCGATGGCCAGCATCTGGGCGTCGCGGGCTGCTCAGATGGACGACCCCGAGAACTCCCTCGTCGTTGACATCATCGACTTCCTGCCGGCGCTGCGCACCAACGCCGACTCGTTGCGCAACGGGCCGGCCTTCGTGGACTACTACTCGATACCGGCCGGCGGCAGCGTCGACCCGGACTTCGTGTTCCAGGTGATCATGGCAGCTCTGGACCTCGAATCGCAGAATGCCGCTGCGGCCCATGCCGCCGTCGCCCGGCTGAGCGCCACCAACCCCGAGGCGCCGCGCAACGGTGAGGCCTCCGCGTTGAGCGTTGCCGAGGGAGTGGGGTCCCGAACCAAGAATGCCGCCTTGCCGATTGCTCAGGGCGTGCTCGGCGACGCGCTGCTCGAGATCACCGCCAGTGGCGCCGACCCGGCTGCTGCGCTGGCAGAGGCAGAGGCGGCCTACATCGAGGAAGCCACAGCCGCCGGCTTCCTCTAGAGCCAGGAAGGCCTACGCGGGGCCGGCGTACCCCAAGCGCCGGTCCCGCGTAGGACTGAACCGAAGACACAAGAAAGGGGGTAGACATGGACCGAAGAACGTTCACCGGGTTCACCGGCCTGAGCGTGTTCATCATGGCCTCGCTCATGGTGTTCCCGCTTGTAACCACGGTCTTCTTGTCTTTCAACCGGATCTTTCTCCGCGATCTCGGCGAGCGCGAGTGGATCGGGCTCGAGAACTACACCGAAGTCCTGACCGACCCCGACTTCTGGGCCGCCTTCCGCTTGACGATGCTGTACGTGGTGATCGTCGTGCCCGTGCACCTGGTGCTCGGGTTGGGCGTCGCCAACCTCCTGGACCGGGTCAAGCGGGCCCGAGGCCTGTACATGGCGACACTGCTGTTGCCGTTCATCGTCACACCGGTCGTGGGCACGCTGCTGGTGCGCGACCTGTTCGACCGGGGGGGACTGATCGCCTGGCTCTGGGATGTGATCACCGACGAGACCTTCGTCATCACGACCGACAACGTGAAGTGGATTCTCGTCATCCACGGCATCTGGGCCATCACGCCCTTCGCCGTCATCACCTTCTTCGCCGGAATGCAGACGCTGCCCGAGGAGCGGATGGAGGCGGCCCAGATGGACGGTGCCGGCTTCTGGGCGAAGCAGCTCTTCGTTGTGATCCCCCACCTGAAGTCGCTGATCGTGTTCGTGCTGCTGATCACGATCATGGACGCGTACAGGGTGTTCGACAGCTCGTTCGTGTTCGGCCAGAGCGCGGGCCAGGCTGCGCACACACTCCAGATGTACAACTTCGACGTAGCCCTCAGCTCTCAGATCGGGCGTGTGGGCAAGGGCAATGCCATAGCGGTGATCACGGTTATCGGGATCTTCGTCGTGCTCATCCCGTTCCTCCGTAAGTCGTACAAAGAACAGATTGCGGAACGATGAATCAGACCAATCCTCTCAAGACATTCGGCACCCACGCCACTCTGGTGCTGATGGCGATCCTGTCGTCGATCCCGTTCTACTGGGCGGCCCAGACGTCGATCAAGTTCACGCGGGACACCATCAGCAGCAAGCCGACACTGTGGGGTTTCGACATCACTGCCGACCCGTACCGCAAGTTCTGGTTCGTCAACGAGGATCAGAACATGTGGGCGGTCGCGTTCTTCTTCCTGGTGGTCGCGGCGGTGATCGCGCTAATCCTGTGGGCCCGGCGCAGCTTCGAGACGACATGGCCGTTCACTCTGGCTGTCCTGGGCTCGCTATGGCTGGCGCTCACCGTGTTTCCGAGCATGTTCGACATGAACCGGGAGTTCGACTTCTTCGTCAACTCCATCTTCGTGACCGTGCTGACCGTGATCATCTCGATCTCGATCGGGTTGCTGGCCGGCTATGGCCTGGCCCGCTATTCCGGACTGTCCGGAGCGGTGATCCTGATTGTGGCGCTGGGCTTCCGGGCGCTTCCCCGGACCGCGTTCGTGCTCCCGTACTTCGTGGTGGCGAAGGAACTCGGCATCCTCGACTCCCGGCTGGTGATCGTGCTGGCACTGGTGGCGGTCAACCAGCCCTTCACGATCTGGATGCTCAGGAGCTTCTTCATGGACGTGCCCCGCGAGATTGAGGAAGCGGCCATGATGGACGGCACATCCCGGTTGCAGGCGTTCCGGATGGTCGTCATCCCGGTCATGTGGCCGGGCATAATCGCCACCTCGCTGTTCACGATGCTGCTGGCCTACAACGAGTTCCTGTTCGTGCGGGTTCTCGCCGTGACCGAATACACGCTCCCGGTGGCGATCTCCGCGTTGACAGGAGGCGACAGTGCCGCCACCGTCACAGAGGCCGCCGCAGCGTCGGTCTCGATCACGCTGCCCATCGTGATCGCCATAATCGTCTTCCAGAAGCACCTGGTGAAGGGCCTGGGCGCCGGAGCGGTGAAGGGATGACGCTCCAGGACGCCAAGCGCGCCGTGCTCGGCTACTGCCGCGATCTCGACCGCGCGTCCGAGGCCGAGGTGGCCGCGGTCATCCGCAAGCACACCGCCGACGACTATCGATGGCGGGGAGTGCATCCCTTCAACGAGCAGTCCGGCGCCGATGCGGTGGCAGAGGTCTTCTGGGTGCCGCTGCGGCAGGCCTTCACGTCTCTGCAGCGGCGCCCCGACGTCTTCCTTGCCGGAGTCGACGGGACGTCCGACGACGGCGCCGTGTGGGTATGCCAGATGGGACATCTGCTGGGGCTGTTCGACCGGCCCTGGCTGGGCATCCCGCCCACCGGCCGGCTGTGCCTGATCCGGTTCTGTGAGTTCAGCCGGGTCAGCACCGAGCACATCGCCGAGACGGCGCTGTTCGTCGATGTCATCGGCGTGATGCGCCAGGCGGGGCACTACCCGCTGCCGCCCCAGACGGGAGCTGCCCATATGCATCTGGGTCCGATGACCCATGATGGGCTGCTGCTCGACGCCCAGGACCCCGCCGAGGGGGAGGCGACGATGCGGCTGATCGACCGCCTGGTCGAGGACTTGGCACGGGCCAACCAGGTGGCCAACAAGACCGGCGACAATCACGTGCCGCGATCGGTGCTGGAGGCGACGTGGCACTCCGACATGATCTGGTCGGGCCCCGACGGGATCGGCGCCACCTACACGATCGACCGCTACGAGCAGCAGCACCAGTACCCGTTCCGGCTCAACCTGTCGGACAAGTTCTTCAACGGGCATGTGGCCCGGTTCGCCGAGGGCGAGTACGCGGGCTTCTTCGGATGGGCCAATCTGACCAACACCCCCGCCGGCGGGTTCCTGGGAATGACCGGAGGCGACAAGCCGGCCGACATGCGGGTGGCAGACGTCTACCGGCGAGACGGCGACCGGCTGGCCGAGAACTGGGTGTTCATCGACCTGTTGCACTGGCTGAACATGCAGGGCCTGGACGTGTTGGCCCGCATGCGACAGTTGCTCGGTGAGGACATCCTCGGCCGCGAAGCACACAAGACACGATCAGGGAGGACAACCAATGGCATCAGTGACGCTTGACAAGATCTCCAAGGTGTACCCCAACGGGTTCCAGGCGGTCAGCGACTTGAGCCTCGAGCTCGCCGACGGGGAGTTCCTGGTGCTCGTAGGGCCGTCGGGCTGTGGAAAGTCCACGGCGCTGCGCATGATCGCCGGACTGGAGCAGATCAGCGACGGCGACCTCTACGTCGGCGATCGGAGGGTCAACGACGTCGCCCCCAAGGACCGAGACATCGCGATGGTGTTCCAGAACTACGCGCTGTACCCGCAGATGACCGTGGCCGAGAACATCGGGTTCCCGCTGCGATTGCGGAAGGTCCCCAAGGCTGAGCGCAAGGTCAAGGTGGAGGACTCGGCGCGGATTCTCGAACTCGCCGAGCAGCTCGACAAGAAGCCGGCCAACCTGTCGGGAGGACAGCGCCAGCGAGTGGCCATGGGCAGGGCGATCGTGCGCGAGCCGAAGCTCTTCCTGATGGACGAGCCGCTGTCGAACCTCGACGCGAAGCTGCGCGTGCAGATGCGGGCCGACATTGCGGGCATCCAGCGCGAGCTCGGTGTCACCACGTTCTACGTGACCCACGATCAGGTCGAGGCCATGACGATGGGCGACCGCGTGGCGGTGATCAAGGACGGACACCTTCAGCAGGTGGCGTCGCCCGAGGATCTCTACGACTCGCCCGACAATGTGTTTGTAGCGGCGTTCATCGGGTCACCGTCGATGAACCTGTACGAAGCCACCGTCACCGAGGCTGGGGGCGCCCTCAACGTACAGATGGGTGAGCAGAGCCTGACTCTCGACAGTTCCATGCTCGACCGGCGCCCGGCGCTGCGGGGCTACTTGGGCGAGCCTGTCGTAGTGGGCATCCGACCGGAAGACATGGAGGACGCGGCAGTGGCGCAGGACCACCCCGCCGACCAGAGAATCGAAGCGACCATCGACGTGCGCGAGGCGCTCGGCGCGGAGACGCTGATGCACTTCGTCGTGGAGGCGCCCCCCGTTGAGAGCGGCGACCCGGACGCGCTCGACGAACTGGGCGAAGAGGACCAGAGCCGCTGCACGGCCCGCTTCAGTGCGGCCACGAGAGCCCGTCCCGGCGACCGCATCAAGATCAATGTCGAGACCTCCAAGATGCACTTCTTCGACCGGAGCACCCACCTAGCCATCCGTTCGTGAGAGCGAGCCGCGCGCCCGCTGACCGCTATGGTCGGCTGAGCGCCGACTGATGAGGACCAGCACCGACCGCATCCTCACCACCCATGTGGGTTCGCTGCCTCGTTCGGAGGCCGTGACCCGCGGCGTGTTCGCCATCGAGAACGAGGAAGCCGTCGACATGGACGCCCACCGGGCCGAGATCACCCGGGCAGTGGATGACGTGGTCGCCCGGCAGGTGAGCGTGGGGGTTGACATCGTCAGTGACGGCGAGATGAGCAAGCTCTCCTACGCCACCTACATCAAGGATCGGATCACGGGGTTCGAGGGCGACAGCCCCAGGCGTGCGCCTGCCGACCTCGAGGACCACCCCTCGTTCCTCGAACGACAGGCGCGTACGGGAGGGACCCCGACGTACAGGCGGCCACAGTGCGTCGGTCCCGTGACGGCGAAGGACATGGGCCCGTGCCAACGCGATATCGCCAACCTCGCCGCCGCGGTCGACGGGCACGGTCCTCACGACGCTTTCATGAACGCCGCGTCTCCCGGTGTCATCGCGCTGTTCCAGCCCGACGCCCACTACGGCGACCACGAGACGTACCTCTACGCGCTCGCCGAGGCGATGCGGCCCGAGTACGAGGCGATCGTCGAGGCGGGGTTCGTCCTGCAGCTCGACTCGCCCGATCTTGGCCTCGGTCGCCACATGATGTTCAAGGGCAAGTCGGACGCCGAGTACGAGGCGCTCGCCCATGTGCATGTGGAGGCCCTGAACTGGGCTGTGCGCAACATCGACGCCGGCCAGATGAGGCTGCATGTCTGCTGGGGAAACTACGAGGGGCCCCACACCCACGACGCACCGATGTCCCAAGTGTTGCCGATCGCCCTGAAGGCGACGCCGCAAGCGCTGCTCTTCGAGGCCGCCAACCCGCGGCACGCACACGAGTGGGCGACCTTCGCCGAGGCCGACATCGGCGAAGACAAGGTTCTCGTGCCCGGCGTGATCGACACGACAACCCACTTCGTGGAGCATCCAGAACTCGTAGCGCAGCGAATCCAGCGGTTCGCCGACATCGTTGGCCGGGAACGGGTCATGGCCGGCACCGACTGCGGATTCTCGACGTTCGCGGGTTACGCCGGAATCGATCCCGAGATCGCGTACGAGAAGCTCGGAGCACTCGCAGCGGGGGCGGCCATCGCCTCTGAGCGACTCTGGTAAAGGAGCGGAACACATCATGTCGTCTACCAATCAGAGCAACAAGGCAGCGGTCTGGGACTACTGGCAGAAGCTGAACCACGTCCCGAACGACCAGATCGCCGACGTCGTCCGGGCCGCGTGTCACACCGACATCGACTGGAACGGCTCGGCCCCCATCGATCGTCTCGTCGGTGTCGATGCGCTGATAGCGGACTTCTGGGAGCCGCTGCTGCGCTCCTTCCCGGACCTGAAACGCACCCCGGACATCTTCATGGGAGGCATCGACGACGGTCAGTGGCGCTACGCGAGCGACGAGGGCACCGAATGGGTGTCGGGCTGTGGCCACCTGACCGGGACCTTCACGGAGGACTGGCTGGGCATCCCCGCGTCCCACAAGTTGACCCACATGTACTTCGGGCAGTTCTACGTGATGCGCGAGGGCAGGATCGCCGAGAGCTACGTGATGTTCGACATCCTCTCGGTCATGCGCCAGGCGGGCTACGAGGTGCTCCCGCCGTCACCGGGCGCCGACGGCGGCAAGATGCCTGCGCCCGCAGCTGGCGACGGCATCCTGTTGACCGAACAGGACCCCCTCGAGGGGCGGAAGACCCTGCAGCTCGTGGGGGCCATGGCGAGCGGGCTCGAGCGCTACGTGCGCGACCGCGACGGCGCCGACATGAGCCGCATGGAGCAGTGGCACTACTGGGCGCGGGACATGAAGTGGTACGGCTACTCCGGCATCGGCCGCTGTTACACCCTCGAGGAGTTCGAGGACTTCCACCAGCGTCCGTGGCTGCACGGCTTCGGCGATCGGGGCCTCACAAGTCACCCGGACCACGGGCGCGTGATGGGGTTCGTGGGTGAGGGCAGCTACGCCTGCGGGGGAGTCTGGGATGTGGCGTTCTCGCACCATCACGGCACCTACGCCGGCATCGATGCCACGGGCAAGCTCATGACCATGCGCGACTTCGACTGGTGGAAGCGAGGGCCGGACGGCCTGCTGATCGAGAACTGGGTTCCCATCGACCTGATCGACCTCACCCGCCAGATGGGCGTGGACCTCATGGAGCGGCTTGCGCTCCTTGTCGACGAGCGCAAGGCCAGAAGGTGGTGGTGATCGGCGGGTCCACACCCGCCGACACCCCAGCACTCACGGTCGGCGATTCAACACGAAGGATGACTCCGAACCGATGACCGATCCAGTCCACCAGGCCAACAAGTCGCTTGTCCTCGACTACTGGGCCGCTCTCGATAACCCCGACCCCGACGGACGGGCCAAGGCCGTTTCAGCGCTCATGACAGACGATGTCCGCTGGCACGGCCATGCACCGGTGGGGAGCGTCGAAGGATCCGACCGCTCCCTGTCCGAGGCGTGGGAGCCCCTCATGCGCTCCTTCAGCGGCCTTGAGCGCGAGACGTTCATCTTCTTTGCCGGCACGTCGAACGGGCGGGTCGACGGCGACATCGGCAAGGACGGGCATCATTGGGTGACCGGCACCGGGCTGCTGCACGCCACGTTCGCGGAGGACTATCTGACAATCCCAGCGACCGGCGAGCCGGTGAGCATTCGCTGGGGTGAGTTCTGCAGGGTGACCGGCGGCCGGATCGACGAGGTCTACTTCCTCATCGACATCATCGACCTCATGCTCCAAGCGGGAATCGACGTGCTCCCGCTGCGCCGGGGCGTCGATGGCCAGTACCCGCCGCCCGCCAGCGGCGACGGGATGCTCTTGGAGCCTCAAGACGACACCGAGTCGAACTACGGCCTCGAGCGCATCCGCGATTTCCTCTTCGACGGACTCAACGTCTTCGACCAGGCAGACCTGTCGTCGATGGGCTTGGCCGCCTACTTCCACCCCGACGTCCAGTGGTACGGGCCGGGCGGGATCGGGGGCTGCCTGAGTTTCGAGGAATTCGAGAACCTGCATCAACGTCATTGGCTCGTGGCCTTCCCGGACCGGCAGGTCCAGGACCTGGACGCGCTATTTGCGGAGGGCGCCTACTGCGGCGCTCCCGGTTGGGCAGGGGTGAAGGCAGCCCACAGCGGCATCTATCTGGACGTCGATGCCACCGGCAGCCCGATCGATTTCAACGGCCTCGACTGGTGGCGCCGCGAGGGCGACCAGTACGTCGAGAACTGGGTCTTCGTCGACATGGTCCACCTGTTCGACCAGATGGGCGTCGACCTGCTCGAAGGCATGCGTGCCGAGATCCCCTGACCGAACGACAGCACCAGCACACGGAGGGCCACCTTGAAGGGCTTTGATCCCGAGTACACGTCGATACCCGACTACATCCTGAAATCGACGAGGCGGATCTGGGAACAGCGCGGCATCGCGCGGATCCGCGACTACTACTCCAGCGACAACATCGTCAGGACGGCGATGGGTCTGACACAGGGCATCGACTCGGTGATCGCGGCGACCAACGCCACCCTGCACCAGTTCCCCGACCGGCGACTGCTCGGCGAGGATGTGATCTGGACCGGTGACGACGACACCGGCTGCTACTACTCGTCGCACCGGATCGTGTCGCCCATGCACCACAACGGCCACGGCATGCCGGTGGTTGGAGGACCAGGACCTGAAGCGAGCCCCTCTGGTCTACTCCACCGCTGAACCGGAGTCAGTCAGCTTGATCCAGCGCGATCTGGGGCGAGCTCGGGCCGCGGCGCTTGTGGAGGGAGCGCTGGCCGACTGCGCCCGGGCAGCGGTCGCTGCTGGGGCGCGACGGATCGTGGTGGCCGGCGGAGAGACATCGGGCGCGGTGACGCGGGCTCTCGGCATCGCCCGCCTCGAGATTGGGGCCGAGATCGCTCCGGGAGTTCCCTGGTGTCACTTCTCGCGAGGTGGAGACACGCACGCCATCGCCCTCAAGTCAGGCAACTTCGGCGCCGAGACCTTCTTCTCGGATGCTTTGTCGGTTCTCGAGCGAACATGAGCGGAGAGGCTGAGCTCCGGGAGCGGATCTGTCTGCTCGCCAAGTCGATGTTCGACCGCGGGCTGACCGGAGGCTCGACCGGAAACATCTCGGCCAGGACAGCCGACGGTGGCCTTCTGGTTTCGTTGCGTCTTGACCTACCGCCAAGGCCCCGGGTTGTACAGTCGGCAGGCAGCAGTCAGGTCCAGCCGGAACTAGGGGGGCATCACGAGCGAAACGCGGTTGAACGAGCACGGTGCCGAGATCACCACGCGGCGCATCTTCCGCTGGGACGAGCTCGACGCGGTGCGCTGGGACGAAGAGCGGGTGGATGCGCAGATCGTCACCGGCGAGCACATGCACTTGATCCGGGCGGTCTACGAGCCGGGTGCGACGTATGCGATGCACAGCCATCCCTACGAGCAGTTCAGCGTTCTGCTGTCAGGTCGCCTGCTACTGACCGTCGGTGGCGAGACCCGCGAGATCGGCCCGGGCGACGGATGGTACGCGCCCGCCGATGTGCCCCACGGCGGCAGGGTCCTCGGTGACGAACCGGCGGTCTTTCTCGACGTGTACTCGCCAGCAACGACCGCGATCCTCCGCCTGTTCGCGACCGCGCGGCCGATACCAGCCGGCGAGCGAACCGATGCGGAGTTGCGAGACTGAGCATGAAGAACGTGTTCAGCGCGGACGCGAACACCTCGGCCGTGGCGGCCGCGGTGACCTGCGACGGCTATGCGGTGGTGCGTGACGCCATCGATGCCGGCACGCTCGCAGCGGTCGCCACCGACCTCCAGCCGTATCTGGACAGCGCCCACACCGGCCATGAGGGGTTCATGGGCAGCCGCACCAAACGGTTCGGCGCACTGGTCGCGAAGTCGACTGCGGTGCAGGCGTTGATCATGCATCCCACCGTGCTCGCGGTGGCCGACCATGCCCTGTTGCCGAGCTGCGCGGCGTACCAGCTCCACTACACCGGCGTCATGCATCTCGAGCCCGGCGAGAAGCAGCAGGTGCTGCATCGCGACACGTCGGTGTTCCCCTTCGCCAACCCGTGCCCGCCGCTCACGGTGGCAACGATGTGGGCCATCACGGACTTCACCCGCTCCAACGGCGGCACCCGGATCTGTCCGGGCAGCCACAAGTGGACGAGTGACCGTGTACCGGTGCGCTCAGACGTGGTCGCCGCCGACATGCCGGCGGGCTCGGTCCTGATCTACCTCGGCAACGTCATCCACGGCGGCGGGTCGAACCGGTCGGACCAGGCACGCACCGGCGTGGCGCTGCACTATTCCCTCGGGTGGCTCCGCCAGGAGGAGAACCAGTACCTGGCCGTGGACGCCGAAGTGGCCCGAACACTGCCCGATGAGCTCCAGGAACTGATGGGATACTCGCTCGGCTCGTCCCACCTCGGCTTCGTCGACCACGTCGCGCCCAAGGAGTACCTCCACGGCGTGCGCGACCCGTCCGAGAGCGACCTCAGCCCCGCAGGCATGAGCGAGCGGGTCGACAAGCTGGAACGCTTCCACATCAGCCACACCGCCCAGGGCCCGGCCCGCCACTACGACGTGGACACCGACTGACCTCGCCGGAGGAACCCCGGAGAGTTAGAGTCGCAGGCCATGGCACGCATCGACTTCCCCGACGGCGAGGGGCTTGAGCGCATCCGGATGTGGAGTCTCCAGCCCGAAGTCGGGATGGCCATGGGTGCGGCCGCCAAGACGCTGTACACGAAGGTCTCCCTCGACGTGCGGGTCCGCGAGATAGCCCGGATGCGGGTGGCCCAGATCAACCGGTGCCACATTTGAATTGACACCCGGTCTGCATCGGCGATGCAGCAAGGACTGGACGAGGACCTCTACCAGCAGGTCGCCACCTACGCCGAGAGCGATGCGTTCAGCGAGGCCGAGAAGCTGGCGGCCGAGACCGCCGAGCGGTTCTGCTGGGACCACGAGGCCATGATGCGCGACGAGAACTACTGGGGCCGGCTGAGACGGCACTTCACCGATCAGCAAATCCTCGAGCTGGTGACGCTGGTCGGCTACTGCGTGGCCATGGGCCGGACAATGGCGATCCTGGACATCGCCAACGACTGCCCGGTCAACCAGACCCCCGACCCGAGCGAGGACCCCTCCCACTACATCCACAGCTGACCGGAGGCGACCGGGTCCTGAATCGGCGAAAGAAGGGGCAGTTCGCGGACAAGAAGTAGGAGTATGAGCGACGATCCACCGGACCAGCCTCCTAGCCCCGACCGGGAGTGGTTCCGCTCCCTGAGCATCAAGAGCGAAACGGCCGACCAACTCGCCCGAGAGCTGGCCGACCTGACAGGGGAGTCCATCACCGAGGCGGTTGTGGTGTCGCTGCGGGCGCGCCTCGATGCAGAGCGGCGCCGGCGCGACCAGACGCTCGACGACATCATCGAACGGTTCCAGCGGCTGCCGCTTCTTGATGGGCGCGAACCAACCGATGTCATCGGCTACGACGAGCACGGCCTGCCGTCGTGAACGTCGTCGACACGTCGGCCATCGTCGCCGTGCTGTTCGGAGAGTCTCGCGGCAAGGACGTCGAACGCAAGCTGGTGGGATCGCCGTGCATCATGTCGGCCGCGACTCGGGTGGAGCTCGGGATCGTCGTCGAGGCACGGGCGGGCCCCGCTGGCGCCCAGCTGCTGGAAGAGCTCCTGGCCCGTATCGAGATCAAGATAGAGCCGTCGATGCGGGGATCGCCAGCGAGGCTCTCGTGTGCTGGCGCAGGTTCGGCAAGGGCAGGCATCCCGCCGGGCTCAACTACGGCGACACGTTCTCCTACGCGCTGGCCCGCCGCATGGGCGTCCCGCTGCTGTTCGTCGGCGACGACTTCTCCCAGACCGACGTGCTCGCCGCCTGACGGTGCCGACGCCGCTGACTGAACCTCGTCAGAAGTCGAAGCCGTTGGCCGCGACGGGCGTGGTCATGCCCATGTCGGGCGGTCCGTCGAGCAGGGCCATCATCGCGGGCATGGCCGCCTGCATGGCCTCGTTGCCGGCGTGCTGCTGCGCCGCCTCCATGCTCGACATGAGGGCGAAGAACCAGTAGGTGCCGTCCTCGCCCCGGTGGTAGGAGTAAGACTCCACCCCGTCCACCGACTCGCTGGCGGCGACGACGTCCCGCAGCGCCGCGTCCATCTCCTCGCCCTTGCCCTCCTGGCAGGAGAACTTCGCGAACACGGAAACCTTCGACATGGCCCTAATCCCTTGTTGCTTGCCTGAGACGTGGCACCTTCCGGATCGGTGCCGCGCTGAGACGCTACCGGGTCGCAGGATTAGAGTCGTTCGCCGGGCGTAGGGCCGCCGGCTACTGAGGCGGTGCCGTCGGAGGTCGACACGGCGAGAGGAGCCGCAGTGGGAAAGAACCAGCGCTCGCAGATCGAGATGAGCGAGGGCGAGGTCGCTGCGTTCCTCGACCAGTCGCGCACCTGCACCATGGCGACCGTCGGTCCCGGCGGGATGCCCCATCTGGTGGCCATGTGGTACGCCTGGCTCGACGGGCAGGTGTGGCTGGAGTCCAAGGCCAAGGCCCAGAAGATCGTCAACCTGCGCCGCGACGACCGCCTCGTGGTGATGGTCGAGGCGGGCAACACCTACGAGACGCTGCGGGGCGTGTCGTTGGAAGGTCGCGGCGTCATCGTGGAGGATCCTGATCTGATCTGGCGGGTCGGGGTCAACGTTTGGGAGCGCTACACCGGCCCCTACACCGAGGAGTGCCGGCCCTTCGTGGAGGCCATGCTGCGCAAGCGGGTGGCGGTCCGCCTCGATGTTGAGCGGACCCGTACTTGGGACCATCGCAAGCTGGGCATGGGCTCGACGGAGCTCAACGGCACGACCGGCCCCCACATCGACGGCCCCGGCCTTCCGGGACCCGGCTGAGCGCTGCGCCTGGCGGCCCGCTAGGAAGGCGGGCATGGAACTGTCACAGGCAATCCGATGGGCGGCCGACCGCAAGCTCGCAGTGCTGATCACCATCCGCGCTGACGGCCGGCCCCAGTCCTCCGACATCGTCTACGCGCTCGACGACGGCACCTTCGTGATCTCGGTCACTGCGGGCCGGGCCAAGACCATCAACTTGCGGCGCGACCCGAGGGCGGTACTGCACCTCTCCGATGAGGACCAGTGGTCGTACGTGTCGCTCGACGGGACCGTCGAGCTCTCGCCCGCCACCACCAGTCCCGGCGACGCCACCAGCGACGCCCTGGTCGACTACTACGAGCGGGTCGCCGGAGGCCCCCACCCGGACTGGGACGAGTACCGCCGGGCCATGATCGACGAGCACCGCCTCATCGCCCGCTTCACCCCGACCCGCGCAACGGGCCAGATCCACAGCTAGACCGCGTCGCGGCTCAGCGGGCAGCCATGACGGCCCCGTCAACCGGCAGGCAGGCGCCGCTGACATAGCGGGACTCGTCGGAGGCGAAGAACAGGGCCGCATAGGCCACATCGGCAGCCGACCCCTTGTATGCCATCGGCACCCGCGCCTCCCAATCGCGGGCCAGCTCGTCACGGCTCATGTCTGTGCCGGCCACGGCTGCGTCGATGGCCATCGGAGTGTCAAAGTATGTAGAGCATCGCTGATGTATGCGTTAGCGCATCCCCTAGTATGATGAATATATGCAGAAGCAGCGTGTGACGGTCACCGTGGACGAGCCTCTGCTCGACACGGCCGCTGCTGCTGTGCGCGAGGGACGGGCCCGCTCGGTGAGCGAGTGGATCGGCGAGGCGATGGCCCAACGACGCGACCGGGACGAGCGACTCGCCGTGCTGAGCAGGCTGGTCGCGGAGTATGAGGCTGAACACGGCTTCATCACCGACGACGAGATCGCCGAACAGGCACAGCGGGACCGGGACGCGGCCGCGTCGCTGCGAGCTGCCGATCGCCGATCCGGATGACCGACATCCTCGATTCGGGTGCGCTCATCGCGATCGAGGACGACGACCGACCGATGTGGCGACGCCTCAAGGCCGCCCTTCAAGCCCAGGATCCGCCCAGGACCCACGGCGGCGTTGTGGCCCAGGTGTGGCGGGGCGGAACAGGTCGCCAGGCTCGGCTCGCCGCCGCGCTGCAGGCTGTCGACATCGTGCCCCTCGACGCTGCACTGGGCCGGCGAAGCGGCGTGCTGTTAGCCCGCAGCGGCCTCGCCGACGCCATAGACGCCGCTCTCGCGGCCCTCGCCGACCACGGCGACCAGATCATCACCTCGGACCCCGGCGACCTCGCCATACTCGCCGCCGCGTCCAACCGGCGCATCGACATAGTGCCCGTCTGAGGGCGGTGGCGGCGGCCACGCGCACCCGCAACGTCAGGGGAGCAGGGAGGCCAGGCAGGCCCGGGTGCGCTCCACCTCCTCGGAGTTGCCGGTGGGCGCGGCCGCGACGCTGGTGGCGCCCGCCGCGAAGTAGCCAGCCAAGTGCTCCGCGACCTGCTCCTCGGTTCCCGTCACGCACACGCCGCCGGGACTGTCCAGCCCGTCACGGTCGAGCATCGCCCGGTACGACGGCAGGTCCCCGTACATCCGCAGCGAATGGGCGGCCCGGGCTGGCTGACATAGCGGGACTCGTCGGAGGCGAAGAACTGGATCCCGACGCTGTTGAATAGCGCCAGCGAAGATCATCCTGTGTCGGATCCCTGCGGTTCAGCTCGAGAGGCTGTTGACGAAGGCGCCCATTCCGGGGACCGTGAAGGCTACGAGACCGCGCCCGGGCGCATAGATCAACCCCTTGCGGATCAGTTGGTCACGGCACGGTCCGAGGCCGCTGTGACTCTTGCCGAGGCGCGCCGCGATCCGTCCAGTCGACACGGCCCCATCGGCCTCACCGGTCTCAGCCGCCATCGTTGACAGGTAGGCGCGCTGCGCGGGCGTGGCCCGCTGCCAGCGAGTGCCGTAGAAGTTGGCGTTTAGGTCTCGCCGCGCCCAGAGCACACCGACCACGGCGTCCTCGGCACCGATGGTGTTCGGGCCTGGGGCGAAGTCCCAGGCCGCCTTGCCGAAGAGCTGAAGGAAGTAGGGATAGCCCCCGGAGTCCCCGACCACTCGTTCCACAGCCGCCGGCTGCCAGGCGACCCCGAGCTTCTCAGCCGGCCGCCCCAATGCCCCGGCGGCGTCGCGGGGACCGAGCGTGCCTACCTGCCGGTAGGAGAACAGTCGTTCGGAGTAGGTCTTGACCTCCATTAGCAGGGCCGGCAGGTTCGGAAGCCCGGCCCCAGCTATCGCCACCGGGAGACGCTGCCTGCTCGACTGATGGGCGGCGGCGAGTATGGCTGCAATGTCCGAGCGCGCCAGCGCCTGCAGCTCGTCGACGGCGAGCAGCACACCCGTACCCAGCTCCGCAGCCGCCTCGCCCAAGTCGGTCATCAGCTCACACAGGTCCAGCTCGAGGTTGCCCGAATCGGCCCGGCCAGAAACGCGGTCAACCTCGATGCCGACCGCGATCGCCCCGTCGGGCGACCCCTGCAACGAGAACGACTTGAACACTCCGAGAGCCCGGCGGAGCCGAGCCGACGAGCGGTGCCGCCACGAGGCCACCCTCAGCGATGCGGTAAGGGCACCCGCAGCCAGTGCCCGGAAGGGTCGGGCATCGCCCGCCTCCACGAAGGCGGTCACCCAACGACGCTGTTCGGCCATGGAGCGGAACTCCTCCAACAGCACCGTCTTTCCGACACCGCGCAAACCCGTGAGGACGATTCCCCGCTCAGCTCGCCCCGCGCTGAGCCGGTCAAGCATGATCTCGAAGTCGGACAACTCCTCGTCCCGGCCCGCCAGTTCGGGAGGCCGCTGCCCGGCCCCAGGGGCGTACGGATTGGCAACGGGATCCACGAGCGCCGACTATAGCAGTTCCTAAATAACTCTATTGGCTTTTAGTAGCCTCAGTTAGGAACTTCTAGGGCAAGTGTCGAGGCCGCAAGCATCGCGTTGCTGAACGAGGCTTGGTGTTCGGCCTGCTCTTCGCTCGGTCCTACTCGACTGCTTGGCTGACCGCTGCGGTCGGGAGCCTCCTCGGGGCGGCCCTGCTGACGGTGGGCGGCAGCCTGGTTCGCCGCGGCGAAGCAGCCTGATCGGGGTAGGTTCGCGGTCTCATGAGCGTCCGGCCGATCAACGACGATCCATTCGCGGTGAAGGGCAGGGTCGCCATCATCACCGGGGCCAGCGGGACCCTGGGGCAGCGGTACTGCCGGCTGCTGGCGTCAAGGGGCGCCACCGTGGTGGCCGCGGCCCGCAGGCTGGATCGTCTGGAGGCCATGGCCGCAGACGTCGATGGGGTCGTCCCGGTGAGCTGCGACGTCACCGACGACTCGCAACTCCAGCGGCTGGTCGAGATCGCGGCCGAGCACGGCGGTCCCGACATCGTGGTCAACAACGCCGGCACCAGCGACGCCGTCGTTCGTGCCCACGAGCAGGACCCGGCCCAGTTCCGGCATGTACTGGAGGTCAACCTGACCTCGGCGTTCGTGCTGTCGTCGGCCGCTGCCCGCGAGATGATCGCCCACGGCCGGGGCGGCAGCATCGTCAACGTGGCCTCGATGCTGGGGATCGTCGCCTCCGGCGGCAACCACCAGGCCGGCTACGTGGCCTCCAAGACCGGCCTCATCGGTCTCACCCGCGAGCTGGCCAAGCAGTGGGCCTCCGCCGGGATCAGGGTCAACGCCATCGGCCCGGGCTACTTCCGCAGCGAGCTGACCGAGGAGATGTTCGCCGCCGCCGACGCACCCGGCCTGCGCCACATCCAGCGCAACACCCTCATGCGCCGGGCCGGCGAGGTCGACGAGTTCGACGGAGCCCTGATGCTGCTGGCCTCCGACGCGGGCAGCTACATCACCGGCCAGACCATCGTTATCGACGGCGGCTGGACCGCCCGCTAGAAGATTCAAGAACCGCCCTCAGGCCGCTCCGGCGCGGCGGTAGGCGTCGAGCACCAAACCGTGGAAGTGGTGCACGGCGTGCTCGGCCAGGCCTGAGCCGCCCGGATCGCACACCAGCCGGCCCTGGGTGAACGCCGGCGTGCGCATGCCCCGCTGCACGCTCTCCACCAAGCCGATGTCCTCGGGCTGCAGCACCTCGTCCATGTAGCGGATCGCCTCCTCGTCGGCCTCGGTCAGCTCGGTCGTCTCGAGGTAGAAGTCGAGGGTCTCCAGCGTGCGCTCCGGCCCGGCCGGCACCATCTGCATCACGCTGAAGTTGCCCCGCCCCGGATAGCGCATCAGGCAGGTGTTGGGCCACACCCACCACACCGCGAGGTCCTTGACGGTGGATCCGGCGATGTCGTAGGCCGCATTGTCGGAGTAGCCGGCCCTCGCCATCTGGCTGGAGTAGATGCCGTGGGTGGCCACCCGGTAGGTGTCCATCTCCACCAGGGTCACGAAGTCGGGGTGGGCTACGTGGCAGTGGTAGCACTCCAGGAAGTTGTCGACCACGTTCTTCCAGTTGGAGGCAATGTCGTAGTGGATGCGGCGGACATGGGTGAGTTCCTCGACGTCGGGCGCACAGCGGGCGATCTCCGCGCCGAGGCCTTCGGACTGCTCCGCCAGCGACACCGCGCCGGGGTCGAGGTTCACGTAGACGAAGCCTCCGAACTCCTCGACCCGGATCTCGCTTAGACAGACGCTCGAACGATCGAATCCGACCACGTCTGCGGTGCGCCGGGCCTGGGCCAGCCGGCCCGTCAGCTCGTAGGTCCAGCCGTGATAGGGGCACACGATGCTGTCGGTTCGGCCCGCGCCCGCCAGCAGTTCGTGGGCCCGGTGCTGGCACACGTTGTAGAAGGCCCGCAGCTCGCCGTCGTGGCCCCGCACCAGGACGACCGGCATGCCGGCGACATCCAGGGCGACGTAGGAGCCGGGGTCGCGCAGCGACTCGATGTGGCCCACCCACTGCCAGGTTCGGGCGAAGATCTCACGCTGCTCGATCTCGTGCCAGCGAGGCTCGGTGTAGGCGTCGGCGTGCAGCGACATCGACCGGGTGGGATCGGGGTCGTAGCCCGAGTCGATCGGCGCCGCTCGGACCGCGCCGCCGTTGGAGGACGCCAGTTGTGGGGAACCGGTTTCTGTCGCGCTCACAAGCGCCACTCTAGACAGAGCCGGTTAGCGTTCGTCCAACGACCCTGCCAAGTATCGCCCTACCAGACGATGGGATGGAAGACGATTTTGATGCGCTCGAGACTCCTGGTCGCGACCCTGGTTCTGAGCCTGCTGACGGCGGCCTGCGGAGCCTCCGGCACCCAGACGGGCGAGGACTCCCACTCCGATCACGACCACGAACACGAACACGACCATGGCGCCTCCGGCACAGCCACGCAGTACGACGCGGCCGTGGCCGACGCGGCCCAGACCATCACGGTGGAAGTGGAAGACGGCGCCCCGGCGGGCGGCGTGCAGCGGGTCGAGGTCGCTCTCGGCTCGGTGGTGGCTCTGATGGTCACGTCCGACACCGCGGAGGAGGTCCACGTCCACGGATACGACATCCTGCGAGCGGTCTCGGGCGGCCACCCCGCCCACTTCGCGTTCACCGCGGCGATCCCCGGCGTGTTCGAGGTGGAGTTCGAGGGCTCCGGCCGCCTGCTCCTGCTGCTGGAGGTCTCCTGACCGACCGCCGGACGGGGCGCGGCTAGCGTCGGGCACATGTTTGATCTGCTCATCCGCGGCGGCGAGGTGATCGACGGCCGGGGCGGGCCCAGGCGCCGGGCCGACATCGGCATCGTCGGGGACCGGATCACGGCCATAGGCAACCTGGTCAACGGCGGGGCTGAGGCGGTGGCCACGATCGACGCCACGGGCCGGGCGGTGACCCCGGGGTTCATCGACGTGCATACCCATCTCGACGCCCAGGTGTTCTGGGACCCGGACCTGTCGCCGTCGCCGCTGCACGGCGTCACCACCGTCATCGGCGGCAACTGCGGGTTCACCATCGCCCCGCTCGGCGACGACCCCGCCCATGGCGACTACCTGATGCGGATGCTGGCCCGGGTGGAGGGCATCCCCCTGGAGGCGCTGCAGCAGGGCGTGCCCTGGAGCTGGCGGACCACCGCAGAGTACTTCGACGCCATCGACGGCAATGTGGCGGTCAACGCCGGGTTCAAGGTGGGCCACTCGGCCCTGCGACGGGTGGTGATGGGCGACGACAGCGTGCGCCGGGCCAGTACCGGCGACGAGCTGGAGGCCATGAAGGCGCTGCTGCGCGACGGCCTGGAAGCCGGCGCGCTGGGGTTCTCGTCGTCATGGTCGCGCACCCACAACGACCCGATGGGCAACATGGTGCCCAGCCGCTGCGCCGAGCGCGACGAGCTGGTGGCCCTGTGCTCGGTGCTGGCCGACTTCGACGGCACTTCGGTCGAGTTCATCCCCGCGCTGGGCCCGTTCGAGGACTGGGCACTGGAACTGATGTCCGACATGTCGGTCGCGGCCCGCAGCCCGCTCAACTGGAACGTCATGACGGTCACGGCCCGATCGCTGGAGATGAACCGGGCCAAGCTGGCCGCAGGGGACCACGCCGCAGAGCGTGGCGGCAAAGTCGTCGCCCTCACCGTGCCGCAGATGCTGTCGCTGCACCTGAACTTCAACAGTGGCTTCGTGCTCGACGCCCTGCCCGGCTGGGAGGAGGTGATGCTGCTGCCCAGGGAGGACAAGCTCCGCGTCCTGGCCGACCCGGCCGAGCGCCGCCGCCTCAACGAACTGGCTCAGAGCGACCATCCACTGCGGGCGCTGGCCCACTGGGAGCGCAAGGTGGTGTTCCACTCCCCGTCGCCCGAGAACGACGGCTGCGCGGGCCGAACGGTCGGGGAGATCGCGGAGGAGCGGGGTCGGGACCCCTGGGACGCGCTGTGCGACATCGCCCTGGCCGACGACCTGGAGACGTCATTCGGGAACCCGGCCATGCCCGAGCCCACCGCCGACTGGGAGGCACGAGTGGAGATCTGGCGCGATCCGAGGGCGGTGATCGGCGCCTCCGACGCCGGCGCTCACCTGGATCTGTTCCTGACCGCCAACTACGCGACCACCATGCTGAACGAGGCCGTGGTCAAGCGAGGACTGATTCCCATGGAGGAGGCCGTGCACCTGCTCACCGGGGTGCAGGCCGACCTCTACGGACTGACCGACCGGGGAGTGCTGGCTGAAGGGGCCTTCGCCGACGTGGTAGTGCTCGATGAGGCGAGTGTCGGCTCCGGGCCGACGACGTTCCGCGCCGACCTGCCGGCCGGAGCCTCCCGGCTATACGCCGACGCCACCGGAATTGAGCACGTGATCTGCAACGGGACCGAGATCGTGAGCGGCGGCCAATTCACCGGGGCCCGACCCGGCACCCTGCTGCGCTCCGGCACCCACACCACCGGCCCCAACCTCGACTAGGCACAGGTTGGCGTAGAGGCGCTCAGGCGGGGTCGGGCATCTCGGCGGTTCCGTAGCCCGAGTCGACCACTCCCTCTGTGTAGAACGCCTCCCACATGAGGCCGTCGGGGTCGGTGACCCAGGACTTGTGCTGGAGCTGGTAGCCGCACACCAGATCATCCTGGTCGGCGCGGGCCATGCCGGCCGAGTCGATGTGCTCCCGGAGCTGCTCGAGCTCAGGGTGCGACTCGACCTGGATGCCGTAGTGGGCTGAGCCGCCGCCCTCACAACCGTGGGTGTCGAGCGAGAAGTTCACCCGCGGGTCGTCCAGCATCCACTTGGCGTAGTCGGAACGCCGCAGGGTGGGTTCCGCCCCGAACAGCCGGGTGTAGAACTCGATCGATTCTTCGAGGTCATCGACCTGCAGTCCGATGTGCATCCGTCTCATGGCTGCTCACCTGCCTCCGCTGGGCCCGCTGTCGGCGTGCGGGCGGGGTTCGCTCCAATCAGAGACGGTAGCGGGCCGTCCGGGATGGCGGGCCCGGTGGGCGGTAATGTGCTCGGCCCGGTCGAGGGATCGGTTGGAGGAGGAGCCCCTGTGCGAGCCGCCGTATGACGGGCCGTCGGCGAACCGTAGGGCTGCCCGGCTAGCCGCTGCCGGGAGTGTCGGCGATGTCGGCGACGAAGTGCCGGGCGTCGATGTTGTGCTCGGCCACCTCACCGATGGTCTTGGCCTTGGCCGTGCCGCCCCGCAGCGCGGCCAGGGGATCGGTCTGGTCGCCCACGTATCCGAGGGCGAACGCACCCTGGGTGTAGCCCATCATGCGCAGCAAGTCGTCGTCGAGGGTGCGGGCGATCTCGGGCGGGCAGGCCAGGTACTGGTTCTCCTCCTGGCGGACCCAGCCCACCGCGTAGGTGATGTTGACGCCCCGGCGCACGCCGTTTGAGGTGTTGGACCCGGCCCCGTGCAGGACCTTGCCCTCGTAGAACAGCACGCTTCCCCGGCCCATCTCGGCTTGGGCGCCGGTCACCTGAATGGCCGAATCGTCGTCCATCCCGGAGGTGCCGGGCAAGATCCAGGTCGCCCCGTTGCCGGTGGTGAAGTCGGTCAGGGCCCACATGGTGTTGCACTGAACCTGGTAGCCGGGGCCGAAGTCGAAGAAGTCGAAGGCCATCTCGTCACGGTGGAGCTTCTGTGCGGTCTCGCCCGGCTCGACTGAGATGATCTGGGTGAGGTGCAGCTGCACGGCACTGGCATGGCCGAGGAAGTGTCCGACCGCCCCGACCGCCAGAGGATGCATCACCAGCGGGCGGGCCGACGGGCAGCGGGCCACCAGCGCGCCGGTGCGGCGGGTGAAACGGCCGTCGTATTCGTCTCGCCCCGCAGCCGACGCCTCGATGAAGCGCAGGGCCTCGGCCTCCAAGCGGTCCAGCAGCGCCATGTCGGCGACATCGTCCACGATGGCGTAGCCGAAACGATGCAGATGGTCGCTGACCTCCTCGGGTGCCACGTCATGAGCGAAGTGGTGCAGCCCCACGGCGGCATGGTAGAGCCATTCGCCTAGCATCCTGCGCGTGTCTGGTGCAGGTGCCCCGCCGGCGACCGGAGCGACCACCCGGCTGGTGGTGCACGCCGACGATGTCGGCATGAACCACGGCGCCAACCGGGCCTTCGTCGAGCTCTCCCATTTCGGCACGGTCACCGCGGGCTCGGTGATGGTGCCGTGCCCGTGGTTCAGCGAGATCGCCGAGGCCGCCGCGGCCGACGACCGGCTCGACTGCGGGGTCCACTTGACCCTCAACTCGGAGATGACCCATTACCGCTGGGGGCCGATCACCCGGCCCGGTCCAGCCTCGGGGCTCCTCGACGGCGACGGCTATCTGTGGCCCGACGTGGCCTCCGTGCGCCGTCACGCCCACCCGGAGGCGGTCGAGGCCGAGTGGCGGGCACAGGTCGAACGGGCCCTGGCTGCGGGCATCGACATCACCCACCTCGACACCCACATGGGCTCGGCCCTGGCGCCCGAATGGTGCGACCGCTACGTGTCGCTGGGCATCGAACTCGCCATCCCGGTGCTGCTGACGGGCAGCCTCGGTGCATACGGACCCAACAACCACCTCGCGGGCGCCGGCCACGGCCCCTACCGGGAGGCGGTGGCCGATGCGAGGGCCGCGGGCATGCCGGTGTTCGACGAGGTTCTCGAGACCGACTTCTCGCGGCCCCGCGACCGCGCCGCCGACTACCAGGTCATGCTGGGCAGCCTCGACTCAGACCTCGTGTACTGCGCCTTCCATCCCAATGCGCCCGGCGGAGCCGAGATCGAGGTCATCGAGCCGGCCCAGTTCCACGTACGCACCGACGAGTACGAGCTCTTCGGCACCGTCGAGTGGAAGCAATGGCTCGAATCCCGGCCCTACGCCCTCACCGGGATGCGCCATCTGAGAGACGACTGGCGCGCCACCAGCCGCTGATCTCCCGGGCGGCTTGCGGAGGCGCCCCGGCCCTTGGCTAGAGTCAGCGGACTTGCACCGTTCCCTCGCTGACTGCGTTGGAATCTGCCATCGGGTTGGAGCGCCCGGATACAGCCTCGCTCCCCTCGCTGCTGTCAGCCCCCGCTTGCAGCATTCCCCCGCAGAGCGAAAGGAGCTCGCGTATGAATTCGCCCGCCCCCATGGCCGGAGCGCTGCAGATAGCGGCCGCGCTGGTCTTCCACCTTCCAGGTGCCCGACTCGAGTTGACCAGCCCGGACGGCCACCGCTGCTCCGTCGGCCCGATGACCGATCCCCGCTGCACACTGCACCCCGCCGAGTTCCGCGAGCTGGTCCTCGCCTCGGGAAACTGCGAGCTTCTGGGCACGCTGATGGGCCTGGCGCTGGCCGAGGAGACGACCATGACCCTGACATCCTCCGTCGTGGACATGAGTCATCTCGGCGCCGGCCTCTACCAGGTGGCGGGCTGCGAGTTCACGTCATACGCCTTCACCACGCCACTGCCCGCCGGCCTGGTGGACCGCCTCATGGTGACCCTGCCCGCCGCGCTGTCCGGCGAGCCCGGGCGGGACGACCCGGGCGGGTCCGGCGACGGGGGACTGGGCGACGGGGGAGTGACGGTGTGCGTCAGCCTCGTGCGCGACGACGGCCTGGGAGTGACCCTGGTGGTGATCAGCCCCGGCCGCGTCGACGATTCCACCCGATGCGAGGCCATCGCGAGAGCCGCGGTCTCGGCGTGCCTGGTGGCGGAGATGGAGCACTTCAGCGCCCTGATGGACGAAGCGCCCTCCTGACGGCGTTCGTGCCGCCCATCGGCGCCCGGCCTCTGACAGGGGACGCTCAGCCGTTGGGCAGCAGCACGGTGCGGGCCTCGGCGCCGGTCCTGAGAGCGTCGAAGGCGTTCTGCAGGCCGTCGAGGCCCGCGGTGCGCGAGATCATCTCGTCGAGCTTGAGGCTGCCCCGCAGGTAGAGGTCGGCAAGCATCGGGAAATCCTTGCGAGGACGGGCGCCCCCGGCCCGGATGCCGAGCAGGCTCTTGTTCTGGTGCAGGTCGAGGAACGGGTAGGTGACCTTGGCTCCCAGATCCGGCACCCCGACCGCGCAAGCGTTGCCGCCGGGACGGGTCATGGATATGGCCTGGGCCAGCAGCGCGGTACTGCCCACCACCTCGAAGGCGTGATGCACCCCGGAGGGGCAAAGGGACTTGACCGCGGCCACCGGGTCGAAGTCGTCTCCTTCGGCCAGCACGAAGTCGGTGGCCCCGAACTCGCGGGCCAGCGCCTCCTTGGCCGCGACCCGGTCGATGGCGATGATGGCGGACGCCCCGACCAGCTTGGCGGCCTGGATCACGTTGAGCCCGACCCCACCGGCACCGATGACGGCCACGGTGTCTCCGATCTGCACCCTGGCCCGGTTGAACACCGCGCCGGTGCCGGTCGCCACCCCGCAGCCGATCAGGGCCGCAGCAGCCAAAGGCATCGCCGCGGGGATCGGGATGCACTGGTTCTCGCCAACCACGGTCTGCTGGGTGAACGCCCCGATGTTGGCGAAGTTGTAGACGGGCCGCCCGTGCTCCGCGTAGGGCTGGCTGAGAGATCCCAGCACCACGTTGGTGCAGTTGCCCGGATCGCCGCCCTCGCAGTCACCGCAGTGACCGCAGTTGCCGAAGGTCGACAGGACCACGTGGTCGCCGACCGAGCAGTAGGTGACGGCCGACCCGACCTCGAGCACCACCCCGGCGGCCTCGTGTCCAGGCACCAAGGGGGTGGGCATGTAGTACTTGCCCAGCACGCAGCTCAGGTCGCTGCCGCACACCCCGGCGGCCCGGACCTCCACCCGCACCTGGCGGGGCGCCAGCGACCCGACCAGCTCCAAGTCGTCGGACAGCCGGACGGTGTCCTCTCCGGTGCCCTCCAAGATCAGTCCCTGCACGGCGGTGCCTCCTAGGTCTCGACTCAGATCCGCAAGCTGCGGGTTGCCCGAAGGCTAGGTGTGAGCCTTCATGCGCGTGCCCTCATGCGCTCGGCCGCTCCCCAGCGCTCGGCCGCGGCGATGGTGCCCTGGAACATCGCCTTGAAGCGGCGGTGGATGCGGAGCTCCTCGCCGTACGGCACCGTTGCCATGAATGCGATGTGCGACACCGAGACCCAGAAGAAGGCGGCCCAGGCCAGATCCTCGGCCAAGTCCTCGGCGCTCCACTGGGGCCCGCCGGCCGACGCCAGCTCGCGGCGGTAGTGGTCGAGCAACTCGGGCTCGCGGGCCAGGGTCTCGTCGCTGTGGCTGGCCATGAGCAGCCAGCCAAGGTCCATCCCGGGGAACGAGCGCATCGGTGACTGCCAGTCCACGATCACCGGCCCGTCGTCCCGGAACAGCACGTTGTCGAGTTCGTAGTCCTGATGGATGAGCGTCCAGGGACGCTGCGCGAAGCGCCCCAGCCACTGCGGGACGTCGGCCAGGAACACGTCCACCATGGCCGCGAGCTCGTCGGAGTGGTACTGGGGGAACTGCTCGCGGAGGTCGCCCCAACTCTCCCGGGCCCGCGGGATGCCCGCCAGCAACGTCGGAGCACTCCAGTCGAGCAGCCAGTCCTCGTCGCTCAGCGCGGCGTCCATCCAGTAGACGCCGTGCATCCGGGCCACGCCGCCGACCAGCGTCTGCATCCTCTCGAAGCTGGTGCCGTCGAGGATGTCGCCCTTGGTGGCCGGGTGGATCCGTTCGATGACCAGGGTGGCGGCGTGGGTCTCGGGGTCGAACAGGTTCACATAGCACTTGGGGATGCTCATGTCGGCGCGAGCCGCGACCTGTGTCGCCAGGTGGTTGTAGAAGCCGTGCTCTCGCTGGTACGACACCATCACCTGGGCATTGAGGCGGGCGAACTCGTCGTCCAAGGGGCACTTGGCCACGAACTCGGCGGGCAGGTCGGTGTCGCCTCCGTAGGTCACCGACACGATCCCCACCTCGCCCATGGCTCCCATGAAGTCGTCCATCGGCCGCACCTCGACCGCCGAGACCGGCGGCGGGGCGTGCCCGGCTTCAGCGAGCGCCCCCTCGAGCCACTGCGGAGTCATCGCCGACAGTGAATTGAGGATCTCGGTCATGGGTCCTCCCGGGTATCCGGCACCCATTCGGGGGTGCGCTTGTTGAGAAATGCGTCCATGCCCTCGGCCGCCTCCTCGCTCGCGAACAGCTCGGAGGAGAGCCGTTGCGCCCAGGCGAGGGCGTCGTCGAAGGACATCTCCGGGACTCGATCCACGAGCTGCTTGGTCGCGGCCAGCGCCGACGGGCCTCCCTTGAGCAGATCGGCCACCACCGCCTCCACCTCGTCGTCGAGGCTCTCGGCGGGGAGGGCCGTATTGATCAGGCCCAGGCGGGCGGCCTCAGCGGCATCGAAGCGGTTGCCGCGCAGGAACGCGGCGGCGGCCTCGGCCCTGCGCATCCTGGGCAGGCACAGAACCGAGATCATCGCGGGCGCAACCCCCACCCGCACCTCGGTGAAGCCGAACTTGGCGTCGTCGCGAGCGATGGAGATGTCCATGGCCGCGGCCAGGCCGATCCCGCCGGCAACGCAATGGCCCGCGATGCGTCCCACGTAGGGCTTGGGGGATCTCCGGAACCGCCCGAAGACATCGCCGGCCTTGATCCCGACCGGTTCGCTGCCCGCCCAGCGGTCGGAGCTCTCACGCAGATCGGCCCCCGCGCAGAACACCCGCCCGGAGTTGGTGAGCACGACCACCCGCACCGCCGGGTCGGCGTCGGCATCATCGAGCGCGGCGGTGAGCTCTGCGAGCAGCCGGCGGCTCATTGCGTTTCGGTTGGCCTCGTCGGCCAGCGTGACCGTGACCACGCCGCGGCCGTCTCGGGACGTCTCGACCAGGCTCACCGCTCGCTCCGGTCCCGGTTCATGGCCGGCCCGTCCGTGGGCGGGCCGGCGTAGGCCTGAGCCTTCGACATCCAGTCGGCGGCGTGCACGCCGGTAACTTCCAGGCCGGTATCGGCAACATGGCGGCGCTGGGTCACCACCAGGCAGAAGTCGAGGGCCGGTCCCGCGACCGTGTTGTCTCCGGCTGCGCCGGCGTCGCCCCAGGTCCACGTCTCGCCCGCCGGGGCGCTGAGCTCCACCAGTACATCCCCCTCGGGAGCCGGCTCGCCCCGGTTGATGTAGGTCCAGGCCCGGGTGATGTAGCCGAGTTGGGCCACATGGCGAAGCCTGTGGGTGGGTTCGCGTTGCGCGCCCACGGTGTCACAGACATCGGTGCCGTGGGCCCATGTCTCCATTAGGCGCGCGGTGACGAACGACTTGGCCCCCATCGAGGGCCCGTACCATTTCACCCGGTCCCGCTCGCCGAGCGTGCCAGCCGCCTCAGCCAGTTCGGCTCGCCCCTGCCGCCAGGCTTCCAGGCGTTCTACCGGGGCCAGTCGGCGAAACTCGCCGAGGGTGAAGTCGTCACCTGAGGTCTCGCTCACCAGCGACGCCTCCGTCAGCTTGCGTGCCTCCATCGAGAATGCCTCGGGGTCGCGGATCGCGAGCGCGGCTGCCCGGTCGAAGTGACGCAAGTGGCCGATCTGGTCGCTCACCGACCAGCGGGGGCTGGAGGTGGGAAGGTCCCAGTCCCGGTCGTCGAGAGGCGCCACGATCTCGTCGAGGCTCTCCTGCTCCTCGAGCAGGTCCTCCAGCAGATCGGCGAGGTTCACAGCTGGCGAGTCCCTTCCCAGGAAGATAGCTTCCTAGGAAGATACCTCATGGTGGGCGTGGGCGCGTCGAACCCGGCCGTCGACTCGCGGGCGCCCGGTGCGCTCAGCCTCCGAGCAAGCCCTCGGGAACATCCACAACCCGAGCCCGCAGCCATTCGCCCAGGCTCTTGGCCTGCGGGTCCTGACGGTCCGAGGCAGCCACGCCGTCGCCGAGCAGACCGTGAATGACGAAGTTGAGCGACCAGATGTTGGGGAGCCGATGCCGGTCCACCCGCAGCGGGGCGGCTTCGGGGAGCAGGGCACGGAGCCGCTCGGTGCTCAGGAACCCGTCGAGCCAGTCGAACGCGTCCGCGGAGCGGGTGAACACCCCGAGGTTGGCGTTGCCGCCCTTGTCCCCGGAGCGGGCGCCCGCGACCCGGCCCAGCGGCGAAGGCACGGTAGGACCCCAGTTGCGGCCGTCAGCGGGCGCAGCGGGGGAAAGGATCGGCGTCACGGGCTCAGCCGCTGCCGGCACCGGATCGACGACGGTTCGCTCGCCGTCGAGGAACGTGACGTACTGGGGAACCGCCGATGAGGGCACCGTGGCGGGCCGGTAGATGCCGAAGGCCCGGGGCCGGGCCACCGACCCGGGCGAGAACATTCCCGGGATGGTGGCCAGGGCCAGCTCGTTCATGGCGTCCGACAGGGTTCGGCCGAGGCGATCCTCGTCGTGGTCGAACACCCTCAGGCGCCACACCGCGGTGGCCTCCTCGTTGGTGGCCGGGTCGATCTTGTCGGTTCGCACGACCCGCTCGGTGACCTTGGCGTAGTCGCCCCGGTCATGCGGGCAGGCCCGCCAGAACGCCTCGTGCACCAGGGCGGCCTTGGCCTCGATGTCGAGCCCGGTGAGCCCGACATTGATCTCGCTGCGGTAGCCGCCCATCTCGTTGGTGGCCACCTTGAGGGTGGGCGGGGGCGGCTCACCGCGCACCGAGTCCATGAGCACCCGGTCTTCACCGGACTGGGTGAGCCGGATGGTGTCGAAACGGGTGGTCACGTCGGGCCCGAGGTAGCCGGGGGCGTCGATCTCGTAGAGCAGCTGGGCAGTGACCGTGCCTACGGTGACCGCGCCCCCGGTGCCGGCGTGCTTGCCGATCACCGAGGAGCCGTCGGCCGCGATCTCGGCCCACGGGAAGCCGGTGCGGGCCATGCCCTCGACCTCCGTGAAGAACGAGTAGTTCCCGCCGGTGGCCTGGGTTCCGCACTCGATCACGTGCCCGGCCGCGACCGCGCCGGCCAGCGCGTCCCAGTCGTCGATTGCCCAGTCGTGGTGCCAGGCCGCCGGGCCGCAGGCCACCGCGGCGTCGGTGACCCGGCCGGTCACCACGATGTCGGCGCCGCGGCGCAGTGCCTCAGCGATGCCCCAGCCGCCCAGGTAGGCGTTGGCGGTGATCAACCCGGTCGTGTCCGTCATCGGCTCACGGGTGGCGAAGGACCGCAGCGTCACTGCGTCGGCTGCGCCGGGATCCAGCCGCGACATGAGATCGTCCCCGTCCACGAAGGCGATCCTCGGTGTCAGGCCCAGGCGGTCGGCGACCTCGGCGACCGCCCCGGCGCAGCCGCGGGGGTCGAGCCCGCCGGCGTTGGACACCACCTTGATGCCGGCGTCGAGGCAGGCGCCCATCACCTGCTCCATCTGCTTGACGAAGCTGCGTGCGTAACCGCCCCCCGGTCGCTTCTGGCGGGTGCGGGCCAGGATCAGCATGGTCAGCTCGGCCAGCCAGTCACCGGTCAGGACGTCGATAGGCCCGTCGTTCACCATCTCAGCCGCAGCCGAGAGGCGATCCCCGTAGAAGCCGGAGCAGTTGGCGATCCGGATCGGTTCAGCCATCGGGCGTCTCGGCCGCCTCGAACACCAGCAGCGGGGTGCCGTTGTCGACCTGGTCTCCCGGAGCGACCAGCACCTCGGTCACGGTGCCGTCGCAGGGAGCGCTCACGTGGTGCTCCATCTTCATTCCCTCCATCACCACCAGGGTGCGGCCCGCGGCAACCTGCTCGCCGGGCTCAACCCGCACCTCGACGATCACCCCCGGCATCGGCGCTGCGAAGCCCCCGGTCGCCTGGCCGCTCTCGGGGGCACCGAAGCGGGGCAGCACCGCCACCGTCACGGTCTCAGAGTCGCCGGTCAGGTGAACCCTGTCGCCGTCGGCGGTGACCGCGTACCCGACCCGGCGGCCGTCCCACTCGACGTCGAGTGCCTCGGCCGACCAGGCCCCGATCATTGCCGGAGCCTCGGTCGCGTCGTCTGAGCACTCGGCCCGGACCACGAAGGAGCCGTCCCGCTGGGGCCGGTACGAGACGACCACCTCAACCGGACCCGCGACCGACTGGACAGCAAGTTCCACCCGCTCGGCCGGGATACGGCCGTGACGCCATCCGCTGGGCATCCATCCCAGGGTCCAGGCCTGGAGCCGCTCGGCGGCCTGGAGCCACAAGGCGGCACCAACCGCAGCCCGCTTGCAGTCAGCGACCGGCAGGGCGGCCCCCCGGCTCGGGTCGGCTCGCTCTATGAAGTCCGTGGTGGTGTCGCCGGCCAGGAACGCCTCCGACCGCAGGACGGAGGCCAGGAAGTGGCGGTTGGTGGTCACCCCGCCGATGTGAAGGCGGTCAAGCGCCAACGCCAGGCGCCCGGCTGCCTCGGCCCGGGTGGGGGCGTGGGCTATGACCTTGGCGAGCATCGGATCGAAGTCGAGCCCCACAGTGCTGCCGGCCTCGACGCCGCTGTCCCACCGCACAGGCGGCTCGGACGCCGGAGCGAAGGCGGCCAGGGTGCCCACCGCGGGCAGGAACCCGGCCGCGGCGTCCTCGGCGTACAGCCGGGCCTCGACGGCATGGCCCGCGAAGGAGACATCGGACTGGGTGTAGCCCAGAGGCTCGCCCGCGGCCACCCGCAGCTGCTCACGCACCAGGTCGATACCGGTGACCTCCTCGGTGACCGGGTGCTCCACCTGGAGGCGGGTGTTGACCTCCAGGAAGAAGAACTCGCCGGTGTCATCGTCGAGCAGCAACTCCACCGTGCCCGCCGAGCTGTAGCCGATCGACTTCGCCAGCCCGACGGCGGCCTCGCCCATCGCAGCCCGCAGTTCGTCGTCGACCGCGGTGGACGGCGACTCCTCGATGATCTTCTGGTGGCGGCGTTGGATCGAGCACTCCCGCTCGCCGAGGTGGACCACGTTGCCGTGGGTGTCAGCCAGCACCTGAACCTCGATGTGGCGGCACCGCGGCAGGTAGCGCTCCAGGAACACGGTGTCGTCGCCGAAGCCGCCCAGCGCCTCGCGCTTCGCCGCCGCCACCGCCGCCTCCAGATCCGCAGGGTCGGACACCAGGCGCATGCCCTTGCCGCCGCCTCCTGCGGCCGCCTTGACCATGAGCGGGAAGCCGACCTCGCCGGCCTCGGCAAGATCCTCCGACGACGGCAGGGTGGGCACGCCCGCGGCCTCGGCCGCGGCCTTGGCCGCCAGCTTGTCGCCCATGGTCTCGATGGCGTCCGGAGCCGGTCCGACCCACGCCAAGCCGGCCCCGGTCACGGCCCGGGCGAAGCCGGCGTTCTCGGCCAGGAAGCCGTAGCCGGGATGGACGGCGTCGGCCCCGGACTGGAGCGCTGCAGCCACCACCGCCCCGATGTCCAGGTATCCGCCGGGGAGCCGCACCGCCACATCGGCCTCAGCCACGAACGGGGCACCCGCGTCGGCGTCGGAGAACACTGCTGCACAGCGCATGCCCATGGCCCTCGCGGTGCGGAACACCCGCCGGGCGATCTCGCCCCGGTTGGCCACCAGCAGCATGCCGAAGGCGCTCACAGCCAACTCCATCGCCGCACCGGCCGCGAACTGGCAGCAAGATGACCCCCGTAGGGCGCAAGACGCTGCCAATTCCGGGAAGTCACAGCCGGAACACCCCGTAACCGTCTGCTCCCTTGATGGGGGTGTTGCCGACTACCGACAGGCACATGCCGAGAACGGCCCGGGTGTCGCGAGGATCGATGATCCCGTCGTCGCTGATGGCTCCGGTGGCCCGCAGCGCCAGCGAGCCCCGCTCCTGGATGGCCTCGGCCTGGGCCACGATGCGGGCGTCCTCATCCTCGTCGAAGGGCTCGCCCTTGCGGGCCGCCCGGGCCCGGCGCACCTGCGACATGACTCCGGCGATCTGCTTGGGGCCCATCACCGCGATCTTGGCTGTGGGCCACAGCCAGGTGAAGCGGTTGCCGAAGGCCCGTCCGGACATGCCGTAGGTGCCGGCACCGTAGGAGGACCCGATGATCACGGTCAGATGAGGCACCGTGGAGTTGGTGACCGCGTTGATCATCTGCGAGCCCTTCTTGACCATGCCGTCGGCTTCGTAGTCCCTGCCGACCATGAAGCCGGTGATGTTCTGCAGGAAAACCAGCGGGATGTCGGCCTGGTTGCAGAGCTGGATGAAGGTGGCCCCTTTCTGGGAGGAGTCCGGGTAAAGGACGCCGTTGTTGGCCAGGATCCCCACCGGGTAGCCGCAGATCGACGCCCAGCCACACACCAGGGTGGTGCCGTAGCGGGCCTTGTACTCCTCGAACCGGGAGCCGTCCACCACCCGGGCGATCACCTCGCGCATGTCGAAGGGCTGGCGCAGATCCCGGCTGACCAGCCCGAGCAGTTCCTCGGGGTCATGCACAGGCGGATCAGCGGCCAGGGTCGGGCCCGGATGGGGCTTCTGCCGGTTGAGGTGCGACACGACCTCCCGGCACATGCGGATGGCGTCCATCTCGTCGGTCGCGAAGTAGTCGCCCAAGCCCGACACCTCGGCGTGCAGACGGGCGCCGCCCAAGGTCTCGTCGTCGGACTCCTCGCCGGTGGCCATCCTCACCAGCGGAGGGCCGGCCAGGAAGATCTTCGACTGGTCTTCCACCACGATGTTGTAGTCGGACAGGCCCGGCTGGTAGGCGCCTCCGGCGGTGGACGACCCGAACACCACGCACACCGTGGGTATGCGCATCTTCGACAGCTCGATCATCTCGTAGAAGAACCGGCCCGACTCGGCGAAATGGACGGTCTGGGATCGGCTGGCGCCCCCGCCGGTGAACTCCGAGCCGCCGCCGTCGCTGCCGCCGAGACGCAGATCGGCGCCGGCCGACTCCACGAAGCTCACATAGGGGATGCGATTGTCGCGGGCGATCTCCAGGGCCCGCATCCACTTCTTGCTGGCATACGGGGTGAGGGCCCCGGCCAGCACGCTGGGGTCGTTGCCCATGATCACGCACTCGGTGCCGCCGATCACGCCGATGCCGACCACCATCCCGCCGCCCATGGTGTAGTCGGACCGGTAGGCGGCCAGCGCGCTGATCTCCAGGAACGGGCTGTTGGGGTCGATCACGTTGGCGATGCGCTCCCTGATGGGCAGCTTGCCCCGACCCCTGAGCCGCTCCATGGCGGCGGGGCCGCCGCCGGCCTCGGCCTGGTCGAGCAGTTCCTCGATCTCGGCGAGATGCTCCAACATGTCGTCGCGGTTGCGAACGAACGCCTCGCTGCTCACGTGCACCGCTGTCGGCAGCGCAGTCGCCAGCAGTCGGGGCAGACCGCCAGTTGCACCAGCGTCGATCCTCACCGACGCGACACTACCGCCGCCCGCCTCTCGCAGCGGCCCCGCATCCGCGGGCATCGACTCCGGCTATGCTCGCCGAGCACTCCGGCGGCTAGCCCCACGGCAGCCGAGCTCCGGGTTGGGGCCGGCCAGGCCCGTGCCATGATGGGCGCCATGACTGACACCGTCGACACGAGCGCGGTGGACTTCCACTTCGACGTGCTCTGCCCGTGGGCCTACCAGACCTCGAAGTGGATCCGGGACGTGCGGGCCCAGAACCGGCTGGAAATCAACTGGCGGTTCTTCAGCCTGGAGGAGATCAACCGATTCGAGGGCAAGAAGCACCCGTGGGAGCGGCCCTGGTCCTACGGCTGGTCGCTGATGCGCATCGGGGCGGTTCTGCGCCGCGACAGCATGGACCACCTCGACGCCTGGTACGAGCGCTCGGGCCGGGCCCTGCACGAGGAGGGGCTGCGGGTGCACGATCCCGACGTGGCCCGGGAGCTGCTCGGCGGGATCGGCCTCGACCCGGACACCGTGGACGTAGCCCTGGACGATCCCAGCACCCACGACGAGGTCAAGGCTGAGCACGACCGGGTGGTGGCCGCGGGCGGCTTCGGCGTGCCGACGCTGTTCTTCGATGAGCAGGCCCTGTTCGGGCCGGTGCTGATCGACCCGCCGGCGGGGGCCGAGGCCATGCGCCTGTGGGACGCGGTGACGGCATGGCTGGAGTTCCCCCACCTCTATGAGATCCAGAGGCCAAAGTCCCACCGCGACGAGCAGGTCATCGCCGAGGTCTTCCGCCCCTACATCGAGGCTCGCGACTGGGTGAGCATCAACCGGGGCGAGGTCATCAACTTCGACCGCTCCTGACGACGGCGCGGACCGCCACAGTGGACTCCGATCAGATCGAGCAGCTGATCGCGGCCTCCGATCTGCCCAGCCTGCTGGCTGCGCTGGCCCACGCCACCGGAGACCCCGGCCTGGTCCCCGGGAGTCTCTGGCTCGACCCGGACCTGGCCCTGCAGCCCGAGGGAGGCTGGGACCAGGAGCAACTCGGGCGAGCCCGCGACCTGGCCGTTTCGGGCCTCCAGCGGCTGACAGGCCCTGAGGGCGGGGCCGACGCGCCCGACGACGCTCTGGTGCCCGAGCTCATCGACTGGCTGACCGGCGCCGACCTCGACGGCGGCTACCGCAGGATGCTGGCCGAGGAGCTGGCGGTGACGGGAGACATGCGGATCCCGGAGCCGATCACGGCGGGGGACTGGCCCGCGGCGAACACGAGCGACCATGCGGTGGCAGTGATCGGGGCGGGCATGTCGGGCATCCTGGCCGCCCACCGGCTCGAGCAGGCCGGGATCGACTGCGTGGTGCTCGACAAGAACGGCGACGTGGGCGGAACCTGGCTGGAGAACACCTACCCGGGCTGCCGGGTCGACGTGTTCAACCACGTGTACAGCTACTCCGGCGAGCAGCGCCCGGACTGGCCCGAGTACCACTCGAGCCAGCCGGTGCTCCTCGACTACTTCCGCGACTGCGCCCGAAGGTGGGGGATACGGGACCGGATCCGTTTCGACGTGCGGGTCGACTCGCTGGCCTGGGACGACGCCACCTGCCGCTGGGTTATCCGGCTCGGGACGAGCAGCGGGCCCGAGGAGATCACCGCCGGCGCAGTGGTGTCCGCAGTCGGTCAGCTCAACCGGCCCCTGATGCCCGACATCGAAGGCGTCGACAGCTTCGCCGGCGAGCAGTTCCACAGCTCGGCCTGGCGCCACGACATCGACTGGCAGGATCTGAGGGTGGCCGTGATCGGCACCGGCGCGAGCGCGCTGCAGTTCATTCCCCACCTGGCCGAGGCCGCCGCGCACGTGACCGTGTTCCAGCGAACACCGCCATGGCTGATCCCGCGTCCCGTGTACCACGAGCCCCTCGCCGACGGCCTGCTGCGCCTGTTCGAGCTGGTGCCCGGCTACGCCCACTGGTTCCGGCTGCGGCTGTTCTGGTGCACCCACGAGGGCACGGTCGGCGCCCTGCGCCGCGACCCCGCCTGGGACGGACCGCTGGATCAGGCGGTCAGCCGCCGCAACGAGGAGGCCCGCCGGCTGCTGACCCTGTACCTGCACTCGGAGTTCGGCGACCGTCCCGACCTGCTGGCCAAGGTGGTGCCCGACTACCCGGTGGGCGCCAAGCGGGTGGTGCTCGACAACGGGATCTGGGCCCGCACGCTCAAGCGGCCCAACGTCGAGCTGGTCAGCGGCGGGATCGAGCGCGTCGAGCCGGACGGCGTGCGGGGGGCCGACGGACGCCTGCACCCCGCGGAAGTGGTCGTGCACGGAACCGGGTTCCGGGCCTCGGAGTTCCTGATGCCCATGCGGGTGACCGGGCGGGACGGCAACGACCTGCACGAGACCTGGAACGGAGACGCCCGGGCCTACAACGGCGTGTGCGTGCCCGGCTTCCCGAACCTCTTCTGCCTGTACGGCCCCAACACCAACATCGTCGTGAACGGCAGCATCATCTACTTCGCGGAGAGCGCCGCCCACTACGTGGTGGAGTGCATGCGCCTGCTGGCTGAGCGAGGCGCGACGGCCATGGACTGCCGGCCCGACGCCTACGAGCGCTACGCCGCCCTGATGGACGAGCACAACTCGCAGATGGCGTGGGGCATATCGCCGGTCAACAGCTGGTACAAGAGTCCCAGCGGGGGAGTGGCCCAGAACTGGCCCCTGCCCCTGGTCGACTACTGGCGCCAGACCCGCCGTCCCGACCCCGCCGACTTCGAGCTGATCGAGCCGGCCGGGCGCGCCTAGCCGGTGTTGCGCATGCCCGCGGCCACCCCGTTGACCGTGAGCAGCAGGGTGCGCAGCAGCCGCTCGTCCTCGGCGGGGCTTCCGGCCCGCCTGCCGCGGTGGCGGGCCAGGAGGTCGGCCTGCAGCACGTTGATCGGGTCGAGATAGGCGTCGCGCACCGCCAGGGCGCGCCTCAGGATCGGCAGGTCCTCGAGCAGGCCCCGGCCCGTGAGCGCAGTCACCTCGGCCACGGTCCGCTCGTACTCGGCGCACACCGCGTCGAAGTGGCAGTGCAGGGCCGGATCTACCAGCGTGGCCACATAGTGGTGGGCGATGGCCAGATCGGTCTTGAACAGCGTCATCTCGACATTGGACACGAAGGTGCGGAAGAACTGCCACGACTCGTACATGTCGTCCAGGTCCGATCCCATGCCCGCGGCACGGGCTGCGGCCAGCCCGGCGCCCACACCGAACCAGCCGGGCACGATCTGGCGGGACTGCGTCCAACCGAACACCCAGGGGATGGCCCGAAGAGTGTCGATGCCGTCGTCGGCGCGGCCTCGCCGGGCGGGGCGAGACCCGATGTTCATCTCGGCCAGCTCCTCGACCGGAGTGGACGTGCGGAAGTACTCGACCAGGCCGGGGGCCTGCAGGAAGGCCCGGTAGGCGTCGTAGGCCGCGGTCGAGGCGACCTCCATCACCCGATCCCACCGGCGGGTGACCGCAGGGTCGTGGCGAGGCGAGCGGTGCGCCATCGAGGCCTCGACCACGGCCGCGAAGGCGAGATCGAGGTTGCGATGGGCCAGCCGGGGCAGCCCGTACTTGTCAGCGATCACCTCGCCCTGCTCGGTGATCTTGACCGATCCGGTGATCGCTCCGGGCGGCTGGCCCAGGATCGACGCGTGGGTGGGTCCGCCGCCGCGCCCGACGGTGCCTCCCCGCCCGTGGAACACCGTCACCCGGACCCCGGTGGCCGCGGAGACCTCGGCGATGGCTCTCAGCGCCTTGTGTATCTCCCACTGTGAGGTTGTGATGCCGCCGTCCTTGTTGGAGTCGGAGTAGCCGAGCATCACCTCCTGGGTACCGCCGCGGAGTTCGACGAGACGCCGGTAGGGCTCCGCCTCGAGCAACGCCCGCAGAACAGGACCGACGGCGCGCAGGTCTTCGATCGTCTCGAACAGCGGCACGAACCCGATCCGGGCCACACCGGCCCCCAGGTCCACGAGTCCGGCCTCGCGGGCCAGCACTGCCGGTGCCAGCAGATCGTCGACCCCGCGGGTCATCGAGACGATGTAGCTGTGAACGATCTGATCGCCCCGGGCGTCCATCTGGCGGCGCAGCACCCGGAACAACTCCAGGACGTCCTCGGCGCCGTCGTCGAGGCAACGTCCCGGCAACGCCAGAGGCCGGGGACCGGCCAGCTCGTCGGCGAGCAAGCCGGAGCGCTCGGCGCTGGAGAGTCCCGCGTAGTCGATCCCCAGCGGCGCGAACAGTCCGGCCAACGCCCGGTGGTGGCGCTCGGAGTGCTCCCGGATGTCGAGGGTGGCGAGGTCGAACCCGATCATGGCAACGATGCGCCGGACGCGCGCCAGCCGGCCCCGGGCCAGAAGGTCGCCCCGATTGGCCTCCAGCGACCGGGCGATCACAGCCAGGTCCCGGGCCAGATCGGCGGCCGAGCCGTAAGCGGCCGGACCGGGCACCGGCTCGGCCGTCTCGACGAGACGCCGGTGGATGACGGCCAGCCTCTGGCGGTAGGGCTCGCCCGCGCTGAGCCGGTCGAACCGCGCCGTCAGCCTGGGGAACTGCTCATGGTCAGCCGCGATCGCCTCGGCCAGCTCGGCGGACACTCCCCGCACTGCGAGGCTCACGCTCAGCTCCGACGACAGCCCCTCGATCTCCTCCACCAGGATGCGCAGCGCTCGCTGACGCTGGAAGGTGAGCACCTCCACCGTGGTGTCCGGCGTGACGTTGGGATTGCCGTCACGGTCACCCCCGACCCACGAGCCGAAGCGGATAGGCGCACGATCGGGGTCGAGCCCGCCTCCCAACGATGCCAGCACCGCGTCGATGTCGTCGAGCAGTTCGGGCACGCCGTGCACCGCGATCTCGGTGAGGAAGTACAGGATCGACCGGGCCTCGTCCACCGGGTCGGGACGCTGCCGGCGCAGCTCGTCCGTCTGCCAGATGGCGTCGATCAACTCGTTGACCCGGCGGTCCGCCCGGCGCCTGGCCGTGGCGTCCGCTCCGGCGTGGGCCCGGTGCTCGATGAGGCTGGAGATCTCGGCCAGCTTGTCCAGGATCGACCGGCGGGACGCCTCGGTGGGATGGGCGGTGAACACCGGGCGCAACTCGGCCGAGTTGACCGTCGAGACGATCTCACCGTCAGCGAAGCCCATCTCGCGCAGCCGGCCCACCATCTCGCCGAAGCGGTTGGAGCCGGCCGCCTGCTTCTCCGTCAGGTCGTCGATGCGGTGAACCTGCTCGGCCGTGTTGGCCAGGTGGAAGTAGACGGTGAAGGCCCGAGCGAGGAGCCCGGCGTGGGTCACGTCCACATCGGCCAGCAGTTCGGCCAGAGCGGTGCTGTCCTCGTCGCGGCGGCGGAGTCCGCGGGCCAGACCACGCACCTGCTCCACGCTCTCGAGCAGTTCGGGGCCGTGCTGGCGTGACAGTGCCTCGCCGAGCTGAGAACCAAGACGGCGGATGTCGCGGCGCAGGGCCGAGTCAAGCTCGCCCAGGGGGCCGTCGAGCGAGGACTCGACCGGGATGTCCGCCGACCCCTTAGCCATGACGCCCTCGCTCTAAGCCGCGGCCCGAGTGCGGCGCAGTAGGGGATCGGCGAGCTTGAGGCCCCGGTCGGCCACGCTCAGGACCCGCGACGCCACGCCCTGGGTGTCTCCGTCAATGAGGTTGCCCATCACCTGGAGGGTGATGTTGGCCACCGCCTGGGTGCCCACGGCCAGGCGCAGGCCGTTGCGAAGGATCCAGGGATGGCCGATGAGGAAGCTGAACCGCCGGCCGGTGCGCAGGAACCCGTCGAAGCGCTCGCCCACCACCCGGTCGTAGGCGCCGGGCGCGGTCGCCGGATCCTCCAGGAACAGGTCGGCCAGCACCATCCCCGACTCCAGCCCGTAGTCGATGCCCTCGCCGTTCATCGGGTTGATGAGCCCGGCCGCATCCCCGACCGCGGCCCACCCGGGCCCGTGGCGGCGGACGGCGCTCATCGGCAGCCTCCAGGCCCGGGGCCGCTCCAGGTAGTCGCCCAGCTCCCACTCGTCGGCCACGAGGTCCCGGTAGTCGTCCAACAGCCGGTTGAGGTTGAGCTTCCGGAATCCCTTCATGGTGGACATGGATCCCGCCCCGATATTGACCGTGCCGTCGCCGGCCGGGAACATCCAACCGTAGCCGGGGACCCATCCTCCGTCGGCTCCCCGCAGCGTGAGACAGGCCTCCAGGTGCCGGTCGGCATGGCGGGGGCTGGGCGCATAGGTGCGGATGGCGAGGCCGAAGGGCTCGGACTCGACCCTCTCCGCGCCCAGCATGCGGGCCGCGGCGCCGGGCGCGCCGGCAGCCAGCACCACCATGTCGGCCAGGAACCGCCTGCCCCCTGCGGCGCTCTCGACGCCGACGACGGTGCCGTCGTCGGAGAGGACGGGCATGACCTCGGTGTTCCACACGATCTCGGCTCCCGCGGCCTCGGCCGCCTCGACGAGGTGTTTGTCCAGCGCCCGGCGGGGCCACACCGCGCCATGGGGACCGAACCGGTTGTTGGCGGGCCACAACAGCTCGCGCCGGGTGTCGCCCGCGATCATGCGCAGCCCGTCGATGCGGTGGGCGCCGTCGAGCTCTATGCCGAGTTCGTCGAGAGCGGCCACTGCCCTCGGAGTGAGCCCGTCGCCGCACACCTTGTCCCGGCCGGGCGAGGCCTTCTCGAAGACGGCCACCCGGGCCCCGCCCCGGGCGGCCCGTATGGCCGTGGCCGCTCCAGCAGGCCCGGCCCCGATCACAGCGATGTCACATCGAGTCGGCGTCATGGCGTCTCGGGGCGCCGGAAGCGACGGCCTGCTGCGTCGGTCCCGGGACGGGCCCGGCCCAGCGGCACCACCTGCCCTGCCGGACTGCTAGTGGGGGCCGGGACCGCGACCGTGAACGCCGTGGTCGTGGCTGCGACTGTGCAAGCTGTGGCCGTGGCTGTGCAAGCTGTGGATCTGGCCGTGGCCATACTGATCGTGGCCGTGGCCGTGGTCGTCGAGCACGATCATGTCCTGGCCGTGGTCGTGGTCGGCGTGGTCGCCTAGCAGCCGGTCCCCGAATGCCTCCCGCAGTCGGTCCTCGGTGAGCATCTCGTCGGGGGGGCCGGAGGCCACCAGGCGGTTGGCCAACAGCATCACCGAGTCGCAATGCCTGGCCTCGTCGAGATGGTGGGTGGTGATTATCACGACGGCGCCCCGCGACGTGTACTCGTCGATCACTTCCTGGATTCGCTCCTGGCTGGGGATGTCCAGGCCAGTCACGGGCTCGTCGAGCAGGACGACATCGGGCTGGCCTGCCAGTGCCTGGGCGATCCTCACCCGCTGCTGCTGCCCGCCGCTGAGATCGCCGAAGCTCTGGCTCGAGAGCTGGTTCACCTTCAGCTGCTCGCCTGCGGTTCGCATCGCGGCCCGGTCCTCGGCCCTCAGCCGTCCGAGCAAGCCCCGCTTGCCGTAGCGGCCCATGGCCAGCACCTCGCCGGCGGTTATCGGCATCCAGGAGGCGGGAGGGTGCTGGCACACGTAGGCCAGGCTCCGGGACGTCCCACTGACGCGGCCGGCAGTCGGCTGCTGCAGACCGGCCAAGCACTCCAGCATGGTTGTTTTGCCCGACCCGTTGACACCCATCACCGCGGTGGCCGTGCCCGGCTCGAAAGTGTGGGTCACCCTGTCGAGAGCGGTGACATCGTCGAACCTGACGGTGAGATCCTCCACCTCGACGACGTTCACCATCGGTGGGTGCTCTTCACGGATCGTCTCCCTATTCGCTCGGCTTCGGACCCCAACGGTATATTCCCCCCATGGCATCCCCCACCACCCGTGCGGCAGCGAATGGGGGTTCAGCCGCTGCCTCCGGCCCGATCGCAACGAGAGGCTCGGATGCGCATGCACCGGGCTCGGAGCAGGCCGGAACGTCCGACCCGGCTTCCCGGATAGCGCCCGGAAGGGTGCGTATCGACCGCTACGAACTGGATCTCGGGCCGTGGCTCCACCTGGCCGACGAGAGGGCGCGGTTGGCCAGCCCCTCGTTCCGGCACATCGACGTGACTCCCCAGGGCGCCACCCTCGGCGCTGAGGTTGGGGGAGTGAACTTGGGCGCCGGCTTGTCCGACGAGGTTGTCGCCGAGATACGCGAGGCGCTGCTCGACTACAAGATCCTGGTGTTCCGGGACCAACCGATCACTCCTCCCCAGCACGTCGCCTTCGCCCGTCGTTTCGGGGAGTTGGAGATCCACCCGTTCATCACCGGCAACACCGATCATCCCGAGCTGGTGCGCTTCGAGAAGGGAGTCGACACCGGCGGCTTCGAGAACGGCTGGCACCACGATGTGACCTGGCGGGAGGTGCCCTCCATGGGGGCCATCCTGCATGCAGTCCAGGTCCCGGCCACCGGCGGCGACACCCTGTTCAGCGACATGGGCGCGGCCTACGACGGCCTGGCGGAGGCTGTCAAGGAGCAGATCGACGGCCTTTTCGCGGTGCACGACTTCATGCTCGCCTTCAGGCACCAGGTGCCCGAGGGCAAGCAGGCGGAGTTCCGGGCCCGCTACCCGCAGGCCCGCCACCCGGTGGTGTGCACCCACCCGGAGACGGGCCGCAAGCTGATCTTCGTGAACTGCTACTTCACTTCACACATCGACGGGATGGACGAATCCGAGGGCGTGGACCTCATCCGGCATCTGGCCGGGCAGGCCAGCGTGGTCGAGTACCAGTTCCGGGTTCGCTGGGAGCCCGACACCGTCGTGTTCTGGGACAACCGCTCGGTCCAGCACTACGCGGCCAGCGACTACTACCCGGATGTGCGGGTCATGGAGCGAGCCAGCATCGTCGGCACCCGCCCCGCCTGAGCGGACCCCGGATGACGGGCACCCGGCCCGTCTGGAACCTACCCTGGCGCCGATGGCGCCAAAGACCGACTGGAACCCGCTGCTGCGGGGCGAGTTCGACAAGCCCTACTGGCGGGAGCTGCAGGATTTCGTAAGGGCCGAGCGGGCTCGCGGCCAGGTGTTCCCGCCCCATGACGAGGTGTTCGCGGCCCTGCATCTCACCTCGTACGCCTCAGTGAAGGTCCTGATCTTGGGCCAGGACCCCTACCACGGTCCCGGGCAGGCCCACGGGCTGTGCTTCTCGGTACGGCCAGGTGTGAACCCTCCGCCTTCGCTGGTCAACATCCTCACCGAGTTGCACGACGACATCGGCGCGCCCATTCCCGGCCACGGCTCTCTGCAGCACTGGGCCCACCAGGGGGTGCTGCTGCTCAACGCCACACTCACCGTCCGGGCCCGCCAGGCGGCCAGCCACCAGCGCAAGGGCTGGGAGACCTTCACCGACGAGGTGATCAGGGTGGTCAACGGCAAGGATGAGCGGGTGGTGTTCATCCTTTGGGGCGGCTCGGCCCGCCGCAAGCGGACCCTGGTGGACACCAGCCGCCACGTCGTGCTCGAGTCGGCCCACCCGTCACCGCTGTCGGCCTCCGGTGGATTCTTCGGCAGCCGGCCCTTCAGCCGGGCCAACGAGGCCCTGGTCGCCGCCAGCCGCGAGCCGGTCGACTGGGCCATCCCGGAGCTCTCTTAGCGGACTGCGTCGATACTTGAACGGGCCGGCCCCGCCGGCGCGAGGCTAGGAGGACGCGCTTGCGCTCCGAGGGCGTTCCCGTTACGGTCGGATCGAACCCTCATCGATGTAATTCGATCGCGCGAGAACGGAGAGTCTTCCCATGGGAACAGGTCTCGACAGGGCTGAGAATCCAATGCACGAGTACGAAGATGTTCCCGAGCGGGCCGGCCTGGCCCACCTGTGGTTCACTGCCGACAGCCCTGCCGGGCCGGTCTTCGTGGCCCACTCGAACGGGTGGGTGTCGGGCCTGCAGATCACGCCGGAGGGCCGCGAACCCGACCCGGGGCGCTTCGTGGAGTACATGCGTGACGAGGTGGGAGCCGACGTCGAGCCCGATCCCGATCCCGATCCCAAGCTCGTGGCCCGGGTGAGCGAGGCCCTCGCCACCGGCCGCACCGACGTGCCCGTCGACCTGTCGTCGCGCTCGGAGTTCCACCAGGAGGTCCTGAGGGCCACCGCCCGCATCCCCCGCGGCGAGGTCCGCACCTACGGAGAGCTGGCCGCGATCGTGGGGCGGCCCAGGGCGGCCCGCGCCGTTGGTACCGCCATGGCCCGCAACCCGGTACCTCTCCTGATTCCCTGCCACCGGGTGGTGCCCAGCACCGGGGGAGTGGGCAACTACGGCTTCGGCAGCGACCTCAAGGCCAAGCTGCTCGCCAACGAGGGTGCAGCCATCTAGCCCTAACGAACTCTAAGCAGTTAACCACCGCAGAGGTGGTCAACCCATTGAAGTTCCCTCACCAGCCCGGCCCGCCCGCTCCCTGACCGCCCATGACCAATGACCCCTTGGAACTAACCATCTAGGCCATGGCGGGGGCCAGCATGGCCGTCAACTCGTCGGCCAGATGATCGGCATCCACGCACGCAGCGGCCACGATCCGGTCGGCCCGGCAGCGGCTGGGCTGAACGTAGGTGTCGTGCATAGGCGCGACCGTGGCCGCGAACTGCCTGCGCACATGGTCCTCGGGACGGCCCCGCTCGGACATGTCCCGCTGGACGCGACGCTGTAGGCGCACATCCTCGGGCACGTCCATGAAGATCGAGTAGTCGAGCTGAGCGGCGACCTCCTCGAAGGCCAGAAGCAGGATGCCCTCCACCAGCAGCAGAGGAGCGGCCGCCACCCGCTCGAAGCTCCCGCTGAGGGTGTGGGTCGAGAAGTCGTACACCGGGACGTCCACGCTGACGCCGCGTTTCAGGGCATCGAGGTGCTCCAGGAACAGCTCGCTGTCGAGCGAGTCAGGATGGTCGTAGTTGCGCCGGCGGCGCTCGGCGAAGGGCAGGTGCGACAGGTCCCGGTAGTAGGCATCGAAGGCCAGCACGCTCGCATTGGTGTCACCCAGTCGCTCCAGCAGCCGCCAGGTGAGGGTCGTCTTGCCCGCCCCGGAGCCGCCGCAGATCCCGAACACGAACACGCCCACGGGCCGACACCATACCCGCCCGCACCGTTGGCCTCGCTCGCCGGAACGGCCGCACGAGCAGCGCCGCTGGTCCCGGACCGGTCCAGGAGTGGCATCATTGCCGTCGTGGCACTGCCGCAGTCCCGGCGATCGGGAATCAGCCCGTTCTACGTGATGGAGGTGATGCGCGCCGCCGAGGAGCGGGAGATGGCCGGCGGCGACGTGCTGCACCTGGAGGTCGGCCAGCCGTCCACGCCCGCGCCCTCAGGGGTGATCCGGGCCGCCCACACCGCCCTGGACTCGGATGTCCTCGGATACACCACCGCGGCCGGACTGGAGACGCTCAGGACACGGATAGCCGAGCACTACCGGTCGTGGTACGGCACCGAAGTCGAGCCCAGCCGAGTGGTTGTGACCTTCGGTGCCTCCGGGGCGTTCGTGCTGGCCTTCCTGGCCGCCTTCGACGCCGGCGACCGGGTGGTGGTTACCACCCCGGGCTACCCCTGCTACCGCAACGCCCTGCAGGCACTCAACGCCGAGGTGGTGACCCTGCCCACTTCGGCCGAGACCCGCTTCCAGCCCTCACCCGCACTGCTCGAGGACCTGTGCCGGCGCACCGGCTCGGTGGACGGGCTGGTGCTGGCCTCGCCCTCCAATCCGTCGGGGACGATGCTCGACGGACCGTCACTGGCCGCGGTGTCGGACTGGTGCGCGGACCACGGTGTGCGCCTGGTCGCCGACGAGATCTACCACGGCATCACCTTCGACGAACCGGCGCCGACGGCGCTGAGCCTCAATCACGACACTCTGGTGGTCAACAGCTTCTCGAAGTACTTCTCGATGACGGGCTGGCGACTCGGCTGGCTGGTAGCCCCACCCGACCTCGTCGAGCCGGTCCGCCGCCTGGCCCAGAACTTCTTCATCTCGGCGCCCACCGTGTCACAGATCGCCGCGGTGGCCGCCTTCGACTGTCACGACGAGCTGCAAGCCAACGTGACCCGTTACGCCACCAACCGGTCCGTGCTGCTCGACGGGCTCCCCGCGGCCGGCATCGACCGGCTGGCTCCCAGCGACGGGGCCTTCTACGTGTACGCGGCAGTCGACCACCTCGGCCCGGACAGCCAGGCATTGTGCCGCCGCTGGCTCGACGAACTCGGCGTGGCGGTGACTCCGGGCATCGACTTCGACCCGGCCGAGGGCCACCGCTACGCCCGGTTCTCCTACGCAGGCGCCGCCGACGACATGGCCGAGGCAATGCGACGCCTCCAGGAATGGGACGGGTAGGCAAAGAGTCCCGCCCCGACCTCGATCGCGCGAGCTGTCCAGCAGCCAATCTCACTGCATATCAGTATGCGAGATGTATGCTCACGGCTCGCCGGAGTCGTCCGTCTGAGAGCAACTTTGACCACTGAGCCAGACGGGCGGCTCCGGTTCGCCAACCCTGACTGTAACACGGCTCGACAACGGCCCGTCGGGACCCCAAGAAAGAAACGTCAGGCGCCGAGGCGGGTTCTGGCGTCGGCTGAGCGCTGGATCAGGTAGGCGGGGACCGCCACGCCGTTGACCACCGCCTCACCGGTACCGCCGCCGTCTGCGGCTTCAACGACGGCTGCGCCGGCAGCCGGGTCGGCCGCGGCGTCCGCGGCCCGCTGCGCGGCAATCTCGGCCTCCACCGCCTCGCGGTCACGAGCAACGAGAAAGCGCTCGTAGTCCCTGGTCCGTACCAGATCGTCGTGATCGATGTGGCCGACCACGCGGCCGTCCACGAGCCTCACCCAATAGCGGTTCCAGGTGAAGCCGTTGGCCATGGCCACCTTGCCCTCAGTGCCCTCGGCCACTCCCGGCAACCCGGCGACGAGCCGTACTCTCTCGCCGCGCTTGAGAGTGCGGGCCTGCAACTGGGCCGTGGTGAAGATCTTGGGCGGCATCGGCCCACACGGTAGCGTGACGCCGTGGCACCCGACGACCTATCCGGCCCCCAGCCCGGCGCCGTCGCGCTCACCGCGGAGGATCTCGGCTACCGGCCCTTCGACGCCGACAACCACTACTACGAGGCTCTCGACGCGTTCACCCGCCACGTCGATCCCCGCATGCAGCCCCGGGTCGTGCAGTGGGTGGACATGGGGGGCCGCCAGCACCACCTCGTGGGAGGCAGGCTGGCCAGGGCGGTGGCCAACCCCACCTGGAATCCCATCGCCAAGCCCGGAGCGCTGCGCGACTACTTCAAGGGGAACCCCGAGGGGCGCAATCCGGCCGAGATGCTGCGCGACCGGGAACCGCTGCCCGACCACTACATGAATCCCCAGGCCCGGCTCGAGGTGATGGACGCTCAAGGGCTGCAGGCCGTCTGGCTGTTCCCGACCCTGGGCGTGCTCTACGAGGAACTGCTCCGCCACGACGTCGACGCGGTGATGGCCATGATGTGCGGCTTCAACCGCTGGCTGCACGAGGACTGGGGCTACAACTTCTCCGACCGGATATTCGGTGCTCCCTACATCGCGCTGGGCGATCCCGCGGCAGCCGCCGCCGAGGTGGACCGGGTGCTGGGCCTCGGAGCCCGCATCGTGGTCATGCGACCGGCGGCGGTGACCACCCGCACAGGCCAGCTCTCGCCCTTCCATCCGACGTTCGACCCGGTGTGGCAGCTGATCGACGACGCCGGCGTGACGGTCGTGGTCCACGCTTCGGACTCGGGCTACTCGTCGCAGGGCTACGCCGACGACGAGTTCTCGTCGGCCGGACTGGGCGTCGGAGCGGGCGGCGGGCCCAACCTTCGGGCCTTCGCCATCGAGCGGGCCGCCCAGGACTGGCTGATGCAGTCGGTGTTCGAGAAGGTCTACAACCGGTTCCCGAACCTGCGGGTGGCGTCGGTGGAGAACGGCTCCGATTTCCTGGCCCCGATGTTCCGCAAGTTCTCCCAGATCGCCAAGAAGAACTACTGGTGGTTCGAGGACCACCCGATCGACACGTTCAAGGCCCACGTGTGGGTGAACCCGTTCTGGGAGGACGACGTCAACGAGGTGACCGAGCTCATGGGCGCCGACCGGGTGATCTTCGGCTCGGACTGGCCCCATATCGAGGGAATGCCCGAGCCCCTCGACTACCTGGCCGAGCTCAAGGGCTTCTCCGACGTCGACCGCCGCGCCATCATGCTCGACAACGTCTCGTACCTCAACGAGCCCCAGCCCACCTGAGAACAATGACCGGCGCCGCCCCTGCCCCACCCGCCTCCGACATCGACGCCGGCGCGGTGCGTGCCGAAGTTGAGTTCTTCTGCGACCGCAACTGGGATCTGGAGCTCACCGTGGAGCAGTGGTGGCGTCTAGTGGCCGGCGCCGGCTACTCCCACCCGATGCTGCCGGTGCCCGCGGGGGGCCTCGGCTACGGCCAGGACCAGGCCGCGCTGGTGTCGCTGGTACTGGCCGAGCGGGGCGTGCTCGGCCCTCCCGGCGGCCTGGGACGCATGCTGGCCGCGCCCACGATCGCTATCCACGGCACACCTGAGCAGGTCGACCGGTTCGTGCCGGAGATCCTCGACGGCCGGGTGGGGTGGTGCCAGCTGTTCAGCGAGCCCAACGCCGGCTCGGACCTGGCCAGCCTCCAGTGCCGGGCCGAGCGCGACGGCGACGAGTGGGTAGTCACCGGCCAGAAGGTGTGGACCTCCGGGGGCCAGGTCTCCGACATGGGCATGCTGCTGGCCCGCACCGACCCCGACCTTCCCAAGCACCACGGCATCTCATGGTTCGCCTTCGACATGGACCAACCGGGGGTGGAGGTCCGGCCCCTGACCGAGATGACGGGCCGGGCCCTCTTCAACGAGGTGTTCATCGACGAGGCCCGGGTGGCCGACAGCGCCCTCATCGGCGGTCTCAACAATGGCTGGAGAGTGGGCAACACGACGCTGATGGTCGAGAGGGCCACGCTGGGCTCATCAGGCCGCAAGCCCCCCGAGCTCATACCCGGGCCCAAGGGCGGCGTCCTCGATGAGAGGGTGGGCCACTTCGTCGACCGGACGGGAGCCGCCGCCATGTCGGGGGTGCCGCCGCTGGGCATCGACATGTGGTGGTGGCTGGTCGACATGGCCCGCAAGAACGGCAGCATCGCCGGCAGGGTGCTGCGCGACGACCTGATGCGCCTCTACGGGCTGATCGAGATCAACCGGCTCTCGATCCAGCGGGCCAAGGGCGGAGCTAGCAGCGCGGCCGCACCGAACATCGCCAAGCTCACCATGAGCGAGCTCATCCGCTCGTTCCGCGACATCGGCATGAGGGTCGTCGGCCCCGACGGGATGCTGATGGGCGAATCCGACGACCAGAGCGGCGGCCACATCGCCGAGATGACGCTGTTCTCGCCCGCGCCGTCCATCTACGGCGGCACCGACCAGGTGCAGCGCAACATCATCGGGGAGCGTGTGCTCGGCCTGCCCAGAGAGCCCGGCCCGGCCCGCGACACCCCGTTCAGCCAGTTGCCCAAGCACTGAGGGCCCTGGACCGCCCATGGCGGCCGGGTCCGAACCCACCCAGCGACAGGAGACTCTGTGACCGACCGGGTCCGGCTCGACATCGACATCGACGGCGCCGTCGCCACCATCACCAACAACAACCCGGCCAAGCACAACGCCTTCGACGACGAGATGGACGTGCGGCTCTTCGAGATCCTCGAGGAGCTGGCCGGCCGGCCGGAGATACGGGCGGTGGTGTGGCGGGCTGAGGGTCAAAGCTGGTCGTCGGGGCGCGACGTCTCGGTCGTGGGCACCAATCTCAGCGACCTCACCCATCACGAGCTGATGGTGCGGGGCCACAAGGGCATCCAGCGGCTGTGGGAGCTGGATGCCCCGGTGATCGCTGCCATCGGTGGATGGGCCATCGGCGGGTCGTTCCAGCGGGCCCTGCTGTGCGACATCCGCATCGCGGCCGACGACGCCCGCTTCCGGCTGCCCGAGGTGGGCTACGGCGTGATCCCCGACACCGGCGGGGTGAGCGTGCTGTACGAGATGTGCGGCCACGGACTGGTGAGCGACATGGTGTTGACCGGTCGCACCCTGAGCGCCCATGAGGCCCTCGCCCACGGCATCGTGTCGCGGGTGGTGCCGCCCCACGACCTCGATGCCGAGGCCCGGGCCATGGCCGAGGCCATCGCGGCCGCGCCGAAGGTCGCCGTGAAGCTGGCCCGGCGGGTCATCTCGCAGCTGGCCCGACCCCAGCAGCGAGCATCCATGGCCGATGAGCTGATCTACCAGACGTTCCTCAATCGCAGCGACGACTTCGCCGAGATGAAGGCGGCCAGAGCCGAGGGCCGGCCACCGCGCTACACCGGAAGCTGACCGCGATGCGCCGACGCCACCGCCAAATTGATGCCGATTCTGTGCATCTGATGCCTAATTCGTCGCCAATTTCGCCCGGTGGCGATGACCGCTGAGCATCGGGGACTGCCCTCGCCGCCGCCGGTGGGGGAGACCGCGTTGCGGCCGGGCACCTTCGACGGCTCGACGGTGCTCGTGACCGGAGGCGGGACCGGACTCGGCAAGGCCATCGCGTCGGAGTTCGCCCGCCTCGGGGCCTCGATAGTGATCGCCAGCCGCTCTGCCGACCATCTGGAGGCGGGCCGCGCCGCCATGGAGGAGCTCGACGCCCCGGTGGCAACCGCAGTCTGCGACATTCGCGATCCGGCGGCGGTCGCGGCCGCCTTCGACGCAACCGAGACTGCTTTCGGGCTGCCGGGCGTGCTGGTCAACAACGCCGCAGCCAACTTCCCAGTGCCGGCCGAGGACATGTCGCCCAATGCCTGGCGGGCCGTGGTGGACATCACCCTCAACGGCACGTTCAACTGCACCCGTGAGCTGGGCCGCCGGCACCTGGCCGCGGGCACGCCGGCGTCGGTGATCAACATCGGCGCCTCCTACGCCTGGACGGGCGGACCGGGCTTCGCCCACTCGGCCGCGGCCAAAGCCGGCGTCAAGAGCCTCACCGAGTCGCTGGCCGTGGAGTGGGGCCCCTACGGCATCCAGGTCAACTGCCTGGTGCCGGGCCTGTTCCCCCACGAGGACATGACCACCGACATCCGCTCGAGCCTGGACCGCACCAGCGACAAGGACGCCTGCCAGCCCGCGCTGCGAGTGGGGGAGCGCCAGGAGCTCGGATGGGCGGCCACGTTCCTGGCATCGCCCTACGGGCGGTTCATATCGGGGCACACGCTGGTGGTGGACGGGGCCAACTGGCTGCGCCGAACCATGACCAGCCCGCCGGTGGTCACCGTACGAGATCAGATGGCCCGCGGCCCCTTCGAGCCCTGACACGCCGACGGAGTGGGATGGTCGTGATGGGAGCGCTGCATCGGTAGGACCTCCCGCATAGTGCCGAAGAGCCACCTGCACTGCTTGCGGGCTGTCAGGCGCCAGTGGCCGACGTAGTGGTATTCAGCAGCGCAGCTCATGCGACAGGCCTACCGGCAACGAGAACAGTAGCCGTGCAGGTCGAGGCTGTGGCGCAGGGGAGCAAAGCCCGCCCGGCTGGCGGCCTCGGCCAGGCTCCGATCGACAAGCGCTTCCACGTCATCGTCAAGCCGGACATCCTCAATGGCTCCGCAGTCGATGCAGATCAGGTGGTGGTGATGGGAGAGCAGCGGTTCGGCGAACTCGAAGTAGGCGTAGTCGCCGGTAGACGCAATCCGATCCACCACTCCTGAGCGCTCCAGCACGTCCAGGTTCCGGTAGACGGAGCTCGGCGCCAACTCGGGCGCGGCCACCACGATGTCGGGCAACGTGATCGGCTGGCCCGCGCCGGCAATGACATCGACGAGACGACGGCGGCCGTTGGTGTAGCGGTAGTCGTGGCGGGCGAGCCGCGTGCCCACGGCGTCGTGAAGATCGGTGTGCTGGGAATCCGGGGCCGGAGACCGGCGTCTCGTCATGGGTCAGAACCTGCGCATGGAGTTGCTAGTGAGACTCACTCTCATTATCGTCTATACCGATCGTAGATACCAGGGAGCGTAGTCGTGCCAATAGCGCTAAGAGTTGAAGGCCCTCTCGGCAGGAAACGTGCAGGAGCGTCCCGCGCGGGGCTGCCCGCTCGTGCCGTGGCTGTGCTGGCAATTGCCGGGTTGGCAGCATCGGCGTGCTCAGGAGACTCATCCATCGGGGAGTCCGCCCCTGATGCCGATGCCGGTGCTCCGACGATCCTGGTCACCACCGGCATCTGGGCTGATGTCGTGTCCAATTTGGCCTGCGACGGGCTAGCGGAGGTCGAGACCGTCATCCCGGTCGGCGGCGATCCGCACGGGTATGAGCCGTCCTTACAGGATCGGGCACGCATGGAAGCTGCCGCACTCGTTGTCTTCAACGGCCTCGGGTTGGAGGAGGGCCTCGAAGACACCCTCGATGCCGTTGCTGAGTCCGGTACGCCGGTGTTCGAATTCGCGCACGAAATGGACACGATCCCGTTCTCAATGGGTGGCGCCGCCCACGAAGACGACGCCCACGACGACGACGAACACGAAGGCCACGACGACGAACACGAAGACGACGCCCACGACGACGACGAACACGAAGGCCACGAAGACGAACACGAAGGCCACGAAGACGAACACGAAGACGACGCCCACGACGACGACGAACACGAAGGCCACGAAGACGAACACGAAGGCCACGAAGACGAACACGAAGACGAACACGACGAAGGCCACGACGACGAACACGACGACGACGGCCACGACCACAGCGGTGGGGACGACCCCCACGTTTGGTTCGACCCCCACCGGGTGTTGGAGACGCTGCCCAGCCTTGCCCGGACGCTGACTACAGAGGTAGGCCTCGACGCTGCGGCGGTCGAGACGTGCATGTCCCGCTACTCGGAGGAGCTAGAAGCCGTCGACGCCGAGATCGCGGCAGCGGTCGAGGGTCTCCCGACCGGGAGCCGCAAGCTGGTGACGAACCATGAGGCGCTCGGGTACTTCGCGGATCGCTACGGATTCGAGGTCATCGGCACGGTGATCCCGAATCCGTCCAGCATGGCGCAAACCAGCCCCGCCCAGCTTGAGGAACTGGCCGAGGTCATCGAGCATGAGGAAATCGCGGCCATCTTCGCCGAGACCCAGCACTCCGTCGATGACATCGAGGCACTGGCCGGCCGGGTCGGCGACGTAGAGGTGGTCACGCTCTACACCGGGAGCCTCGGCCCGCCCGGCAGTGGGGCCGAGACCTACGTTGGCTTCCTGCGAACAAACACCGAACTCATAGTCGATGCTCTGAGCTGAGCCGCGTTAGAACATCTCCCCATGGCACTCCTCACCGACCCGGTGGCATGGTGGATCGACCCGTTCACATCCAACATCTTCATGCAGCGAGCCCTCTATGCCGGTTTGCTGGTGGTTCTCACGACCTCGGTCGTGGGCACCTGGGTGGTGCTGAGGGGAATGAGCTTCCTCAGCGATGCTTTGGCCCACGGCGTGCTGCCGGGCATCGCGCTGGCGTTCATCGTCGGCGTGAACACCACCGTCGGCGCCTTCGTGGCGGCAATAGCCATGGTGGGCGGCATCAACATGATCCGCAGCTACTCGCCACTTCCCGAAGACACCTCCATCGGGGTGCTGTTCGTGGGCTTCCTAGCGCTGGCCGTGGCCATCATGTCCAGCTCGTCGGGGGCTTACACCGGGGATCTCACCCGTTTCCTGTTCGGCTCCATTACTGGAGTCGACGCCGGTGACCTACGCCTCCAGGCGATCGCGGCTGCGGTGTCGCTGGCTGGAGTTGCCGTGTTCTACCGGGCGTTCCTGGTCATGACGTTCGACCACGCCCAGGCCCAGGTGCTCGGACTGCGCCCCCGCCTGGCCCACGGCGTGCTGCTCGTGCTGCTGGCCATATCGGTCATCGCATCGTTCGAAGCCGTCGGGAACCTGCTGGTGTTCGCCTTCCTGATCGCCCCGCCGGCCACTGCGGTGCTGCTGGTGCGGCGAGTGCCCCGGATCATGGCGGTCGCGGCCGCGATCGGAGCCCTGTCGACAGTGTTCGGGCTGCTGGTCAGCTACCACTACGGCACCGCAGCCGGGGCCACCATGGCCCTAGCCACGGTCGTCGCCTTCTTCGTGGTGCTGACCGCCAAGGCAATACTGGCTGCAATGGGCTCTCGCCGTGGGCACTCTCTCGCAGCCGCGACGGTTTCATGAGAGCGTCCGAGGCCCGACCGGGCTGATCCTGGCGGCTAGCCGTTCACTTCGCCGGCACGGTCCGCCGCGATCTCGCGGCCGACGGCTCGGGCCTCATCCGAGATCTGAACGCGTTGGGCGTCGAAGCCCGCTCCCCGGGTGGCGTCGAGCGCTAGCCGTGATGTCGTGCCGAGCTTGTCGGCGGAAGGATCGAGGGCGCTGCCAGGCAGGCCGCCGATGACGATCATGTCCCGCTCGGGCTGGAAGTGGGTGGCCAGCGCCCAGAGCACCTCGGCGTCAGAGGTGATGTCGACATCCGCGTCCACGGCGACAACGGTCTTTAGGTACGGGTCCCAGCCGAGCAGCCCCAGCAGCGCCTGGCGGGCCTCGCCGGGACGGCGCTGGTCGACGGCGACGTAGCAGTGGAAGTGCGTGCCCGAGTTCGGGTAGTGCACCCCCACGACTGAGCCGAAACGGTCCTTGAGCTTCGCGATCATCTCCGCCTCGCGGGGCACCCGCCCGAGGTTGAGATGCTCCTGGGAGTTCCCACCGACCACATCCACCCAGACCGCGCCGTCGCGCTGCATCACCGTGCACACGTCGATGCGGTTGCGGGTCGAGCGGTCCGAGGAGTACCCGGAGAACTCGCCGAACGGCCCCTCGTCCTCATCGGCGGCGGGATCGATCTCGCCCTCCAGCACGACCTCCGCCGACGCGGGGACGCGCAGGCCGTGCTTCGGTGTGCGCACCACCTCCAGGGGCTCGCCGAGGAGTCCTCCGGCGATCTCGCGCTCGTCGACGTCGAACGGGGCCCGGGCCGACGCGGCCAGCATGAACAGCGGGTGGGCGCCGATGACCATCGCCACGGGAAGCCGCCGGCCCGAGGCGGCCGCGTCCTGCAGCAGGCGCCAGAGGTCCCCACGGGAGTGCAGGCTCGTGCCGAGCGACGTCGGCGAGGCGACGACCGAGCGGTGGTAGCTGAGGTTGCCCCGGCCGCCGGCAGCATCCTCGGCCACCACGATCCCGCTGGTGATGTAGGGGCCCCGGTCGGTCGCGAAATGGGTCAGCAGCGGCAGTTCGAAGAGATCGATGCGGTCGCCGGCATCGACTCGACCGGTGACCGGACCGTCGTCGAGCTCGGCCATCTCCATCGAGTTTGCGGCCAGATGCTGGTACCGGTCGTGGAGCTCTCCCGGGCGGGCGCCGAGCATCCGCTCGATTCGCACCCGGGACGCGAAGAGGTTGGTCACGACCTCGCGGTCGGCGCCCCTCACACACGGGAAGCGCAGCAACGGATGCTCGCCCCGGTCGGCCAATTCCCACACGACTGCGGTGATGTCCTGGTCCAGCGAGACTTCCCGATCGACGGTGCAGACATCGTCGGGATGCGCGACCTCGTAAGCGCGGACGAAGTCCTGGAGGCTCTGGCCAGTCACGGCAGCCGGCGACCGCGGGTCAGGTGGTGGGGGTGCCGTAGCCGCCGTCGGCGAGTTGCTGTTTGGCGTCTTCGACGGTGGCGGGGGGTGCGGTGGGTGCGATGCCTACGAGTCGGGCGATGTTGTTGCCCATGTAGTCCTCGAGTCGGTCCTCTGTGGCGTTGATGCCCTGGGGGGCGTCATGGCACAGCACCTCGAGATGGGTGAGCCACATGCCGGGGTCATTGGGCGGCGAGTCGGTGCCGAACACCAGGCGGTCCTGGGGCATCTCCTTGGCGAACTCCACGATGCGCGACTGCAACAGCCAGCCCGACTCGCCGTAGACGTTGGGGGAGTCCATGATCATCCAGAACGCCTCGAAGCAGTACACCCCGCCGGTCTGGACCCCGAAGTGCCCGATGATGAACTTCACGTCGGGGAACTCCCGGATGATGGGGTAGAACTGCGTCGGGATCGAATAGGGCCCATCACCGGTGTGGATCAGAACCACCACACCCAACTCGTCGCACTTGCGCATCACCGGGCGCAGCCAGTCCAACGCCCGGTCCGGTCGGTAGGCGTGCATGTTGGCATGCAGCTTCAACATCTTGAAGCCGTACTCCTTGACATGGAACTCCAACTCGGCGGCCCCGTTGTCAGGCCCGAAACGCGGGTTGTAGTTGAAGTTCCCGATGAACCGGTCCGGGTAGCGCCGGGTCAACTCGGCCACGTAGGCCATGTAGTCACGGATCCCGTCGCGGCCCGACCGCCCGCCGTCACGCCACGCCGTGTTCCCCGGCGGGGGCTGGATGAAACCCATGTCGATACGCCGCGGCTTGCCGTTGATCCAATACGGCCCATCCATCATGGCCAGCATCCGCTCACCCGTGAACGGCTCGCCGGTATGACGCCAAGCCTCATCTACAACGTTGGTCGGATGCAGATGGGTGTCGATGATCATGCTGGAAGCTCCTTACCGATGAGGTCTGATGGTCGCACGGGTGCTCGCCGACGGACCAAGCCGGTCGGCCTCAGATCGTGTGGACCGCGGGCTGAGAGCCCGCGACACAGCGCTGAAGGTAGCCCGCCAGCCGGTCTCGATCCAGGTTCTTGCCGATGAAGACCGCCCTGCTGTCGCGGTGCGGACCCTCCCACCGGTCGAGGTCGTGCATCTCGAAGATCCGGTGCACGCCTTGCAGCGCGACCCGCCGGTCGTTGCCCGCGATGGCGAGCACTCCCTTCCAGCGCAACAGGTCGGCGCCATGGTCGGCTGCGATCTCGCGGGCCGCGGCCTCCACCAGGCCCCCGTCGAGCTCCCCGACGATCCTCACCGCGAGGGTCTCCACATCGGGATCGTGGCTGTGCACGAAGTGGTTCTCCAGGAACGAGGGCTCGGCCGCGGCCCGTTGCGAGATCTCGAACGCCTGAATGCCCAGGATCGCGTCCAGGTTCACCTGCGCGTAGCTCGACCGATCAATCTCGGATCGCTGGTTCAGCTTCCTGACGCGCTGCTCGATCCGCTCGACCGTGCCGTCATCGACCAGGTCGACCTTGTTCACGATGATCCGGTCCGCGCTGATGATCTGGTCGACGGCCTGGCTGTTGACGCCGTCGTAGCGGACATCGTCGAGGTGCTGCTCGATGTGCTTGGAGTCGATCAACGTGACGATGGCGTCCAGGGCCACCTGCTCCAGGATCTCGTCGTCCACGAAGAATGCCTGCGCGACGGGCATCGGGTCGGCGAGACCGCTGGTCTCGATGAGGATGTAGTCGATGCGGTCACCGCGGCTCATCAGCTTCCGGATCACCTCCAGCAGGTCGCCGCGTACCGACGCGACGCAGCAGATGCAGCCGTTGCTCATCTCGTAGATCTCCTCATCGGATGAGACCACCAGGTCCGAGTCGATGCTGATCTCGCCGAACTCGTTCTCGATGACGGCGATGCGCTTGCCGTGGTTCTCGCGCAGGATGTAGTTGAGCAGCGTCGTCTTGCCCGACCCCAGGAAGCCGGTCAGGATGGTCACCGGCAGCTTCGCCGACCGACGGGTGGCAACAGTCATATCGAGGAGTCTGCCGCTCAGCGCTCCGGTTCGGGAGGCCAGTCCTGGACTTCCTGGTCGATGCGGTTCCAGAAGGCCTGGCGCACTGCCCTCCTGAGTCGATCCTGGCCCCGCAGGCTTCCGCCGATCACGTTCTCGACAGCGTAGAGCAGATCGCCGTCGAGCGACTCCGGTATGCGGGGCCGCTGGTCGAGCAGGGCGTCGAACTCGTCATCGCTGGCCCGGTACAGCCAACTCTCGGCGAACTCGGCCGCGGCCGCCGCCACCGAGTCGACGGGATCGTAGGTGTCGGAGGCGGCATCGTCGGGAGCCCGGCGGCGACGGATGAACCTCGAGAGGTCGTCCTTGGTGAGCTGGATCACTTCGTCCGCCTCGTTCACCAGGCTGGCCGTCGGATCCCCCCGCCCGTCACGCGACGCGATGTTGATGAGCGTGACTCGCAGTCCCTGATCCTGGACCTCCCTGACCGTGTCGATGAGGTCCTCGTCAGCCGCCAGCAGGAACGCGTCGCAGATGGCCCGCTCCCGGGCCAATGTGGTGAGGTCGCGCCTGATCGCCGCGCTCAGCGGCGTCTGCTGCTGCACCGGGTCGCCCCGCTGGAGCCGGAGCTTCATGTTGGGGAGGGTGGCGACGAGCTGCTGGGCCGAGGTCGGTGCCCCGTCCGTGGAGGTGTCGTACCAGTAGGTGCGCAGAGGTTGGAGATCGCAGACGTCGGTGGCCAGGCCGACCAGGAAGTCGTTGGCGCCGAGCCCGTACAGAAGGATCTCCTGACGCTCGAGGCTGTTGCAGCACAGCATCCCGCCCTCTGTGTAGAGGTACTCAGCGTCAACAAAGATTGCGTAGCGGTCCACGCGGCATCACCCCCGCACGATGCGCAAGTCCGAACGGACCCCGCGCGCCGCGACGGAGTGCACCTTCGGTCGTCTCAGTGTAGCCGAAGGTGCAGCAGTAACCGGCATCCAGTGTGTACGCCCCCTGGGACTCGAACCCAGAACCTGCGGATTAAGAGTCCGATGCTCTGCCAAATTGAGCTAGAGGCGCTCGTGCGCCGAGCAAGGATAGCGCGACACTCGAAGTACCGCCTCCCGCCTGCAGGGCAGGCGGGAGGGGCACGGGTGACCGAGGGGAGTCGAACCCCCGACCTCCGGGACCACAACCCGGCGCTCTAACCGACTGAGCTACGGCCACCATGACCGCCGAAGCGGAG